>Ga0126342_10013183_pt1 | contig 14680 bp, 11 predicted proteins | sample Cyp1metagenome_FD_92528 | JGI IMG/M metagenome (GOLD analysis project Ga0126342, IMG submission 92528) | Coral microbial communities from Lord Howe Island, Old Settlement Bay, Australia - Cyphastrea 1 metagenome | ecosystem: Host-associated > Invertebrates > Cnidaria > Coral ... | reverse complement strand
TATAATTAAATTTCCCGACTCCGCTCCGAATCGGAACCCGGAGGAGGACAAAGGTACGGTATTTTACCGTACTTTTGTCCTCCTGGCTCCGTTCTATAATTCTGGCACTGACTGTATATATAATGGGATATAATATATTTAGTGGTATACATATATATATATATATATATATACATTATGGGATATAACTATGACCTGGGGGAAATCATAATACAACTAACTAAGGATTGAAACTATACATGGGATATGACTATAAGGATATCATAATTATATCCATTATATATCATAATATGGGATATCCCCACTATTCATGATATAACTAAGGATTAATGTGGGTAAATTATAACGTCGAGCAGATGCTGAGGCCTACTTAGACGGCACAGACGGTGAGTCAGCAAAGAGGATGGCAGTCGCCATCCCCACCAATGGGACTTTGCCGGTCGCGATGTCCCGGATTATGCTTTCGAGGTACATGAATCCTGGACGACAAGTCGCGGCGTGCAGCACAGGTCCAAAGAGATCTTCGAACAAAGATTTCTGACCAAGCACGTCTCTCAATGGCAGCCAAGAGTTTCAGTTCTTGACTACTTGGTGGCTCATCCCACGAATCGTAAGTGGGTTATAACCCCAGTGATTGATGTGGATTAACCTTACTTATCCCATTTATAACTGGTGTGAACTAACCCACTTACGATTCGTGGGATGAGCCACCAAGTATGTGATGAAGACAGAGAACGTTTTCTGAGAGCGTTGGCCTAGCAGCTAGGGATGACAATGGAAATAAGTCACCGATTTGGCGCTTCTTTTGAAGACGATGAACAGTTTCTTTCGATTGAAATTGAGTGTTAAAAACAAGAGCGGCCTAAAAATATAGGTGGTAACACACATATGTAAAGTAAGAACACACTAACAGATTCTACTTTCTGACACACGTCTTTCACACCACGTATGATGTGGGATTTGGGAATCAAGGCACTTTTGCAACCTGACCAATACAAAGTTGACATGGCTAAGGATTCAAAGTTTGCCCCCAACTGAAGAAAACCATTGAAAAATGAAAGAAAACCATAGAACAATGGAAGAAACCATAGAACAATTGAAGAAAACCATAGAACAATTGAAGAAAACCATGGAAAAATTGAAGAAAACCATGGAAAACTTGAAGAAAATCATGGACAAACCAATGAAAACGATGGAAAACACGATAAACACGTATAAAAACCATGGAAAAAATCCTGAAACCAGTGGAGAAATGGATGAACAGTGCAAATGAGAGATTTTAGCCACAAAATGCAGCAAATGAGAGATTTTAGCTGCAAAAACCAAGGAAGGGAGCTTGGACGACCAAAAAAATAAATGCAAAAAAAAATGCCAACTTAATTTCGCCCCCTTATTTAATGTAGCCAACTGGAAAATCACCAATTTTTATAGGTAAATCATCAGGTTGATCGTCTAAACGGTGGAAAGAATTGATCATTCATAGGTAAATCATCGATATCCATTGATATCCAGGATAGATTAAGTAGATAAGTTACATCTTGATAGTTGAATCACTATAACAGATATATAGATATTTAAATCCATGGGATTTTTCTCTTTCAGACTGGGCTGAACTTGGCTTCACTTGGCTCCAAGTCTGCGCTCCCGCGATGCGCGAGCCTCCCGCGATGCGCGCGATGCACAGGTGATATCAACATCACGGGTGACGTCGTGAGGGCCGAAGCCTTGATCCGGGAGACCTTGGCGCAGAAAGGCCATGGCGTCGAGACGTCCCGACTGGGGGTGACGGGATCATCCATAGGGTGTATATTATATATATATATATATACCCTATGGTTATTTAACATAGCCATGGTATAGATGGCCCATTTATAGATGATTTTCCCATTAAAACCTCCATTTATAAGGGATTGTCCATGGCTATGTTAAATAGCCATAGGATATATATATATACAGATATATATATATATGTATATACACATACATATACATACAATGGTGAGTAATGGTTAGAATGGTGAATAATGGTTGTATCCACGGGGTATTTATGAATCATCCTAGAATTTCATGGCTATTGAGTGGGGTTTTAATGGGAAATGTGATGGTTAGTATCCATGAATAGTATTTTTTTATGGTTATGATGGTGAATAATGGTGATTAATGGTGAATCATATCCATGAATAGTGCTTCCTAATGGGATATTAGTTGATATACCCTCGGGTGTCATCAAAAGGTGGGCCGGGAAATCCACGATCAAAATGGCTATAGCTGGGGGCATCTTCCATTGCTATGTTTGATTACTGGATGGTAGGTGGGATTTAACAAAAATTGGGATTTAACCAACAAACATATGTGGATATAAACGGTGAAATTAAAATGTATAATTGGGATTTAACCAACAAAAAAAATCGGATTTATGGGATTCTTTATCGGCGATTGGCCAATAAATCAATATCAATTTCATCCCCTTGGCCGACTGTGACTGAGGTTCATATAAAGAACGTGATGTATACCCAATTGAAATTAAACCTCGGGGATGGTGACTGCGGCATGGTGTGAATACCACATTACTCACCATCCACAATTGTAGTGTATGAATGGTTCAGGTAGCCCTGAATCTACTGATTATCCATATTTTTCCCGGATTAAAGTGGCTATTTGAAGGCATCACATGGTATCAACCATTTTCAGACAAACCTATATGATCCTACAAATGGGATGATTTATAACAACCCCAAATGGTTGATTTGGGAGTGGTTTAGGGCTGAGGGTTTACCATGTTATACCCATTCCTATCTTAATTGGGTTAAGATAAAGTGTTCTTGAAACTGAACAAAGCAGGTAAGTGTGGTGAACTAGTTCCATATTCAAGAAGGATGTCTCCGTCATGTTTGTTGTTTCATTGTGGTGGTGATAACTTCGAGGGAAAGGAATAAAAATGACACGATTCCCATTGGGCCACCAGCCATGTTAAAAAACTCCCATGATCTGGGCCGAAATCCTTCAGTTTCGGAAAGGATATCTCCGATGGTTCTTCTTCCCATTTCAATCAAGAAAATCAAAGAATGTGTTTTTTTTTGGGGTAAAAGAATTTTCAGAACAAGATTTGTCAAAAAATCAGCGCATCTTAAGATTCACCCCAACAGAAAATAGCCTCTGGTAAACTAACATAGCTATTGAAAATGGCCATAGAAATAGCGAGTTTTCCCATTGAAAATGGTGATTTTCCATAGTTATGTAAACGTTTACCAGAGGGTAAATCCATAATTCATCCAATTATTAATCATTTCTAGTGGTTGTCAACCATTGTATCCCATGAAATCCCTATGAAATATCCATTTCATGTGGGTAGCACGTCGTAAACCATCCATAAATTGGAGACCGATCGCCTCGTCCCACCTCGAAAAAATCGCAGGTTGTCCCATGGACGATGAGTTGTCCCAACCGGTGGAGGATGAATTGCTCCAAGTGCCAGGTGACATGGTAGGCGCGCGCTATGGCGGGAGGGGGCGGAAGCGTCATCTTTTCCACAGCTGGGGGAGGTTCCACTATTTTTCCTATCCAGTGGTTAGGAGGGAGCGATTCGGAGCTATGGGTATTCATATTCCCTATTAAATGGGGAGCTAAGGAGCTACCAAGAGTTTCCCAACCACATACTATGTTTCAAAGTGTGAAAAATAGGGAGATTCATTAAGAAATGGGGGAGATTTCGACACCTAGTCATTGGAAGATGTTTGTTTTCCCCATCATATCATGATTCTTGATCAATCATCAGCGCAATGGTAGACTGGTTGGTGGTTTGGAACATTTTTTATTTTTCCATTCAGTTGGGAATGTCATCATCCCAACTGACTCATATTTTTCAGAGGGGTAGGTTGAAACCACCAAGCAGTAGAAGCGGATCGTCTTTTTCCTGATCAAATCCTTATGGCATCCGCCCATCCTGCACCAGCTGGGAATGGCTTTATGCTGAGACAAACCGGTACTACCAACTGCAGGATTCCGCTGGCTCATCCACAGTATGTCATGATTCTAAAGGGTTTCAGACATCAAGCATAATGATGATGACAGCATTTGATCGAACTTCTGTCCATGAAATGATAATTAATCTCTGGCTGGTGATTTGGAACATTTGTTATTTTCCATGATATATGGGATAATCCTTCCCATTGACTACAGTAGTATTTTTCAAGATGGTTAAAACATGTTAAAACCACCAACCAGATCTCTTCCCCCTAATATTTGTTCACACCATCAGAGACCAGGGTTTTAGTAGGGGATTTATTGTATATTTCTTTGGGACCATGTTTCATGGGGTGGATATAAAAATGGTGATGGGATTTTCCAGTATCCAGAAAAATATCAATATCCCACTGTTGATGATATATGATTGTATTACATGATATATGGTTATATATAGTTGATTACCATGTGTATATCCCACTATAGTTGTATATATATATATTATGTTGTTACTAAATATAACCCACGATCATTCTTGCTCATGTTCAGTAGACAGCCTCAGCCTTCAGGTTTGTTTATCGGTCGAGGAGGGGAACACATCAAGGTCCCGACTGGCTTATCCCAACGGTCAAAACGACGGGTAAAACAATAACTGGTTGGTGGTTTGGAACGTGAATTGTATTTTCCCCAATAGTTGGGGTGATGATCCAATCTGACTCATATTTTTCAGAGGTGTTGAAACCACCATCCAGATAATGATAAACCACCATCCAGATAATGGGAATTCCAGGATCCTAAAATGGAGGTACGTTAGTACCATATTTTTGGCCATATTTTGCTGGGACATTCCCGTCCATAGGCCGTATATAGTGGTTTGGAACATGTTCCATTCACTTGGGAATTTCATCATCCCAACTGACGAACTCATATGTTTCAGAGGGGTCGGTATACCACCAACCAGAATAATGATTTAAAAAAACAATTGTTGGGAGATGGTAACCATACCACCTATCAAAAACAGTGATTTAACAGTGATGACTGGGGGATGGTTTACTGTGTTACCCACATTAAATGGATATGTCATAGGGATTTCATGGGATACAATGGTTGATAACCATTGGAAATGATTAACAATTGGATGAATTATGGATTTACTCTCTGGTAAACGTTTACATAACTATGGAAAATCACCATGTTTAATGGGAAAATCCACTATAAATGGTCATTTTCAGTAGCTATTTTGACATAACCAGAGGGTACCCACATGAAACCGATGATTGCGTTCACCAGTTACGTAACTGGTGGGATGATCCTCCAGCCAAGTGGCCCAAAAAGTGGCTTCCAAGTCGTAGCTGGAAATCTCCCAACTACCCTCTGGTTATGTCAACAGTTTGCTATTGAAAATGACCATAGAAATAGTGGATTTTCCCATTAAACATGGTGATTTTCCATAGTTATGTAAACGTTTACCAGAGGATAAATCGGCATTTAAATGGGACAAAGATCTCATAACTTTTTATAGATTGGTAATTTTCTGTTGCAATGTTTGATTGTAAAGATGGTAGCAAACAATGTTAACCATAGTTATAATCCACAAATTTATCTTATAGCCACTTTGATACTTGTATATTGTGTATTTGTAGGTTGCTATCCAGTACCAACTCGAATGCACATCGAAGATCCTGCAAGATTCTCAAGGTCCCAAAATTTTCAGAACAGTCAGTAAATGCACATCCAGGTACTGGTGGGTTTTGCTTTAGCTGCTTTGGTCATGTTGAATTTCCAGAGGGTGTGGTACTATCAATGAGCCCAACAGCTGTTGGTTTAGGATTGGGGCAACCTCCATTGTTTGATATGTTTGGAGAACCCCATATCATATTAGTGGCCATTAAATCAAACATGTTTTATATTGTTTTATCCCATCATAAAGTACCCCAAAAAATATATCAATGGGAATTTCAGGATCCTAAAATGAAGGTACTGTACCATATGTTTGGCCATATTTTTTGGGGATATTCCCTTACATACGCCTTATATAGGCCTTATATATGGTAGGTACCTCCAATTTAGCTTCCTGAAATGGCCATTGAATATATCATAATAGATCCATATTATACTGGTTGGTGGTTTGGAACATGAATTTTGTTTTTCCATATATTGGGAATGTCATAACCCCAACTGACGAAGTCGTATTTTTCAGAGGGGCTGAAACTACCAACCAGTTATAACCCCCGCTTATAATTTCCAGCCAGTGTCCCCATTGACTGGGACGATTCCCAACTCTTTGTGCATTGGAACTACTGGACTTGCCGCAATCTGCTGGTTTCATCATCGGAAAGCACAGACCTCACTAGATTTCTTTCAAAAAATCAAGATGGATTGAGTTCAGCACCCATAAAATATGTATACATATATATAATTATATATATATGTCCGATTTTTTTTTGCTCACCAGTCTTGCAGTAGGAAGCTCGTTTGATCACAAGGAACTCGTTTGACAATCCGCCAGTCTTCATCTTTACGGTGCTCAGCACATCGATAGTCCCGACGGCGACGGACCCGATCCTCACGGAACAGCAACGATTTGCCTCGGTGGTTGGCATGCATGTCTGGTTGGTGGTTTGGAACATTTTTTTACCTTTTCCGGATATTTGGGATATAATTGATATATAATTGGGGTTTTCAATTATTTGGGATACTGACATCATCCCAACTGACGAACTCATATTTTTTCAGAGGGGTAGGTTGAAACCACCAAGCAGGTGTTGATTTTCCAACACTCTGTTGGGATGGCTGGCTCAACCAAAATGGGTGTTGCTCTCTGCAGGTGGCAGTGTCTTGCCGCGGCAGCTAGCTAAGATATTGGTAACCAATGTGTATATATATATATATATTTACATAGATATAGATATAGATATATATGTATATGTAGATATATATGTATATATGTATATATTATGTATATATGTATATATTATGTATATACATATATATATATATAATATATATATTAATAAATCTCGATTAAAAAAAATTGAAAAGTCTTTATCTCGTGTGCTTGTCCCCTCCACAACTGGGTACTCACCAGCTCCTCACCGTGGTGTCAATTTCAGGCCATCCGCGATGCTTGTGGTGGAAGTTTGTACATTGGCCACTCAGCTGTGCAGCTGCTGGTGAATGAGGATTTATTGGGAAATAATTAGGGATCCAAAAAAATATAAACAATAACAACAATAATTAGGGGTTTATGTATAACCAACAAACAACAATATGGATTTATTGGGATATAATTGATATATAATTGGGACAATTGGGATATAATTTGGATTTAATGAGAATATAGTTTGTGGGAATATAATAGGGATATCTAATATCTACATCTGGATGCATTATGTTGTGACCTCACGTCGTGACAACAAAAATGGAATGATGGGAACTGGATTAGGGAAATCATCCAAAAAATTGCCAGAAGTTTCATCTATTTTCAGGTTATCCCATTAAAAAAAGGGTATTTGGTAAAATCAGTTCACATCATAGTGTTCAGGTTAATCCCATTCTGTTATTCCATGTTATTCCTATTCCCATTATTCCATGATACCTTCCCATTCCCAGATTTGGTATCATTGGATTTCATGGGAAAAACGATGGTTTCCTGTAGATTTTCCTGCCAAACAATCCACTGATGGTAACTGCAACAGTACAAATTATGGGATGCCTCCCTTACCTCCTGAGGCGTGAACCCTCCACCCGAGGGGGTCGGTCTCCACAAGATCCAAATTGTGGGCGATCAGCGAGACGCCTGGCTTAACTTACTGGTGCGTGCTAAACATAGGGAATGGATGGGTTGCTGGGGGGTGCTGGGATTATTAATAGTTAGCCAGTGGATCATTAATATATATATATATATTAACATAGATATATATATATATAGTTAGCCCGAAAATTGCCTACTTACGTTTAGCACCAGTAAGTTCATGGTACATTTTTATGGTTAAGTCTTAGATTCTGGGTATCATCCAAGAATCAGATATTCATCCCTGGTATCAATGGTTACTAATAATACTGGTACCAATGGTTATTTAACCATAACCATATTTGTGGTATTATCACTGTCTGGTTGATAAAATGGGTGGTTTATAATTGTTTATCAAATGGGTTATTAGTCTTGGGAATTATTGTCCCCATTTCATCCATGAACAATTATAATACCTGGTTTCTAAGATATTTTTTGTTATGGTTAAATAACCACTTCCAACAGTGCAAAAAAAAGCCCCAAGTAGGGATGATGTGTACCAAGTGTAGCACCGACTTTCCATCTCCGGTAAAAAACAGAGTTAACCACTGTATAAACTGATTAATGGGGATTTAAATGGAATAGATATATACTATATGTATGTATATATATATATACCTGGTTGGTGGTTTGGAACATGAATGGATTATGATTTTCCATATATTGGGAACGTCATAATCCCAACTGACTCATATTTTTTAGAGGGCTAGGTCAACCACCAAGCAGTAAATGATGGAGGAAACGAGCTACGTATCATCCCGAAAGTACGGGGGGAAATCTGCGCGGTGCAACTGTCACTTTCATCCGCAAGCGGATGGATAGTTGCTGGTTCGTGGTTTGGAACATAACTGGATTATGACTTTCCAGAAACAGTTGGGAATGGAATGTCATCATCCCAACTGACTTTAAGTCCATCATTTTTCAGAGGGGTAGGTGGCTCAACCACCAAGCTCATCGCCCATTGGGATGGGCAGATGAAGGGAGGGATGACTCAAGATTTCGAATGCGGTAATGCCACTAATTCGCCTCTGGTAAACATACCAAAAACTATGGAAAGATCCACCATTTTATAGCCGGGTAAATCAACTATAAATGACAATGTTCAATAGCTATGTTTGTTTACCAGAGGGTAACTCAACAAAGCTGGCTATTCTTCTTCAGATGGCTGGATGAATACTTCGGCGATGTTGGAGTTTTGATTCGTAAGTGTTTGAGCCACAAATGGAGCTTGGTGTGAAAACAACAATGATTGTGTCATGAGGATAGGAGCACCCATAACAATGATTAGGATTTGGTCGTGTATCCCAGCTGTAATGCATATAGTGTGTATATATATATTGACCATGTTTGTTGTTGAAAATCGGCGATCGTTTCAGATTTCCATCAATTTTCTGGTGAAAATCACAGCTGGCTGAAAGCATATCTGGTTGGTGGGTTCCATCATTTTTTATGTTTCCATTTCATATATGGGATGTCATCCTTCCCATTGACGAACTCCATCATTGTTCCAGATGGTTATTGCACCACCAACCAGATATATAATGTGGTCAAAACAATAATAAACCACCCATTTGGGAATGGTTTATAACACCTATAAACATGGTGAAGTCCTTTCAGAAATCTCTGGCAGAAGTCCTTTCACCATGTTCCCTTAAAAAATCCAGCAGCGTTCCATGCCTTCTCCAAGAACGCGCTCAGGAGAAGGCAAGAGAGATGGTGTTGCTCCGGCTGAAGGAGAGTTGGAAAATTCATCCGTTGCCTTCAGAAAGAGTGGCGAAAAAACGATGGTTTATGGTACCCGGCCTGGTAAACTAACAAAAAACTATGGAAAATCACCATGTTTAATGATTTTAATGGGTAAATCCACTATTTCTATGGCCATCTTCAATAGCTTTTTGTATGTTTACCAGAGGGTAGATATAACGAACTAGTTCATGGTGGTTTTATTGTGGTTTATAAACCAACAAACATCACTGGGGGGGCCCATCCTGTAGGTAGTTTGCCTATTTTTTTGGCAATTTCCAAAAGCTATGTTAAATTACCAGAGGGTATATGTCATGTCCGGAAACTTGGATGGTCAAAGTCAAGGAGAGGTATTAAAACTATACATGGGTGGATATTAAGTGGGATATGACTCATAAAATGGCACTTGAACCTACAAGAATGGGGATATAGTCAGCATACAACTGTCAACGTGATATGAGTTTGACCAAAACTGGGATATACGCTATCTATGGAAATTTACCCTCTGGTAAACTAACAGTTCGCCATGGAAAACCACCATTTTTCATAGGTAAATCAGCTATTTCTATGGCCATTTTCAATTGCTATGTTAGTCATTACCAGAGGGTAGTTCCAATTTTCCACGCTCCAGGCATCCAAATCGGATGATCCCCAATGGCTCTGGAACAGCCCCAAGTATAACTGGTTGATGGTTTGGAACATGACTTTTATGTTTCCATATATTGGGAATAATATGGAATCATCATCCCAACTGACTCATATTTTTCAGAGTTGAAACCACCAACCAGATAATATGAAGAGTGACCTCACTTTGGTTTCCCCAGGAGATGTGGGAAGCCGAAGCCAAGAAAGAAGCCATGCCAGCCTCCCGGCCGCCGCCGCAGCCAGCGCCGCGTCCAGCCGCGGTGCCGATGGCGCCCACCACGCCAAAAGCACCGGCCATGGCTGTGGCGAATGTGGCGAATTTCAACAGTTGGGGGTCACTTGGATCTGTGAAATGCTGGTCATGGTTGGTGAATATGGTTGGTTGGTAAAGTCAATGGTTTAAGGTCATAAGTCATAAGTTGGTAAAGTCAATGGTTTACCCTGTTATGCTTGGTTGAAGAAACATATGGTGGATGGCATTGGGGTTTTTCGGCGCCAGGGCCAGTTCGATGGAGGATCGTGTGGCATGTTCCGTTATTTTCACGTATTATGTAGTAGGGTAAGCATGGAAATCAACAAGTTCCATTGACCATAGCCAGGATCCAACCTTTTGGAATATCCCAGAGCCAAGAATAACGCAGGTTCGTAAAGATTCGTAAAGCAATAGAGCCATTGTGAAGTCTGTCAAACAAATGTAGATCATTACGTTGTTTCTTGTCTTGCTTCTTGAGGGGAATAAGGAAATACCAGAGTTCCAGTTGTTGAGAGGTAGTTGAATAGGTTTCATACTGTACCCTAGATGTATTGTAGCGTTGTAGCCGTTGTAGCCGCTTAGATTTTCAGATTCTTTTGGTGTTTTGGAAAGTTGGCAAGGTATCCCAAAATCCGGTGGTTAATCCTCATAGGTTCCTATTATAATTGTCATTGAAGTGGTATTCATCGCATTTGTCAGACACCCAAATCACAGATGTTGGTTACATCATGTACATCCCTTTTGTATTCCAATGAAATAATATCAATAATATCAGCATATTTTTCTTAGTGCAATACCCAGATGAAGAATGAAGAATGGAGTTGTTGGGTCGATTTCACTGGCTCATTGGCACTGGGCGAAAATCCTTGGAGGTGCCATTACAACTGTGGGATTCTAAGCTTCTAACCTGCCGTTGGGCCCCATGGGGCCTCGAAAAAACTCTGGTTTTCTTTGCAACCCATTAGCTTAGCCGAACCGCCAAGTAGTGAGTAGATGTGAATTCTGTGAGTATGATAGCCATGATGAATATACTTGGTCATACCCAAACATACCCAAACATTACATAGATTGATAGATCAATGCACTTGGGGATATGCCCATCGCAAGGCAATCCAGAAATCCAAACCCACCACTGCGAACTCACTGGCCGAAGAAACAAAGAAGTTCGGAACGCGGATGACTGTTGGCGGTTTGAATTAGATGTGTCTTGAGTGTTGGTAGATTCAAAAAATAGACCATGAGGATGCAAAAAAAAAAACTTACTTTCATCCATTTCATCCATTTCATCCATTTTTTGGGGGGGAAATGCCTGAAGCATCGACCCTGAGGTCTTGGGATGACTGGAGTGACTGGTGGGGCGATGGATCCCATGGATCCCATGGCATGCAGCCAGGCTATCCTCACACGGAAGTTCCGTGGTAATGGTGGGGATTAAGTTAGACACAAGATGGATAAAGTTGCCCTATGGTTATTTAACATAGCCATGGTATAGATGGCCCATAGAAATAGTTGGTTTACCTATTAAAAATTGTGATTTTCCAGTTGTGTGAGTCATAACCAGATGGTATAACTTAGATCCATCTTAGTCCCCATTCAGAAGATGTCTGAGCCCAAATAATGTTGACGATGTGTTTTTGGAACAGAAAGGGACGCTGTCAGGTCCCCATTTTTCCACGTGTCTGAAAATGCAGTGTTTTTGCTATATCCTGTTCGATCATGTATGTTCATATACCTGTTATGGTACTACTAGAGATCCACACAGATTGTCAGACTTCCTCAAAGGTTGCCATAGAATGTCCAGAGAGTCATGAAGGTCTCCAGGGAAAAGGAAGGAGGAAAAACAAACATAGTGTGTATATATATATATATGGCTTCCCTTAGGGAGAGAGGTGGCAAAGGAAAAAACGTGTTTTTTTTCGGGCCTTCCCCCCCTCGTAGCCCTCCTATATAAATTGATGGACTTGCATTTTTCCTGGTAGTACTACTGTATGCATCTATGATATGGATGGCACATAAGTAATTAGCACATACCAATACGTACACATATTTTCCACATGTACTTTGCATATGTAATGGAATTCTTCCAGGATTAATTGCAATAAAGACTCTTTGGTTGCAACTGACTTTGCTCATAAGAGTTGGCACATGGCAAGGATAGCTCCAACTTACACTTTCTCCAATTTTTTCCTGTATATTCTACAGTAATTTGCTATGCTACTGCATATCTAATACAGGTATCCTGTTACCATAATTGCTTGGCTGTGTTTTTATGATCTTTTTATTACCACACATGTACTCATGGCTGTGGGCAAAACTTAAACTATGTCAGTATAAGTCCACCATGGTAACCAGAAGGGCACAAGACCAAGTAAAGGAAACACTTAAGCAACCTTACCAAACAACTGTATCTATAGAATGTTTGCCTTGCCTTTTATTGATGCAGCAAGTTACCATTTTCATTGATGCAGCAAGTTATCATGAAGTATGCAAAAAAAAATGCAACTACTTGAGGAGGGACAGTAGATTGGAAAATGGGTGGCATATAATTTATAAGTCACCTATGCCCTTACAGGCACAAGTGTTCTACATTTCTCCTGCCTATGCAATGGTGTTCTTCTAGGTTTCACTGCAATAAAAGATCTTTGCTTAAAATATTGATTGATCACAAGAGTTGGCAAATTCCTGGGGCACTTCCAGTTCCCCCTTGCTTCAGAAAAGGCGTTTTTACCTGCATATTCCATGGCAATTTGCTGTGTCACTGCAAATATAACAACAGACATTTTATTACCATACATGTACTCATGGCTGTGGGCAAAACTTAAACTATGTCAGTAAGTCCATCATGGTACTCAGAAGGGCACAAGACCACGTAAAGGAAACACTTAAGCAACCTTACCAAACAACTGTACCTATAGAATGGCTGCCTTGCTTTTCATTGATGCAGCTAGTTACCATGAAGTATGCAAAAAATGCAACTATTTGAGGAGGAACAGTAGGTTGGAAAATGGGTGGCATATAAGTCACCTATGCCCTTACAGGCACAAGTGTTCTACATTTCTCCTGCATATGCAATGGTATTCTTCCAGGGTTGCAACTGACTTTGCTCATAAGAGTTGGCACATGGGAAGGACAGCTCCAACCTACACTTTCTCAAAAACATATTTTCCTATATATTCTACAGTAATTTGCTATGCCACTGCATATCTAATCCAGGTATCCTGTTACCAGAATTGCTTGGCTGTTTTTTTGATCTTTTTATTACCATAAATGTACTCATGGCTGTGGGCAAAATTTAAACTATGTCAGTATAAGTTCATCATGGTAATCAGAAGGGCACAAGACCACGTAAAGGAAACATACCAAACAACTGTACCTATAGAATGGCTGCCTTGCTTTTCATTGATGCAGCAAGTTACCATGAAGTATGCCAAACAATGTAACTACATGAGGAGGGAGAGTAGATTGGAATTTGCACTTTCATTTGCTAAAGGAGTTCCACTGGAACTATGTCAACCAAAAGGCGACCTGGCAGTCTAATATCAAAAACCATCAATGCAAATACAAAGTGCTATGTATATGTATATGTATATGTATATATTCACTATCTTTGCAATAGCTGTATACCTAGGTAGTACCTATACATTAATATATACATGAAGTACCAACTGACACAATGAATCTCTATGTTTCAAGATGTTGTTGGGCAAAGAAAGAATTTTGCCATTCGTGCACTAAGACCACCTATCAAAAAACAATAGAGCTACAAAAAGCAAGCAATCAAGAATAGAGCTAAGGATTAACAAACCAAAAACAGTACATCTCCCAAGAACTTTGATCTTTCATATATGATCAAAAGATGAAAAAAAGTCAAAGCAAACGCTTAAAACCACGTATTTTGGGGGACCTGGTGGCGTCCCACTCTCTTTTGGAATATGTTTGTGCCCAAAAAATGCATAGGTGGTGAGATGATGGGTTTGAGCATCACCAAGAAAATTGGCACGGATTTAGCCAAAGAAGTGGGGATGTTACTTGCCTATATATATATATACATATATACGTTATATCATTATGTGTATATATATATATACATACAGTGTTTTTGTTGTGGTTGTTGCGGTTGTGGTTGTGGTTGCGGTTGTGGTTGTGGTTGTGGTTGTTGTTGTTGTTGTTGTTTGTTGTTTGTTGTTTGTTGTTTGTTGTTTGTTGTTTGTTGTTTGTTGTTTGTTGTTTGTTGTTTGTTGGTTGTTGGTTGTTGGTTGTTGGTTGTTGGTTGTTGGTTGTTG
>Ga0126342_10013182_pt1 | contig 14680 bp, 16 predicted proteins | sample Cyp1metagenome_FD_92528 | JGI IMG/M metagenome (GOLD analysis project Ga0126342, IMG submission 92528) | Coral microbial communities from Lord Howe Island, Old Settlement Bay, Australia - Cyphastrea 1 metagenome | ecosystem: Host-associated > Invertebrates > Cnidaria > Coral ... | reverse complement strand
TTGGTTGACATTATCTTCTATCAGTAGGATCTGATTCCATTTGGCTAGGTGGCCTACATCCAGTTTTCCATTGGTTGGACCAATCCTCTGCTACCAGTGTGGGAGGGTCGAGTACCTTTCACAATATGTATATATATATGTGTATATATATATGTATATATATATATGTATATATATATATATATGTATATATATATGAAATAATAATCATTCATTTGCACGCGCTTTATTAAATCCTGCATCAGAATAAAATCATATAGATATGCTCATCACATTTAATATGGATTTATATGGATTTTATCCACATCATATCATTTTGGGACACATTGAAATAAGATAAGCCTGCCGTAGGTGCCGGCCCGGTGGCGCTGTGGCTTTCTCGAGGTGCGGAGGCCATCACCTTGGCCTTGGCGGCCATGGAGGCGAAGTTGGCGGCCATGGGTCATGGTAGCTATTGAACATAGCCCATTTATAGTGGATTTACCTATTAAAAATGGTGATTTTCCATAGTTATGTTAGTTTACCAGAGGGTACATGTGAGGTGTTGAACCATGGGATGGAATGAGGTATCCTTCGTTTTGAGACAATGTATTTTGCGGGGTGTGGGGCAGTTTTCCATCTATTTGGAGGTTTGCTATGTCGTGGGGGTACCCCCAAATCATCCAAGTCATCATCATGAGTATTGAAACCCATGGTGACTTGGGGATCCCCCATGACTTAAGAAACTCCCATTCCCCGCGGCCAGGCTGGCCATGGTTACCTGCCGTGTGATGAGGCGCTTCCTGTGAAACGAGCTTCCAGGTCGCAGATGGCGATGGCTATGAGCCAAAACCACCACCCTGTGTACCCTAAAATAGCTGGTTGAGGTAAGTTTATTCTCGGAAATCTGGTAACATACATAATATATAGGTATATATATATATACATATGTATCATATATAATAAATAGGTTTTGATCCAATGAATATTGCAATTGCGGCGTATATTGGTATACGGTATACCCTAAAAACCCAATTTCACTGCTGAGGTTCTGCAGATGTTGTCTACAGCGGGTGCGGGCTTGCTGGTGTCATCATCATCAAGATGTGCTGTGCTCGAGGTCCGGGTGTAAATCAGTTGATCTACCGGATGCTGAAGCGTCCCAGGAGCAGCCAATCGAAGAGAGAGGCTCGTGTTTTTTTGCAGCTCTTGAAGCAGGTAGAATATTGTTCTGGCAAAGTTGCTTGGGACACAACATTTTCATGTTTAACAGCATTGCCCATAGGGGATTGTCATCAATCCATTAATGATGGAATTTATGTACTCATGATCATAGGATTTTCATTGTGGGATGAATCATTACTGCAATCATTCTATATAAATAATATCATGTGGATTACCATTTTGTGGATTAAGTATTATATGCTTAATCGAATTATGATTATACCATATTATAATACTTTTGATACCTAATCCACATTAAAAATGGTGATTTTCTATAGTTATGTTAGTTTACCAGAGGGTACCTTTAATATGTTTCGTTTCCATCGTCCCAGCCAGTCTGCCAGATTGGCGGGGCTTGGCCACGACATTGGAAGTGCTAACTACCCACAACATCGAGGCACGAAAAATGCTGACCGTTTAACCTCCAGGTTTCAATCTGGGGATCCCGATGAAAAAATCAGCATGTAAACATGGCTTTTGTTGCGGGGGTAGCACAATAAAACAAAACCCACCCATTTTTGGGAATGGTGAAGCTACCACCTATAAAAATGGTGAAATTGGGGGATGGTTTATGATTGTTTTACCACCATTCTAATGGATAAACCATGATCAACCGCTGTTTTTTCTGTCGGAATGGGAGGCAGTGGCACTGCATCGTGTTGCCGAGCCGGGTGCATTGAGGCGCGAAGTCTGGGCGTTGCCAGTCTTGGCCAGTGAAAAATGGGGGTTCAACCATCAAACATAGGGTTTAAGCATCAAAAATAGGGGTTTAGCATGGTTTAGCCATCAAAAATAGGGGTTTAATCAGTTTAATCATCCAAAAATGGGGTTTAATCATCAAATGACAATTGAAAGAATGCGATTCTGATTTCACCATGCAATGCCCGTCAGAAATTGGGATTGATCCATGAAATGCCCATCAGAAATGGGGATTTAACCAAAGAATATATGGAAATTGGTGTGTCTGAAAATGGGGCATGCCCCCAATTGCGACATGGGGAAACCGATGATACAGTAGATTTGGGAGTAGCCTCTTAATGGACAAACCCAGGTGTTAGGACATTCGGTGAAAATCCGTGGTCCCTCCAGCGATCTTGGGGCATGTTTCATGCTTGGACCATCCACATCCCAGTCTAGGACTCTAAGTGGCCTTTCTTGTTGGACTACTGTGGCGTATTTGTGGTTGTGAGCAGTTTGATTTTTTTCCAAGTCTTACCATGAGAGCAAAGTCTGTGCTTTGTTCTTGACTCTGTCAAACTCTGCTTGATGTGCTTTGATGTTTTAGTGGTCAGACAAATGTTCAGAGCAAGGCATGCTAACGGAACATAATTATCCCGATTGCATTCAAAGTGGTGCAATATGACATCAAGATTGAATGATGGTCCTGATATGCTGCAAAGATCGCGCCGGATAAACAGCTTGCCTCTCACACAACTCCAAAGTACTCCAAGTGATTAAGGTTCTTGATTTGTTCTGGACAAGTGCTGCAAGTCGCAAGCTCTTGACACAACTGCAGGTTTTCTTTGAACCTAACTCCCCGCAACCAGCACTTTGTGCTTGCGAGGTATGGTGACGAGAGGACCCAGCAGTTGGCGTATGTCATTTTCACCTCCGGCTCCACTGGGCGACCAAAGGGTGTTGCCGTGAGCCATGAGTCGATCGTTCATTTGGTGGCATCTTGCCGAAGGGATTTCGACTTTTTGGATCCTTTGTGAATGCCCAATCATTGCTAAGTCGTGCATCTTTTTCGCATTTGTGGTGCTGGAAGATTGGTGGTTCTATGCATTTAAAGATGTTTTCCAAGAAATCAGGCTTGAGGCTCTTTGCTCAACTCCCAGGAATGGGTGAACAAAGTCTATGACATCAACGAGTCTGACGTTCTTCTCTTCGTGACTTCCATGGGCTTCGACTTATCTTGCTATGATATTTTTGGCATTCTGGCCGCGGGTGGCAGGCCCACTATCAGAAATCCGATGTTGGGAAAAGAAAGTTTGCAGAAGGAGTTTCAAGTCGCATCATGAACTAATGAACTCAAAAAGGGTTTGTCTGAAAATCGTGTACGAATAAATCCATTGGTTAGGCATCATTTTCCCTATTAAGATCACCATTTGGAGGTATACCCCATTCTCAAACAAAGCCATCGGGCTACTTTTGCTCTGCAGGATCCGTGTCTCTTCCCCAACACCCAGCTGGGCCAAGCTGCAGGGTGCCACATTTTGGGATTCGGCACCTGCAGTGCTGCAGCTCTTAGAGACGGACCTGTGCCTTGGCGCAGGTGGATTATGCTGTGCAGAGTGCAGATGGATGAAACCTTCATGATGTTAAAACTTCTCGGAAAACTTGATCATGTCGAATTTGCGTCTGCATTGAGTCTAGGAAACTCAAGAAAAACAGCATTTGCACGGCATTCTTTGAAGATGGTCGCCTTGAAGACGTCTTGGCTCAATTTTATAGCTTCAAACTTCAAACCTCCAGAAAACTGAACAGAGGATGGGGTGCGGTGCCAGCTCCAAAGTTTCTCAACCAGCTGGCTTCATTGACATCGCTGGAGATTGCAGGACCCGCAAACGCCGAACACGAAGATGTGCTGCGATCTGTGTGCTCCCAAGCAACGTCGTTGATGGAAGCGATTTGGTGGACTTGGATGCCGATGATCTGATAGATCCCAAAGGCTCGTGGAAGTCCAATGTGGCAAGACCATCAAGACCTCCTGGGCTCCGGGTTCCTATGCCACCCAACCGCAAGATGCATGAGAGGCACATGACGAAGATGAATCGCTTCTTGGAGCAGATGGATCCTGAGAGCTTGAACGTGGCGGTGGATTTGAAGCGGGAACTCCATGACCTGAGGGGGAAGCTTGAGCCAGAGGCTATCATCAACTCGCAGTGATATGTACTATAGTCATAGAATTAGTGGTTATACTGTTATACTAGTATAGTATGGAAGTGTTTTCCATGGCTTTTCAGGTTTATCAACACCGACCCCAGACTTTTTAAGTAGAATATTTTTAGCAAATGACAGGGAATGTCACATTTTGCTTTGCCACTTGAGCTTTTGTTCTTTCTGTTGATTCATCAACACGAAAAAAGTCTGCGGGCCCGGGATGTTTGAGTTATGATCTTGCTGCAATGACATCGAGATCCGATCTGCAAGTCGTTTGACCTCGCGAGGGCAAAGGTACTCAAGGGGTCACCGACTTACACGAGGTGATTTGGTTCCAACAGCCAGAATACAGCATTCAATTGATATTCAATTGCAGAATCAGCATGTTGTGTTGTGGTCATTAAAGGTGTTTGACACTCAGCATAGATCGTTCTGTGCTGCTGCCGAAGCTTTCAAATTAGGGATGTCAGTCCATTGCATTAGCAGGCCATGCACAGCCCATCAAACTTGCGTCTCGCGACGTCAGAGTTGATGGCTTTTGAGGCATGCTATTTGACTCGATTTGAGTTTCTTAGGGCCCCAGGGCCCCTATAGGGCAAGAGCTTGCAGGAGGATGCGCCCATCAATGGGCACCAGTGCTAGCCGTAAGCTGCTCAGCTGGAGATGACTTGTACAGAAGCCGAAGTCCTCCAAGCTTCCTAGGGCAAAAATGTGCGAGTCTTGAGATTTCCCACCCGTATCATGCTCTTTGCAAGTCACTGTAGTCACTGTGATGCTATTTCTGTCGCAGATTGCAACGCCACTGCATGCTCTTCGAAGTACTTTGCTGAGGGCCAAGGCACCAGGTTCAAGGTGAACTCAAACCTATGTAGGAATCATGAGCACATCATGAGACTGCAGAATTTCCCTGCTGCATTGGCTCAGTTTCCAGTTCCAGATGTTCCAGTAAACCAGCAGCTATGGCGGTGCTGGTTTTGGGTGGCACAGGAAAGACTGGCCTGCATTTGGTGCAGCAGCTTCTGGCCAGGGGGTTCCAGGTGAAAGCCATCGTTCGTTCACCTGAAAAGCTGCCAGTGGATGTGGCCCGGCACTCCGGACTCACCGTGATCACCGCGAAGGTCTTGGACCTGACTGATGAAGCCATTGTGGAGCACCTGACAGGTTGTACCGCTGTGATCAGCTGCCTCGGACATGAAGGAAACTATCAAGGCATGTGCGGCAAAGCGTCACAGTTCTTGGTGTCTGATGTGCTTCGAAGAGTCTGCCGCGCTGTTGCAGAAGCGCAGTCGCCTGTGAAGGTCATTCTCATGAGCACTGGCCTCTACACCAAACCGGACAGTGCAGAGGATGTGAGGGTCCGCAACAGCTGCGGACAGCGAGCACTTCTGTGTTTGCTCTCTAGTTGCTTACCCCCTCACAATGACAACATGAGAGCTGCGGAATTTCTTCGGACGGAGCTGATGGACAAGGGTATCGAGTGGTGTGGAGTGCGTCCAGAACTTCTGATAGATGGAGAAGTGTCCCAGTATGAGCTTCATGAAAACCTTGTTTGCAGCATTTTCTCAGCAGGCCAGACTACAAGGGCAAATGTGGCACACTTCATGTGCGAATTGGTGCAGGAGCCCTCCATGTGGCAGAAGTGGAACAAAAAGTTCCCATTGATTTACAATGCCGCGTGATTGATTGTCACACTTCGCGAGATGCTGTCGAGACGCTGTCGAGACGCTGTAGAGAAAAGGCCGCTGCGGCTTCGATCAGATCCTCTTTGAGACCTCGTTTCAAGAGCACCATATTATGCCATAAATTCTTTGCCTGCTATATACTAGTCCTATAGTATAGAAAGATGGAGACTGATTCTTGAAATGCACCTCTCCAAAAGCTGCAAGCATCTCAATGGGGCCTGGACATTTTCTTAAAAATCAATGAACATCAGATCTTACCCTCCAACAGAATCCTTGCAGAATCAGGTGCAGAGAGGAGGCTGCCAAAACATTGCGACTTCTTCGTACCATTTTCCTGAGTGGCGATTGGGTGCCCTTGCGCCTAGTGCCTTTGAGTTGCAGAGTTGGAACCAAAGAAGTTGACAAAAGTTGGGATTTGAAACTGACATTTAGGTAATAAGCCAGCAAAAAGTCTGGAAAGGTCTGGTTCATTCAACCAGAAACATAGAGAGAATCCAGGAAAAGCCAGTGCTATGTGTGATCTGAGTGATGTTTTGATGCTTCAAGCTGGAATACATGAAGGTAACCAGGGTGAAAGCAGGGAACATGTGGTTTAACATTTTGTGGTGACATAATTCCCAACATTTGTCGCTATACATTTTTTTTCCGGTATACTATATCCCAAAAACAATAGTCTGAAAAGTAACATCAGCAACAAAACAAAAAAGAATCAGCAATTGCCCTTTTGGAAATCCATTTTTATTTCAGAGTTATTGGTCAGGATTAAGTATTTTCCTGGTTTATCAACCAATTTATATTTTTCCCAAACAAGCCAAGAATAACTTACATCAAACATATTCAACAGTGGAACGCATCAGATCCCAACAATTTCCCTAACATACCCCAACAAATTCCTCCCCGCAACAAATGCATAAGACATTTTAACAACAACTGTTTTCTTCCTCCCCCAAATCCCAACATCCAGATATTTTACCCCCAAAAATCGGAAACCTGCTGATGTTCCGAAAAAATCCCTCGAACAGCTGAGTTTCCATCCGCCAGGTGCATCAACTCATGCCGCTGCCGGCACGGCTGGTGGCCCTGGGGGGCGCTACGGAGGTGACCGTGTGGTCCAACAGCTTCGAGGTCCGGCGATTGGATCCACGCTGGCGCTCCGTGCCCTATGGACGACCCATTTGGAACCACCAGCAGCGTCACCATGAAGGGGGATATGTGGCATGTGTGGGTGGGATGAAACGACTGAAACTCAGTTGGGGGAACAGTTACTGTCAAAGAATTTGGCTGAACATGAGGTTTATTTGAAGTGGCATGATGCACGAATTTGGCTAAGAGTTGCAAGAATAGTTTGAAGATCAGTGGTGAAACATGGGCATTGGCCCCCCAAAAATGTTGATGAACTGGATGGGGGGAAAGGTCAATATGGGCAGATGTTGAGAAAACCAGGAGTGACAGGCAATTGCTTGGCTTGATTTGCGCGTCCGGAACTTCAACACAGACAGCTAATCAGCTTCACACATAATGACCAAATTTCATGAAATTTCCACATGCTTAGATCGGATAGGTGCATCAATGATCATTGAATGATCATGACATGGAAGCCACTGCAGTCTGCCAAGGTATTACGTCCACGATGAAAGTGCTACGGTCGAGAGCCCGGCTTTGCCAGGCATGGCTGGGCAGTTGTACATCAGCGGCAAAGGTGTGGCATTGGGCTACATTGGAGCACCGGACTTGACGAAGGAACGATTTTTTCATTCCAGCCTGGCGGAGCAAGTGACCTATAAGACAGGAGATTTGGTGAGATTTATGCCGGAAGATCTCTGGGGAGACTTGGAGAGTTTGAACCAAAGTTTGAAGACTTTGGATTCAGATCTCAGTCATCTCAGTGGCACGCACTCCCTGGTCTTGGAATTTCTGGGCCGAGCGGATTTCCAGGTCAAGGTCCGAGGTCATCGCATCGAGCTTCAGGAAATCGAAGAGGCGGCCAGGCAAATTCATGAAAGGCAGCCCCATTGCCATTCTGTTCGAAATGTGGTGGTCATGGTGATCAATCAGAAGCTGGTAGCCTTTGTAACCCCCGAGACGGTGGATGTGCTGCAACTTGCTGAAGCTTTGCGAAACGTCTTGCCCAAGTACATGGTGCCTGATCTCATCTTTGCGCGGGATCAGTTGCCCTTAACGGCCAGTGGAAAGGTGGACCGGAAAGCACTGGAGGGATCTGTAAATTTGAAAAGGCCGGGGCGAGAAATCCGTGAACCTCAGAGTGAGATGGAGAAGATTGTTCATGATGTATATCAGACAGTCTTGGGCTTAGAGAAGCTGAGCGTTGATGATGATTTCTTTGAGCTGCTGGACCAAATTTCGGATTTTGCTCCAGTACCGTTTTTTTGATGTTTTTCTCAATTCTAACTATGATAACCTATGATATGTTCATATATTAATATATATATATATATTATGCACTTTTATATTTTCCATAGTTATTTGATGGTTATTTTTGGTTCAACAAAACATTTCCCATACTTGGTCTCAAGGCTGGGTGGCCAATCCCTGGCGGCCATGCGTCTGCAAAGCCTCCTGCACACCGGCAATTTGCTGATCACCTTGTTGCTTTGCTGTCGGTTTTTTTTGGGCCTTATGGGTTGGGCTGTTTGACCATGCAAAGGTGGGGATGTTATATCATGTTATATAATGTTATATTGGTTGATAATTATCTTCGTATACTTTGGTGTGGACATTTCACCACCATTTGTCTCGGATTTGCGCGATGGAAGATGTGGTTGTCCGTGGGATTGTCTCAGGCCTGAAATCTTTGAGCTCCGAACAGCTGCCAGGACACTCTGAGTTTTTGATCAGTGGATCCCGCTGGTAACTTAACGCAATTTAACATAGCAATGGACTATGGAAATTCATCATGTAAAAAATATAGGTATGGTATAATATATATATAGGTAAATCATCTGCAAACGGGCCATTATAATCAGTTTTGATTGCTATTCTTCCATACTAGCAAGTCCTCAACACTGAAGCAGTGGCGCTGCGAACAGTGGCACCTGCGGGGAGAGCCACAACCCGGCGTGCTCCGTTTGGAGAATCGTTTGGAATCAGCAAGTTGGCACAGGTCCTTGGGGCCCCGGGACTCGCCAGGATTGCTGAACGTTTGGATCACGGAGCTGCTGCTGTACCTGCGTCCTTGGAACAAGATCGCTCCGACGACAGTGGCTCCAACGATTTGCTGCCAGGACACCTCTGGTCAATCAACTACTGCTCAGATGTCTATGATGTCTACTTTTCTTGCAATGACATGTTGAAATGTGATGACATTCTGTGTATGTCACTGATATCACTTGGCTTTCTGCATCTTTTTTTTCTCTGCGGGTTATAGCAATCAGAAGGAATAACATCCTGCTGCAGGCTCCGAAGCTCTTGCGTCCTTTGAGCAGCAGCGCTTCTGGGTGATGGTGAACGCCTGAGAATCTGAAGGGAGATCCTGCAAAATCCGCACAGATTTGGTCAAAGAAACATGTACAATGTAAAGGCAAACGCGTTCTGAACATTCTGAACACATATATGGAATTCTCCGAACGTTGGGGTACCCCCAAATCATCCAAAATTGGACCATTCTAGTATTGAAACCGATGGTTTTGGGATCCCATGAAAACATAACAGCTGACGTAAATCATGGCTCAAACAAGTGCTCCGGTCTTTTGCCAGGAACAATTGGGTGCAAGCACTACGCATCTTGCCTCTTACAGACTCAGAGCGCTGTGGAACTTCCATAAGTTGAATGGTTTTTAATGGTGTTTAATTGTTTTGAATGGTGTTTAATCAGTTGAATCAAGCATACCTTTGGAACAACGAATCCTTGGGACGATGTGACCAACAAGAGTGGAAGAAGGGTGGATAGACCACTTTAGATCACTTTGGCAAGCGTTGAACGAGCACTTGTTGGGATCCACTCAGACCATGAGATATGGCAAATCTCCAATCTTGGGGATTTTCAACATCATATTCTACTGGTATTGGATATTCGTCTCCCAACGGCTCCTGGGCAATTTCACCTGACAGACCTCAACTTTGCTACACATATGTTTGACTATAAATTTCTATGATGTATGTATATATACATATATACACAATATTATATATGTCTATGTCTATGTATATGTCTATGCATATGTCTATGTCTCTGTATATGTATATGTGTATGTCTATGTATATGTCTATGCATATCTCTATGTCTCTGTATATGTATATGTGCATGTCTATGTATATGTCTATGTATATGTATATGTGTATGTCTATGTATATGTCTATGCATATGTATATGTGTATGTCTATGTATATGTCTATGCATATCTCTATGTCTCTGTATATGTACATGTATATGTGTGTGTATGTGTATATGTGTATACGGTATGCACCGTATACATCATTTGTTGATCTTGTTGTAGATCACTAACCATCCAGCTATTTTGGCGTTCTCCAGAGTACCACCGACCTATACTGTAAATAAACACATGAATGATCAATCAATATTGGATACCTTTTCATACCTTTATTTACAAATCAGTGTGAATGAAATACACCAAGGATCATAAATCAATGAAATATAAGACAATACATATGATCATTGATTGATTCATTCCTGTGTATCTATTAATCTTAATATTATCAATAAATATTGGGGGATCATTATGATCATTCTCCCCAAGATATACACATATACCGTCTATGCCTGTATATATATATATATATATGGCAGTGTGTCAAAACCTTGTACCCCTGGTGAACATCAAAATAGCGGGTAAATGGATGTTAATCCCACTAAAAATGGTATTAATAGGTATTGATCCATACCCATATAATATAATTATTTCAGCCATTTCCTGGGGAGAATGGTCCAATGGTCCCTTCGTTGAGGTATTCCATTCCCTTCGCCTACCGTTTGTCGGGTCAGCTACACGTGGAGCGCCTGAGCGCTGCGTTTTTGGCACTGCTTCAGCGCCACGAGGCGCTGCGCACGGTGCTGAGAGAGGAAGGCGCCAAGGGACATGGGGGGATTTTTTTGAACGGTTAAACATTGCTTAAAATCCATAGTGATACAAGAGATCATCTGATAATATGATATAATATGATATAATATGATATAAATTATGATACAATATGATATATGATATAATATAATATGATATAATATGATATAATATGATACCTGAAATCATGGATTGATATACTATCTGGGATTGGAGAACAGGGCATCATACGATACAATATAGCATAACATGCATAGCATAAAATGGCAGAATATTGTGTAATTATTATGGTATTATAGGGTCAGTTTGAGTACTAGCCAAAATGAATATGGCCACGTCTAGTCGACTCCATCCATTTTTTGGGTTGCTTGGGGTTGTTTTTGATCCATTTACGGGATGGGCGTAATCCAGCTTGGCAACGATTAAATAGATCAGTTACCCGTCATAGATTCAATGGAAGTCTGAAATCATCTGACAAATGGAGATTTACACACACAAACATCGTGTCTACCTTTCTCTATATCTAATGGATGATTTCCCATTAGCACAGTTTTTGGTTTCTCTGAGCCGCACTGATTTTAGACCAAGGCAAGATGGATCGACATCATATCCCCGCGAAAGAGGTGACCTAGTACTTGGCCACATCCCAAGGGGATAATGACCCATAGAAACAGGGATGGAGCTTCTAAACTGTTCTGTAAGCATTTTATGGGGTGGTTTTTTCACCTACCATCGTTTTGACCAGCTACCAGGGTGCTATGCAGCATGCCAGGTGGGGAACTGCGTCAGCGCATTCTCGCTGTGGAGATGCTTCTTTGCATTGAGCCGAGGGTCTGTTGATTACTTCTAAGGGGTGCTGCATTCTGAGCCTGCTTCAAATGTGTCTTCTCATTGAAACATCATGGACATGTTTTTTTTTGACATCCTCAGATGTTGGAATCCTATCAGATTTGGACGTTCAAGTCATCCTGAGGGAAGTGCCGTCGATTGCGATTCACGACTTCCGGCACTTGGAGGGTAAGGAACGGGAAGCCCAGAGGAAGGCTAGGGAGGAGCTGCTGTCCAAAGACATGGCTCAACCTTTTGATCTCTCCAAGAGTGTCTTGGATCGACAAATATCAACAGATATCGACAGTGGATGATTGAAAACCACACATTTTGGAGACAATGAAGAGATGGGTTTTTAATGAGTTTCATACCCTTTTCTACCAGCAAAAAAAACAGACCTGCAATGCTTTCCCGTGTTTGAAACAGCTGAGGTCCCCTTCGTGTTCATCTCATCCAAGAGAGCACCAGCGATGGGGAGCAAACGCTGCTTCTTGCCAGACTGGATACCCTAAGTATCAAAATTGGACGACATGGCTTCTCATTGGCTCCCCCCTATGCCCCCATCAATCTGAGATATTTCAGATCTCCCGAGATCACCTAGAGATCATCCAGCTGAAAATTTCATCCAAGGCTCTATGTCAATGTGCACCACGTGGCTTTTGATGGGGGTTCCCTGAGATGCTTTGAGCGGGATTTGTGGGCCTTGTACAGTGCAGCTTGGACATTTTGTGTCGATTTGAACGGGGAACGTGATTTTTGGATAGCAATGAATGGAAGAATACTCCTGGACCTTCCCAAAATTTCCCAAAAATAGTTGGGATGCTGCCGCAGCAGTTTTCCAGTATCCGCATTCCTTGAACACCTCAAGAGGTGTCGAAGAGGAAGGAAGAGGACCTAGAGTGATGGCCAGTGATGGCTCTATGAAATTCTGAGGCGCAACAACTTCCAGCACTGAAGCTCCGCTACCGTGACTTTTCACAATGGCAGCGCAGCCGCGCTCTGGAAAACTCCAGCCGAATGGCGCATTGGCAGGCGGGAGAGATGGGGTTGCAAGGGGTTCGCGGGCGGCAACAATGTGAAGAACCCAATGTTTAGTAAACAAGCATCTGCAATTGGAAGTCTATAAAATTCTACAAATGTCCATAATGAACGTGGGTTTACCCATTATTACCACTCATTACCTATTTGAGCACCATTTTGCTGCTTTGGCTCCCCTGCTGCAGATTGACATGTTGCTCCGGCACCCAGGGAAGTTGCTTTCATTTGAAGCTGCCCACGGATCATCCGCGGAATCCTCCTTGCGGTCCTCCCTCCCAGCTGGTTTCCTTCGCCCCTTGTGGTGCTAACATCCAGCGCATCGCGGTGGAACATCGATGCACGGAGTTTGCAGTGCTACTGGCAGTCTATGGTGTGTTGTTGGGCCGACAATGTCATCAAAAGGAACTGGTGATTGGCATTCCCGTGTCCCAGAGGCGGGAAACCTCAAAATGCGATGAGCTTGGGGCTTTGGGTTTGCTGTTTCGGTCGTGGAGTCCAATTGTGGGATGCCAACCTTTTTATATGCCGATGTACTTTTTCTATGTGAACTCCCCCGAAATGTCAGGGAAAGGCCTAGAGGATGGAGGCTCCACCTTCAACAAACACTTCGTGCTGTTCAAATTTGTGAGGCAAAGCTCTGGTTGCGACGAAGTCATCGGTTGCTTTGCGAACACTGTGCCGGTTCGGGTCACTTTGATGGACTCTGCGGGAGATCGCTCCTTCCAGTCAATCTTAGGCTCGGCTGGGAGAGGAAAATGGGAAGTAAAAAAGCAAACAGGGCCCAGCTGCTGCGGCTGAACAGAATAGAAAATTTTAGGAACAGCCGGTTGCAACTTGAGATTATTGTTTGCTTTTGTGTTCGGCCCTGGAACGCCTTGCGCGTCTACCAAGATATCTGCCCAGCGGACGCTGGTTGCCTCCAGGACAAGTCCAGGAACAGTTACTGTGGGCACTCAGTGAACATCAACCCTTTCAGCAACTCCTGCAGCAACTCCGTGCACAGGTGCCATGCTGTGAGGAATGGCCAAATTATGCTGAGATATGCTGAGTACTGAGGTGTAGGAAGTGGTGCAACACTTGAGCCGAGAAGTGAAGTACTTTTGCACCATGCCAACCTTGTGAACTTTGTTGTCGATTGCTGCGCTCCGAAGCCACTTTTTGGCCACAAACCGTTTTAGATCATCCGAAAGTGACACCAGGCAAGCGATCTTTGAAGCTATGGCCATGGTGGCATTTCCAGTTGGCGCAACTATGATGCCTTGGGATAGCCTGATGCCGGCGATGGACTCCCAACCAGTCCAACCAGGTCTGATTGCCATGCAGGCCATCCCCCTGGGAAACAGGTCGGATCTTCCACATCTACTGGGAGGTGCTGTTTCAGCTGGCAAGGAGGATGACACTTCTGGAGCTTCAGCGTCTGACGACTACGAAGATCAAGACGAACAGCCGGCCTCAGGCTCCGATCCCCGTAGTTCGAGGAGGAAACCCGAGTCCAGAAGATTGAACCTTGGGAAGATTCCCATGGCTCCCGGGCGTCTGACCAATCCGGGGATGGCATGGTTCAACAAGCAAACCTGTGAGCAGCTTCAACAGCAACTTTCTGAAGGTAGTGATATCTCCTCAGCCCTAGAGGCCTTGATTGGTCATGTCTGGGATTTGTCCCGCCATCCAGTGGGCTGCCGATTGGTTCAGTCAGCCATTGAAAGGAGCAGCCAGAAGCAGGCAGCCAACTTGGCGTCCGAGTTGCAGGGCCATGTGCAAGAAGCTATGACCTCGCCACATGCCAACTACGTGGCATGGATGCAAATGGCAATTTTGACAGACATCATCAGTGGATTTGGGGGTACCACCATTTTTGACCAACCTCATATATAATGTACATATGTAATGTACGATGGACCTTTATGTACTATTTGAACGTTTGCATGTCGAAAGGATTTTATTGAAATTATACCTCTTTCTGGAGAATCCCTACTAGTTAATCTATATACCAAAAAGAAAGAAATGGAA
>Ga0126342_10013181_pt1 | contig 14680 bp, 9 predicted proteins | sample Cyp1metagenome_FD_92528 | JGI IMG/M metagenome (GOLD analysis project Ga0126342, IMG submission 92528) | Coral microbial communities from Lord Howe Island, Old Settlement Bay, Australia - Cyphastrea 1 metagenome | ecosystem: Host-associated > Invertebrates > Cnidaria > Coral ... | reverse complement strand
TTTTTTGCAATACATTTATATAAAGGTTGGAGAACCCCAAGTGCTTGGCAAACCCTGGGTTTGAAAAACACTTTGCGAAATCACTTTAATGATGGGCAGCAACAATCTTATAAACCAAAACATGTCAAGGCCTGGATGGCCTTTCACTTGTAGTGGTAGGAACAAATCCATCAAGTGCTTGGTGACGATTGGATGTATTCAAAGTTTCCTTTGTCTGCAAAATTGGGTATATAATGCAAGACACAAAATTGTTGTTTTTGCTTCATGCGCCGCCTTTGGAATGCAACAACTGTGCCTTAGCAATCCTGACCCATCACTGAGGCGAGTCTCCAGCCTTGACATTTATATTCATGACAATTCATGACAAAACATCCAAACCCCAAAATTTGCCAATGACTTGGGATGATTAGCCTTTCTATTTCTGAAGGCAGTTAAACGCACATTTTACCTATAATTTGGGGTCCCCAGCCTTTAAATTTATTGAAAAGTAAGGCCAACCCAGAGCCAATGTATCACTAAAGGATTGTTTTTCCGGAATCAAAAGGCGTTGCAACCCACAGTCAGTCAATCACTTGGGCATTGCTGGATGTCAAATTTATGCCCTGAAAAAGGTGATCCGATTGTTTTGCATGACTGGGCGCTTCAGCCATCAATTTCATTGGCTTAAACATGTAAAATCTATCCAAGGAAGTGTGTGTTTGACAGTTTTTTTCTCAAAAATACATTTTCTTTGGAAAAAACTGTTCTTTTCTTCAAAAACAACGGTATTTTTGAAAAAATGGCAAGTGTTTTTTGAAAACAACAATGTTTTTTTTTGAAAAAAAACATGTTTTTGGTTAAATTGTAAGGTATTGAGGTGTAAGTTTGGTGTAAGTTTACATCAAACTTACATTTACAAGTGTAAACTTACACTTGCCAGCGTAAGTTTGGAGTAAACTTACCCTTTAAGGGTGTAAGTTTACATCAAAATTTGATGTAAGTTTGGTGTAAACTGAAGTCTTTGCAGAGCTCAGAAACTTGCGAATTCTCGACCTGCGTTACAACACACTCAGAGAGTTGCCTTCTGAAGTTTTTGCTGGGCTCAGCAAGTTGCAGTGGCTCTTTCTGTTTTTCAACAAACTCAACGAGTTGCCTGCTGAAGTCTGGGGCAATCTGTTTGCAGGACTCAGCAACCTGCAGGGACTCAGCCTTGGGTGGAACAAACTTGGCGATTTGCCGGCTGCAGTGTGGGCCCACCTGTTTGCAGAGCTCAGGAACTTGCGGTGGCTTGACTTGAGCGGAAACGATCTTAGCGAGTTGCCTGCTAAAGCCTTTTCCGCGCTGGGCAACCTGCGGAAGCTTGTCCTGAATAGTTGCACTCTGAATGTGAAGTCTGGGCCAATCTGTTTGCAGGGCTCGACAAGTTACAGGAGCTTGATCTGTCATTTAACAACCTCAACGAGTTGCCGGCAATTTGTTCAATTGTAAAGTGCATCAACTACTGAGATATCCAGCAGGCACAGAGAAAGGATGCCTAGCTTCGGCAAAAATGATGGGACGCTCTGCCTGTGATGAGGTCAAGAATCTCCGGGAATAGATCACATACTGAGTCAAGTGAAGACCCTGTCGAGTATAAAGCCCATTGATTCGGGGCCATGGTATATATATATATGTATATATTGTTTAATTGTGTGATATAAACCAAAGGGGAGTTTTATATGATATATGATATGGCAGTGTGTCAAAACCTTGTACCCCTGGTGAACATCAAAATAGCTGGTAAATGGATGTTCATCCCACTAAAAATGGTACTTATAGGTATTGATCCATAGCCATATGTCCCTTGGGGAGTTTTGGGTCTAGCACCGAGGTAGACCCCGCGGAGCGTGAGTGGAAAGTGGAGACGCTTTGGAAACCATTGAGGTCCTGTGCTCGGATGGGGAAAAACGACCGGGAGCCCATAGGAAAACCATAGGAACATGGTGAAGACCATAGGAAAAACATAGGAAAAACATAGGAAAACCATAGGACAATGATGAGAAAAAACCAAGAAACCTGGGGATTTAATGGGGTTAAAACCTATATTACCAGTGTTTTTTTCTTTTTTTTATATGTGGAGTTATCACCATCATCGGGACCCATTTTGGGGTACCCAACCCGCCCACATGGTAAAGGGCACTAGAGGTTTGAGACCTCGGACTAAGAAACTGAAAACCCCCTGGATTCCAGACAAAACCCCGATACATATGTTTTGTTTTTATTTGAAGGATTCTCATGGAGATTTTGATGGGTCAAAAACTTCCAAAAATTGAAGTTTGATGGGTCACATCATTCCAACGAAGTTGAACAAAGATCATTTGCCCCATGATTTCAAGGGGCATCCCATCTTTTTGATAAAACTGATAAAACCATACATCCATGGCGGCTATGGGTACTTCACGCAGGATGGGATTCTGCCAGCTTCACTCAGCGTTACGCGAAGGACATTTCGAATCAAAACAGTGCCCTTGTTCTCTGTGGGAAGTGGCTAGAGAAGCAGAGGCAAAGTGTTTGATGTGACAACCATGGAAAAAACATGTTTGCAACTGGGATGAATGGGCAGCATGGGAGGTGTTGGTCTCAGCGATGAAGTCTGAGTTCAGCTGCTCTGGCTCCATAGTGGAGGTTTCATGATGGTTTCCAAGAAAAAACAAGACCAAATATGAATTTGATGCCATCAAAGTATAGAAAAGTTATAACAGATGTTGTGCAAAGATGAAGGAACACCATGACCTTGCCGAAGCCCTTCGGGCAGTTCGTTGGTGCCAGGTCCTCCCCTTTGAGACAGCATCTCCCAGTGGTTTCCCTGTAGGGGTCCCCAAAAAATGAAGAGTAATATCTCAATGCAAAATAGTGGTAATTTTGACCCCTACTGTCTTTTTTTTGGCGGGGTTACTATACCTTGTAAAGGGCTCGTTCCAAGCTGTGCCATATGTCTGAGTCCCCGCGCAACATCTGCCACTGCAGATGCCCAAAAATTCAAAGATTGCATGGCGCTCCTTCCCCGATGCGTCCGCATCTGCGCCAGCAGAGGCCGGGACACCCTTGAGCAATGCCTGCTTTATCCCCCGCGGTTCCCACGATTAGTTGTGGTTCTTAGTCCGACTAGTCATTGTGATCCCTTACTAACTTTACCACAAAATGGGGTAACGGTATAGCTATAATGTGGTTAAAGCAATGTCATAAACCATCCCCAAAATCACCATGTTTATGGGTGGTCTTAACCATTCCCAGCCATCTCCCAGACGCGGGGAAAACATTCACAGGAATCTATATATTCGTGGGTAAAACCATATGGCTTCCTGTAAATTGATGCTGAACTTCTGTTGGTGAGATCAACTTGTTTTCCTAACTTTTTCAACTTGTCCGCATCATTTTCCAAGGTTTTCTTGATTTTCCCAACGTTTTCCTGACATTTCCCGATTTTTCCCAGTTTTTTTCTGAGTTTTCTTCCACCAAAAGCGTTTTCTTTGCTCCGCCAGGATGGCGCCAGCGCCGCCGTGGCGACCTCCGGTGACCTTGCGCTGGATGCGGCGCTGGCGGGCCTCGGCGTGGGGCGGAAGCTGTGCCGACAGCTGAGGGCGGAGCTGAAACTGGAGGAAGATGCTTGGAATCACCCATAAATCACCCATAAATCACCCATAAATCACCCATAAATCACCCATAAATCATCCATAAATCATCCATAAATCATCCATAAATCACCCATAAATCACCCATAAATCATCCATAAATCATCCATAAATCATCCATAAATCATCCATAAATCATCCATAAATCATCCATAAATCACCCATAAATCATCCATAAATCATCCATAAATCATCCATAAATCATCCATAAATCATCCATAAATCACCCATTGAATGGGAATATGGGTGATTCAATGGATGATTTATGGTGATTTCATGGCGATTTGATGGAATCAATGAATCAATGGGAATTTCATGGAAAACCCATGGGAATTTGAACTCAAAAAATGGAAGGATTTCCATCATTTCTTAGACTTTTTCTATGGTGATTCACCAAGAATTGTTGATGTTCATAGTTCATATATGGAAAACATAATGGGAGACAATGGGAAGATGTCTTGGACATATGGGAAAACAATGGGAATGCAATGGGATATCATGGGGATTTGATAGGAATTTGGGAACATCACCAACATCAACCATCAACCCTGAATCAGAATAATTATGGGGATTTGATGGAACTTGTAGTTGTGGGAAAATAACTAGCATTAACCATCATGTAGTGGGTGATTTATGGTGATTAATATCACAAAGATGCTTGGAACGAGCGGGAGGGTTTAGCCATGCAAAAAAAACGGGAACGAGCAACGGAATATGCGGATTTAGGTCGGGATTTAATGGATATAGTGGAACACATCTGATTTAACCATCAAGAATGTTGTGCAGATCTAACTGAAATTGGGGATTTGATGGGCTTTCTTCATGAATGGATAAGTGGATATAGAACTAGGAAGTCAATACATAATGGATATCACGGGGACAAAAACCAGCTAATGATGGGATTTAACCAGGCAAAAAGAGATTAGACCAACCAATTTATGGTTTTAACCATCAACCATTAGATGTAATACAGAGTTTAACCATATAATGAAATGGGATGCTGGGGTGATTAATGGTGAATTGATGAACTAGCAACAAAAGTTTAGTGGATTTGATGAGAACTTAATGGATTAATGGATATATATATATTTTGGATATACAATTAGGAATTCATACATAATGGATATAATGGGAAAAACGGGATTGAACCATCGACACTGGGATATAATCTGTACATGAGAATTCAACCAACCAACATGTGGGATTAAACCAATCATTTTATGAGGGATTTACCAACCAATGATGGGTTGTTACCGATTTTGTGGTGGTACAATGATGATATCATGGGGATATATATATAGATTAATGACGATTTATGAGGATTATTTGTGGGAAAATGCTGATATAACAATCACATTTCAAGGATGGATCTAAATATCGTTTATGAATTGGATGGGGGACTTCTAAGTGACTCCAAGTTACCATCAGAACGCACTCAGTACCGATAACCACCACCAGGATGTATCAATTTTATCGGGTGATTCAACCAACAAAGTTGTGGGGAGTATAAGCCAGCAAACCATACTGGGAATATAACCAACCACTCCTGCATATAATAGAGGTTTTAATCAACACAAAATTTAGAGATTTCACCAACAAAATGCGGGGCTTTCACCACACTGTCGTCAGGTGTCACGTCACCAGTCAGTTGTGGGGATGAAACTACGCATAAAAAACAGGGCCAAAAATCTGTGTTTGTACCTGAAGACACTGATTATATATCCACGAATGTGCGTTTTGTGTCCCGTCATCATGCTTTGTCTACCCAAAATAGTCTTGGACAAACCGAACCAACATAGATATGGAAACCCAGCATTCATAGATCACTTTGCGAACGGGAAAGCTACAGATTTCAGCAATTTCTCACGGTAAAATCCACCATAAAAATTGATGGTAAAATCCATTTTTGATCATTGGCTATGCATCATATCCCCATTCATATCCCCTTTATATAGTTTGTTATGTATCATATCTCCATTCATACTGTATCCCCATTCATATCCAATTTTCACATACCCATGAGCATACCTGTTACTATCCCCATTCATATCTCATGAATACACCAATTCATATACCCATTAGTATCCACCATTAATCACCCCAATATCTCAGCTCCACACCGAGGACAGATTCGGCTGTCTCCTCCGCGACTTCCGTCGCGACCAGCGGCGGGTGGAGTCGGCGCTGGCGCGGCTCTTGCCCAAGGTTAGCGAACAGGCCCGTGGGGGGGTGGAAGCCATCCGCTTTTTTCCATTTATGGAAAAAAATAGTGGAACGTATACCATTTATAGGATGATTTTGATATGTTTTTTATTGGAAAATTTGCCATTTATAGATGAAATTTCCCATCTTTCATATATTGACACCGACATTTTTGACGGGGAAACCATCCGATTCCTCAGGGATTTAAGCTGTCGGCAATTTCACAGGGGTTGATGGGGATATTTTATGGGATAGAACTAACCAACTATATGGGTGATGATTCATGGGATTTACAGAAGTCGTGTATCATGGGGATATTTTATGGATTTTTATGGGATATATGATATATCTATATAATAACCAACCACAATATGACTTTGGGTGCGTCTGAAAATGGTGAATCTAACACCGATTATGGTCATCCAATTTTCACATGCTTTGACTAGGAAAAATGGAGAAAGATGTGGAGTATATGTGCAAAAAATGGTGAAAGTAAAGGGATTTAAGCCACCAGCGCAAAGGATATCACAACACGATTGGATTTTATTCCCCAATACCTGGATTTAAGCAAGCTCCCAAGTACATGTTGGATGAAAATCAGCAACCATACGGGAGAAAGTCAGCAATCAAGTTGTACAGTGCTTCTCTCAGAACGCCAATCTTTAAGGGACTAGCTGCCAGTTACTTGGATGTGTGTCGCAGTTCGTGGGTGGCTCACAATCCTTGTGACCACTAAGTACCTATTTTTTGGGTTTATGTCAGTTTATAGTTATAGCCACACCTACAAACAATTTTGGAATTCAAATCCAAGTGTGCAAGAAAAGTAGGGGGATTTGGCTTCTCACGTACCCACGCTGCGAAAGTGAGTACTTGGCCCGGGGTGGCGTTTTACCCAACCATAGTTGTGATTTATGGCTAAAAATTCGTGCAGACGGAGTCTTTTTTATCACCACCAAATTTCGAAGACACACCTCAGCTGGAGTTGCCACGTTTCATCTTTGAGACATCCATGTCGGGTGTCTCCGCAAAAAAGTCATGGAATCTGCCCTCCGGTGTCATGAAACATGGCAATGCCACAAGGTGGTGCCCCCTCAGTGTTGTTTGTTGGTTGATAAACCATAGTAAGTAGTTCGATATATCTACCATAAACTAGTTAACCATAACTAACTATTGTTTATATTGGTTGTAACCATAGTAAACCATAGTTTATAACCAATAGTTGTTGGAGTTGCGGACACCAACTTAGCTAACGTTTTTGGTCATCACCGATAGCAGGTCATTTGTTTGTTGGAAGTCGAGAGCTTTGAAGCATCCCCGCCTGCTCGAGGCATGGGGAACTTGGATTCTGGACGAGTTGCCATGCATAAATCTATACAGTTATGTATTGATGTATATACATAGATGCACATATACAACATACAGATGTAAATAGACATGTTTCATATACATGTGCACACAACACAGATATATGTATATATATATATATGTATATATATATATGTATATATATTATATATATATATTGATTATATAATTGCCTTCACACCAAATAAGGTCTTATTAAGGAAAACCAGTTTTTTAGGCCGAAAAAAGCAAACTTCCTTATTAAGCATCTATTGCGCTTCCGGGGGGGTTTTGCCGGGGTTGTGCACCCTGTGATATATAAATAATTATAGATATATAAATGAATACAAACAAACATTGCACATAAAAACCCCAAAAAACACACGTAATATGGACCAAAAAAAGGGTTCCCTCCGATTTCAGGTGGAATCCCAGAAATCCCGGTGGATTGTGTGGCTGCCGGCAACGAGTTAGAGGAGGCCATGCAGGGTTTCATCTCGGTGATGCCATTCCGGCAACATCTCGGGGCGAACAAAAACCAATTCAAGGATAATCAGTATAATCAGTATATCAGGTAGAACAGTATATCAGCTATAACAAATCAGGTACAACCAATTCAATCTTCCTGAATGTTGCTGTTTTTTTGTCCAAACTTCTTTGGAAACTCCTTCCGTTGACGCCCTCAACCGAGGTGTGGAAGGCTCTGCCCAAGATGTTGCCTGGAGAAAACTCTGAGCGTCAGGCGGCCAGCTGCCCATGGTTACAAAAGTTCTAAGTTCTAAGCTTTGATGGAGATATGTCGGAGATATGGAGGATGCATTGGGATTATTTCTGGGAACATGGTGATACAACCAGACATAATTTCGGGTATAATGGGGCTATAATGGGGATATGATGGGGATCTAGTTGAATATTAGCAGCTCTTTGTTTGAAAATGAGGGTATACCAACCAGGTTGCCGTTTCGGAAAATCATGATAAACTATAGATTCATATCAGGTATGTGTCAATTTCGATTGGTAGTACCTCCCCATTTCATTCACGACCTTTGGTCAAATCTTCAGCTCTTGCCATCAAATCTCAGATCCCCATCAATTTGGTGTCCCGTTTCATTGGTAGTTTCTTCCTTGAATCTGCCACTTCAGCTGAATGCCCCGCAAACTTGGAATGTAACCGTGTCTCCTCTTTCGCTTTAAAGATGTTTTTTGCAGGGTGACAAATGGTGATTTTCGCAACTTTTCCCTAAAAAGGCATCATATCATTATTTTTGCCGCATGTTTTCTAGTCAAAACTGCTAGTTTTTATCTTGTTATTTTTATCAGAAATGGCAACTCCTCACCATTTTCCCAATTTTCCCCAGACTTTCCACACCTTTCACACATTTTTCCAAAACGTCATGATTTTCCACACTTGTTTTCCATCAAATTCCTCATGTTTTTCGCCGATTTTCGCAATTTTTTCCACGCCTTTCACCATTTTTCCTAAAAAAACACCGTTTTCCACGTCTTCCACCGCCAGGGCCACGAGGAGCGCGGCCGCGCGCTGCGGCGGCGCCTGAAAGCTACGCTGACGGAGGAGGCGCAGCAGCGGCTGAAGGCGGCCATGGCGCAGCTGAGAGACGAAGGCGGAAATGAGAATGGTAATGTACCAATAATAAATTATAAATGGATATATCAAAATATTGGGTATATATTGGGCATATATGCACCAATCACAAAGTACTTACTGGTGCTAAACGCAGGGAATGAGGGAATGATCCACAATAACTAGTAATAATCATCCCAGCAACCCCCAGCAACCCATCCATTCCCTACTAAGCACCAGTAAGATGATAAATGGTTGTACAAAATTATTGGGTATATATTGGGTATATATTGATATTGTGATCTACTATGATTATATGTACCTATTGGATAATATATGACCATGTATATAATCATAGTAGATCATAGTAGATCAAGATGGTATCATAATCAACATGAATTTATGGTGTATATGATCTGTATGGTACATATGTATCAAAATTAATTGTCGATAAAGTATAATGAATGTAAAACAGTTATAGACTTATAGATTAATTATAGTGAATATGATGGTGTTATATTTTTTTTGGGATGACATATATTAAGATTGGGGATGGCTATATATTTGCACATCCATAACTATATATTAATTGGGGGAATATAGTGAACATAGTGAATTTATTTGGGGACTGTTGATATGACACTAAGTTATAGTAAATACGATGTTATTATGATGTCATTATAGTTCACTTTTATTGGTGGGTGTATTGACTGTTCCATCTATAGTTAATAGAATAGCAGCATGAACCATAACTATATCAATTGGAGAAATATAGTCAATATAGTTATATATGTATATATGTTAATAATATATGTTGATAGATGTCAATATTATATACTGAACCATCATAGTGATAGATATAACGATACTGATAGTTTCTAATAATGTAGTTATGATATGAATATAATATGATGTCAACATAATAGTCTATATACTCTACTATAGTTTATGCTACAGCTTATATTACAGTTTATATTACAGTTTATATTGCAGTTTACATTATAGTTAATATAGTTTAGGTATAGTGACATGACATCATAGTTTATATATATGCCGATATATGTTAATATTATATAGTTAACCAAGTTAATGATATTGTACTTATTGATTATTTATAAAACATGGCTCGCTGGGAAAATCATGGCATTAAATGATGGATTTTCCAGCCATGTTTGACTGGAGGAAAGCCATGTAATCAAGGTGGTGCCCCCCCCAGTGATGTGAATGTTGGTTTATAAACCATACTAAGTATAGATATATTTACCATAAACCATAGTTATTGGAGTTACAAACCAACTTAGCAAAGTATGGGGCACCACCTTGTAGTGGTTCTGGTTAATCTTACCCTCTGGTAAGTTAACTTGTTGACCTGAAAATCATCCATTTTTAGTGGAAACTCATCTTCCAAATCCTATCTGGCAGGGTCTATGTTAATTTACTGGAGGGTAATGGTTGGTCATATATTCATACAAGATGTATTGTACATAACGATGGCTGAGGGGAGGATTAGATACAGTTGACCCCAAACTTTGCCCAAGAACAGATAGCGTAAAAACCAATGAGTTTTTAACGACCTCAAGCAAAAGAGATGAAATTGTGCTGACGAAGTGAGCATTGCGTTTCAGCTTGGCAAGAGAACTGTTCTTACTGTCCTATTATGACTATGAGCGGGATTAGATATGATTCACAGTTCATTGTCAACATCATGGTTTAATTGTCGTGGATACAAACATTAACAGTTTTTTGGATGTAAAAGAGTTATCCAACTATTATCCAACTAACATTGACAGTTTTGAATGTTGGGACCACTTAGATGTTGCCAGAATCAGCGAGTCATGGTAAGTGGATGAGTTGCTCCAACTCACGAAAGGTATAGCCACGAGAACCGCGACATTCGCCATTTCACCTCTAGATTTTTCCAATTTACCCGGCCTGGTAAACATACAAAAAGCTATGGAAAATCACCATTTTATAGCTGGGTAAATCAACTATTTCTATGGCCATTTTCAATAGCGAACTGTTAAATCCCATTAAAATCCCCATAAAATCCCCATTAAAACCACCATGAAATCCCATGAAAAATGGCTACCGGGCTGGATGTCCCGTGGATTTCCCAAAGGTGCCGGTTTTTCGGCCACGTTGCGGCGTCAGGTTTAGGTGGAGCCGATGAGTACCTCACGGAGGTTTGGGAACAGCTGAAAGCCTTGGAGAACGAGTACCTCCGGGTGGATCTGATGGTGGAGATCATCATGTCACAAGTGCCGAGATGATTTGGATGTTGGGAGGGTTGAAGCAGTTGGATGATTTTGGATGTTGGGAAAACCATGGAAAGCAATAGAACATGGGGTTTAACATATAAACCAGGATGGGAATCTTGGCTCAGTTGTCGGAAAAGTCAGTCGCTAATTCTTTGTTTCGGCACATTGAAGATGTTGAGACATTTTGTTGAACTTGATGGGGAACTCAGACTTTCTGGTTTATTGTCCAAGTGATCAGCGTTTCATCTCTTACAGAGATCACTTGTGTATGTAATACATTATATGCACAACATGTATATATATATATACATTTGTGGTATACAGGTGTGTTGTATATAAATATATATATATATATTAAATATAAATATATAAATATATACACATATATAAATATAAATATATAAATAGAACTTGCCCATAAAACACATAAAGTGTACATTGGTCATTTCCCTAAGCTCCAAGGCGCAAGAGCTCCAACGTGCTCTGCGCGGCGCAGTGGAGCGGAAGCTGTCGACGTCACCGACGCCGTCGGCGGCGTCGAAAAAACCGCGGCCGCGCGGCAGAAGTGAGATCCTCGTTCTGCCGGAGGCAGGGAAAAAAGCCGGGGGGTGTTGATTTTTGTGGAGTTTAGCATGGACTGTATGAATTTGTTCATTTATAATCTATATTGTCTATATTCATTTGTTCATGATTTCCGTATTTCATTTATGTGTTTGTAATTATATACCCTCTGGTTATTCAACGTAGCGAACTGGGAAATCACCATTTTTTAAAGGTAAATCATCATGTCTATCATCTATTTTCATGGGCCATGGCTTCCAGTTCGCTACGTTAAGTAACCAAAGGGTATATATATATGTGACTGGATGCGACAAGATTGTCGATGCCATGGATACCAGTGAACCCAGCTGATTGCTGGCTCTGATCACTTTCAATGGTTGATATTTTTTTTTAGACAAGCACTATATTAAGATATGGGGGTTTCCATAAGGGGATCTCCAATAGCTAGATGGTTAATGGAAAATCCGATTGAAAAGGGGGGTGAAGTTTCCCGTGGGAGCTCGGCCGGTTTCCGGACACCCCATCCCGCGCACGGCGCGAAAAAAAACATCCGCCTCGTTGTCGCCGGCAACGATGAGCCCGAGACGCCCTTGGAAGAGCTGACCGAGGTGCTGGAGGACAGTCATTCAGGGTTTGGGGCCATGGAAACCTTTCAAGTAAGGGAGCATATACTGTATATATAAATATATATATATATATATATATACCCAAGATACACTGCAGGTAGGTAGGTTTATAACCCCGGAATCCCTCGAGGATGCCAGATTCAGGAAATCATTTTTTTTTTTACGGTGTTAATATGGTTTTTGATACGCTTGGAAGATATGAATTTGATACGCATTGAATTTGGGCATATGATTTCGATATGGTTTTGTTATGTCTTGGATATGGTTTGGGTTATGGTTTAGATATGGTTTTGATACGGTTTTGATACGCTTTCGATACGATTTTGATATGATTTGTCAAACAAAAAGGAACAGAAACAGCCCAGGGACAGGTTTCGATTTTGATACGGTTTTGATATGATTTTGATACGATTTTGATATGGTTCCAGTGAGTTGGCTTCAAAAAACGAAACAGAAACAGCCCAGGGACATGTTTTTGGTCGATTTTTCGACGGTTTTTGTGGTTTTGATATGATTTTGATACGGTTTTGATACGGTATTGATACGGTTATGATATGGTTTGGATAGGGTTTTGGGATATTTTGGATATGGTTCCGATGGGTTGGCTTCAAATCACAAGTTTGACCCACACCAAGAATCATAACTGAAACCATATCAACATCATATCTAAAACCGTATCAACATCATAACAGCAGAACCACGCCAGAAACAATTCATAACAACAAATCATATCTGAAACGTATCAAAATCTTAAGACGTATTATTTTGAAAAACCTTCATCCTAGAGACTTCGGATGTTATAAAGGTAGGTTTTCTGGCTTTCAACCCAACGTCCCCAGGAGAAAAAGCCTTGGTGCGTCCAAGCGGGAGCAAAGCGGGCCATCATTTGCGGCGGTGGATTATTTAACGGCGTTCGGAACCAATTTCTGGCCGACCTGCATATGCCGCTGCCGGGAGGCGGGTGGACTTTGTTCGCCCTTCCAGACATCTGGGGCAACTTGAAGGATGGGGAGAGGGGTGATCCGGGCATGTTCGTGTCATTTTCATTGGTAGGGTATTGGGTTTGTGATTCTGCCTTTAATTATATAACCCAGTTGGATGAATGACGCTTTATATCAACACTAACAAGAAAGCATTTACTTGGTCTTGGTCGGAACAAAGAGTAGCATGGGGCCAAAGTTGTAACGCATCTCGATTTCATGTTTTCTTCTATCAATATTGCTGATTGCGGTGGTGACCAAAAAGTGGCAGTAATTCCAGCGGGTAACTTTAAGGATTCTGGAAGTTAAGGTGGGATATCATGACATATATCTTCTTTATCGGTTTCCAGGCCGCGCAAAACACCCAAGATATACATAATCTTGCTGCGGCATGCTATCTTGGAGGAGACGGAATGTTATGTCATCTTGAACGGCGAGTACATTACGGGTGAGCTCGCAGCCTGGAGGCCCGGGCGCGTCTTCGAATGGTCTGGCTCATGTAGGCATTCCCCTAGCCTATTTTTTTTTTATTCTTTAAGTAAATAAATCCAAAAACACGCAAGTAGCACATAAACGTCAAATCATCTGAAATCGCGACCAACGCTCATTTATTTGAAAAAGCTCTTTTTCGACTGCCAGAATTATTCCCCACAACTTTGTGTGGGGTTCTTGTTTTTGATTCTGTATCCCGGGCTCCTTCTCCTTCTCCTCCTCCCGCCGCCTCCCTTGCACACTGTCACATACCATGACTTAACATACAATAACTTCACACACACTCACACACACAACTTTGTCACATACCATCTCTCACATACAATAACTTCACGCGCAGAAACTTAACATACAATAATTTCACATACAATACTTTCACACACACACAAACTTAACATACAATAACTTCACACACACACACTCACACACACAACTTTGTCACATACCATCTCTCACATACAATAACTCCCTTGCACACTGTCACATACCATGACTTAACATACAATAATTTCACATACAATAACTTCACACACACACTCACACACACACAACTTTGTCACATACCATCTCTCACATACAATAACTTCACACACACAAACTTAACATCTTCTGCGTGGCAGGCGTGGCACTTATGGTACTGGGTGGCGCGCTTGGGCCCGGATTTGTCGCCTGTGACGCCGCGGCTGGCACTTGGTGACATCCACCTTCGTTTCACGTGGCACTTGGTGACATCCACCGTCGTTTCACGTGGCAGCTGTGGCACAATCTGACATCCACGGTCGTTTTGCATGGCAGGCGTGGCACTTATGGTACTGGGTGGCGCGCTTGGGCCTGGATTTGTCGCCTGTGACGCCGCGGTACTTTGCGTGGCAGGCGTGGCACTTGGTGACATCCACCGTCGTTTCACGTGGCAGCTGTGGCGCAATCTGACATCCACGGTCGTTTTGCGTGGCAGGCGTGGCACTTATGGTACTGGGTGGCGCGC
>Ga0126342_10013180_pt1 | contig 14681 bp, 17 predicted proteins | sample Cyp1metagenome_FD_92528 | JGI IMG/M metagenome (GOLD analysis project Ga0126342, IMG submission 92528) | Coral microbial communities from Lord Howe Island, Old Settlement Bay, Australia - Cyphastrea 1 metagenome | ecosystem: Host-associated > Invertebrates > Cnidaria > Coral ... | reverse complement strand
GGGAAGTTCCAAGGCATTTGGAAAGCCATCCTTTGGCTTTTCGTTGTCGTTTCTGCGGAACGTACCAGAGGGTACCTTGGATGCCATGGTTACGATTTGTCTCGAAAGGAGAAATCCTCCGAAATGGCAATTCTAATGGGAACAGTATAGTAGCAAGATGTATACTAACCACATTGGATTTTGGGGGGTGACTTTGAGACAACCCCATTTTGCAGTCATCCAGAACAATCCCTTGATGGGATGGATGAGAGAATAACACATACTATCTCAGATTAATCCATGTTAATCCAGAGTATATTCCCAGTATCCCCCCAGTTTTAACCAGTTTTATTGGTGATGTAGCCGTCGTAGCCTGGAAACAGAGCCCCTGCCTCCAATCTGTGACCAAGGCAATTCCAGCATCTTGACCTGCGAAGTGGGACCTGTTTCTGGTATGGGCTAAGATCTTTGAAGGATAGCCTAGTTGATGATTAAAAAACAGAATCTACCTGGATGAATCTGTTTACTTTTTGTGTCATGAACTTCATCACTAACTGGGACAGCTAGATCCGGTGATTAACGTCGTCCCTTCGGATCATGATCCCCGGAGTTTTCCGAATGATTAACTCGGCGGAGTTAAATGCACCAACCAAGAAGGTACGAATATGGGGTTGTTTCCAAATCCCATAGGATCCATGGTGCTGCTATATATGGTAACATTTACCATCATTATACCCCAAATGTTAGCATATATACCATACATGGATCCTATGGGAATGGGCATACCCCCAAATTGCGACTCAACTAGATTTTCCGGGAGAACATGATGATATACTACCACGGCCAAAGCTTCGCTGAGGGATGCGGAGAGTGGGAAGCTCAGGGCCGAAGATGGACCAGGGAAGGATGGGATTGCAATGGTGATTTCATGGTGATGTTCAATCTAAAAATGGTGATTTATTGGTGATTTAACCAGCCAAAATTGTGATTTAATGAAATATATAGTGATATATATATATATACACACATATATATATACCTATATATATATATATACCTATATATATATATTAGGGATATATATATATATATCATGGAGATTTCATGGGTATATAAACCCTTGGGTCGTTCATGGCAAGCTGGGAAATCCCCCAAGGGTACCTGTTAAAGATGGGGTCAAGTTTGAACTGTCCCTTTTAATGGCCCAAACTTTCGAGGTTGCTGCGTAATGATAATTCATCCAGACATGAGAGGTATTGTTTTTGTGTAGTCATATATATATATTATAAATTATACTTATTGATTTATGAGTTATATAATAAGACCATGTCCTACGTGATATTTGGTGATATTCCAAGCCTCTTTTTTCGAGGGACACATCTTAGAATTGTAGAACCAGGCGGTGGTGGATTTTTTTTGGGGGTTCCTATTTTGGGATAAACCCCTCTTGGATTTGGTGCCTTTCATATTGTAGTGAATACCTATAAATCTAATTTCGATCGTGTTCCTTGGCTGGTATCTTCTGTTTTCTGGTCGCAAAGATAGTTGATCTTCATAGTTGCCCGCTGTACTGTTTAAAACTTGTGGAGTTGGTTTGCTTCAAGTTTCTGTTACACCAAACGGCCGTGCTTGGCTAGAACATTCAGAGGCTTTTTTGAGACGCAGGCCACATACCCATTTGGCATCATTTAGTGATGCTGGGATTCTGCTGTATGGCCCACTCTTTTTTAATATATAATGTGTATCAGGCAAACACTGTGCACCAATCGATCGCAAATGACAGTTTTTGTTTTGTTCGAGCATCGAGTGCTGCGGCCAATACTGTAATTTTTACGAAATGAATGACTCCAGCGGGTAAATTGGATGTGGCTTGATTTTTATAGCAAATGGGTGCACTAACCAAGATACAGTTTCAGACCCAAATTTGTTGCCGGGGTGATTAAGCATCAACATCCAACAATTTGTGCAAAGCGCAGCATAGGTAAATTCGCAAATATGAAGATCAAGAGCGTGGAGAAGGCGGTGCTTGGTGAATGGTTATGACAGGTGATTAGGTGACTACCGATGAGCTGTGGTCAACGATATAGGCAGACACTGCATTTTTGAAAAGAGCACAACTACATGCGACATGTATATGTTTACAGACATACAATCATTCTGAAGTAGATAGAATATGTTTATTCAAACGTATTTGCATTTTTGTTATTTTTTTTGAATTTCCATATTATTATTCTATCTACTCCAGGATGACTATAGATGGATTGAATAAATACATGCGTGCGACACTAGTGACCCGACTATTGGATCGTGGTTGTGGGTCAGGATCTCCAAGAGAAGAATCAAATTTACCATGAATGGAACATACATTCGAGATTGTATATGCTTGGCGTACCTTGTTTGGTAGTAAAGTAGGCTATCTCTCTGGCCAGAAATGGAGGCAATATACCATCCGGCTAAAAATAAAAAACATGCGCAGTATCTGAGCTTATAGCTATGGCATGCTATGGCATGCTATGGCCAAAGATACTGTGCACGGTATCTCAGCTTAGCTAACGTGGTAAACCCCAAACAAACCATCACAAATTTACCGAAAAGAATCGTATATGGTCTTAAACCATCCCCCAGGTTTATGCTTGGGTTTACCATCGACGGATATATCCATAAAATCATATTCAATAAACTCGACACATATGTATCACCAAATTCCACTCTTCAGTCATAAAATCAAGCACATTCAAACACATATCATCCAACCATTCATCAGCTCAATAATGTTTTGATATGGTTATATTAGAAATCCGAACAACAATTGCTTATGTAAGGATTCATAAGAATTCATCAGCCACCACACTTAACAATCCATGAAATAATACGTATATTAACCTACGTATATTCATTAACCTCAACAATCATGAAATGGTCATTAATAACTATACAATCATGTACCCTCTGGTAATTTAACATAGCTATGGAAAATCACCATTTTCAATGGGTAAATCCACTATAAATAGCCATTTTCAATAGCTATGTTAAATTACCAGAGGGTAACCATTCATACAACCATTCATCAGCTCAACAATCCATGATACTGTCGCCCCTTGAGGTGAAGGTGGAAGCCATTTCCAAGGCCGAAGCCATCCGCATGCGTCAGACGGGCTTGCGCTTCCACGAGGCCGACGCGAGAGCGGTTGGCCTAGGGGAAGGCGGTAACGGTTGGCCCGGTTGGCCTAGGGGATACAGGGCTAATCTATGGAAATCGATAAGAAGTCCAAAGGAGACTATAGCTTAGTGTATAAAGATAGATGGAAAATCCATGGATATATTGGATATTAGACATATTATAATGGATCAACATGGACATATATGAACATACATGCAATATATGGATAATCTATGGAAATCTCTGGAAATAGATATGGGCAACTCTTGGTTTGCATGGAAAATGATGTATATATAGATATGTTGTTTTATTGGTGTTCATTTTATTTGTTTTTGTTCTGTATCTATTTCAATTAGCAGGAGGGTGACTCTTCTTTCCGTGATGGATGGGGGAATACAATGCCCAACTGGTTTGTGGTTTGGAATGTTTTTCATTTTAATTTGTTTGAAAGAACGTATCGGGGATGATGATGATGATGATGATGATGATGACGATGATGATGATACCCCAACGATGATCACCTTTTCTGTTTGGGATTTGTTGAACCAACCATCAGCCTTCCTTGCAGCATATTTAAGATCAGTCATGATGGCCATGGTTGAATTCATCTGGACCACTAGCCTGAAGATGTAATATTCTAAAAACTGCTGTAGAATCCAACCATGAATAGATGAATAGCTCAATATGATTCAATCACTGACATCGGCCTGAAATTTCACACACATCCCCAATATTCCCCAATAATATAGGTTACTGTATCACCCTTTCAATATGAACCCTATTAGATCCCCAAACATCTGGGTTTGGCATATTATTTTCCACTTCGATCAAGGCCATATTCTTGGGGGCAGGTGGAACATCATCACTTCAACGACAAAGACTCCCGCAATGGCCTCTTGGGCATGGTGGAGATGGGGAGCCATGATTTTCCCATTGAAACCCTCCATTTTCGTTCGGGATTAGGCAGCATCATGCAGCATCTTTGGTTAGCGGACCCATGGAGGGTGATCTATGAGACCATCAATAGCTGCCTGCTGCAGGTCATCCAAACCAAAGCATCGACGTTTGTTTGGTTGGGGAGATGTTACTGCAAGGAGGAATGATGTAAACACTAAGCGAAGCAAATTGACCGGGAATCCTTTTCCGTTTTGAAAAAGGAGCGTGCTGAAGGTCCAAATAGTTGATATCCAATATGGAGCAACAGCACGACATCTCCTTTTAGCATGAGGTGGCACTCAGATTGTGATGTCACCGGATATACCATTGACATGTTTCGTCACAGATGTTTGAACAAAAGAAAGATGTTCAGCAAACAAACAATCTTAGAGGAACATGTGCTTTAATGATTTAAGTGTGATGTACCTGTGTGAGATATATTTATATACAAGTATTTACAATTAGAAATGCATATTAGAAATATATACACGTATTATGATGATGATGATGATGATGATGATGTATTTCTGTACATATTTTGAAGATATAGTAGTGATGGACGCAGTATAAGTATACCCTCCCAAGGAAAACTTTGGCAGGACGGGCTCGGCCGGCCTGGTTGAACTTAGGGCTTCAGTCTGCCGATGGGGCGAGAAAGGTGGCATTGCTTTTGTTAGATGTTGGCATTGGATAATAAGTAGTTTTGTTGGGTAAGTTTTAGATGTTAGAGAATGATTGTTATGTTCAGATCATTGTACTGTTGATATTTTATCTATTGTTTCTATTATGTTTGTTATTATGATTACCATCTACATTGATAGACTTGCCGATGGTACCGCATGGTCATCCCTAAGGATGCCAGGCCCTTCCCGGCAAGTTTCGCAGGACTTGAAGGATGCAGCAGCTGCAGCTGCCACGGAGAAAGAGTTTTTGCCCAGCTTTCCGTGGAAGAAAAAGAAGAAGAAAGGACCCGTGATGATGCGCTAAATGGACAAAGACGTTTACAGACAATATGAGGTTTAATAGGATTTATAAATATTGTAAATACATGTAAATACGCAGTATCACTATATGTACCAATATGAATAATTATGCTTTATCTCTTGTATAACAACCTAGAGATGTAAAGTGTATATATGTGATTATATGTGTATACATACACTAGACACATTTGCATTATCAATGTAATACAAATCCAGTGTGTGCAAATTTGCAGAAAGCTCATGGGTGGTTGGGTCGTTTTTTGGGGAAGGGACGAAGATGAGCAAAGCGCAAAGCAGGTTGTCGTGGATGGCTACCGTGGTCGTAATTGATTATTGGTGATGAGTTCACAAGGGTTATTATTTATTTAATTTTCCTGTTTATTTTTATATTATACTGATATATCTATTTATTTGTTTATCCTAAGGTGTACAGGTGGATTTTGTGAATACTGAAAAGAGAATGGACGGTCACATTCCTGCTGGTGTCTCATTCTCTACCTTTGCCTTGAGCACAAGGACCCTTGAAATATCTTGAATCGGAGGGTTGAGCCCCCAACATGTTTTTTTTTCTTGAGTTCCACCTCTATCTGACATCGAGTTTCAAACCAGGAGAAGATACCAAGGAAGAGAAGAGCTCGACATCGACCAAAGCAAAGACCAAAGAAACGTCCTCAGAGGAAGAGGCCGACCTCGCGTGATTTGTCGCTTTTATTCTCCCATTGCTGGTTTTGCCATGTTTTGCCTACATAAACTGCCAGTTGTTGGTGTATAGATCCAGCAAGCGCGGTGCTATGCCAAGAGATCCAAGAGTCCGTGAGGAGCTGACCAACTCATCCAAGTTGGACACGAGTCTGGAGGAAGCGTTAATGCCCAAGAGAAAGTGCCTTGGCCGCGGCACAGAGGTTTGGCCCAAAAGACCACGTAAGATGGAGCAAAACGGAGCAGAGCCCGTTTTCAGGGGTATAAGATGTCTAAAGAATGTGTGAAAGAAGATGGTGTAAACAAATGAAGTCAGACGTTAAGAGGATGTTTGAAGAGTGATATATTATATATATGTCATTTTGGAAGATTGGGGAAGTCCAAAAGAATCCGAAGAAGGGGGCATGTACATGCTAGAGGGAAAACTGAGTTTGGTGATGGTGATGCACCTTCCCAAATTTCAGGTTCACTTTGATTGTACAGTAAATTTGTCGCATGAGGTATGTCTAGGCATTGACGAAAACATATCATGCAACTGTTCAATGTTTCTGTGTTTGTACCCTTCACATTTTAATCTATTTCTGTTCATATCATATCATAAAACTACTATATATTTTCAAATGTTCAATGTTTCAGAGCAATTTTCTATGTTTTCTTTGTTCCTGGTGCCTGAAAATGACACTGTCATCGCAAATCTCATGGTTTCACCGAAGGCACCAGTGATGTTCAAACTGTTCAGTTTTGTTGATAATTGGTTCATGAATGTATCAATAATTCATGATAATTCACAATAAGTTATCATAAGGTATCATCATTTATCATAATTTATCGTGATTTATCATGATTTTATCGTAAATTACCAAGCATTTATAGTTGTTTCGAAGATGGTTTACTATTGCTTTACTACCATGAATCATAAATTGAATCATCATTGATCATCCTTTATTGATTTATCATATATTATTTATCATATATGATTTCTAACTTCTCATATCATTAATTATATATATAATATGTATCATATTTTCTCATTATTTCTTCATCAAAAAATGCCATAAATCGTGACTGGGAACCACTCTTTATCCATGCTATCTTGGTGCCGAGGATCCGACCGACCCGCGTGGGTGGCTTCCTCTGCGCCCAGTTCGACCTGGATCTCTTCGCCCTCTCGGGAGGACGGGGCAACGACGGTTACGAAGTTTTGGAACGGGACAAATATGGGGGATTAGTGTCACAGATTGATTGTTAATGTATCTATATGTTATGTAATATAACACTCTATATCTAGTATTATAACTATTATTATTATCCATCCCAACTTTCTAGAATCTAGGAATGGGATAATTGTTAAGAACTCTTTATTGTTATTGGTGTTATTGTGGGTTGGCTCGTTGCTGGTGGGTGGGGATTATTGTGATAGTAGGAAACAATTGCGAAATTGTTATGGATTGAATTTATTATAGATCATGAACCCCCATTCCCATCATTCCCTACTAATTAAGCACCAGCAAGTCTTTAAGACGTAAGACTCCGTAAGACCTCTTGAAAAAGGGATAAATATGGATAGATCTTTTGCGAGGACCGGGAGTCTGATCAGAGATTCCAATGGTTTGGAATAAAAAGCGAACAACATCACAATAGCTAACATCCATGAGAGATGGATATTTGAATCAACCATGAATGGAATGATTACAACTTCTGCACATGATATACATGATACTGTAGGAGTCGAGATGGCATGAACATCGGCATTCTTAGAACAATAATAGAATACACTTTTTCAGACATTCCGGAAAATGGTTACATCATCAGAATCCCGCAGAGTTTCCAGGGTTCTTCATGATTTGAAAGCATCGTTCAGGTGCCTTTCCCGGCATGGTTGGCGTTGGGCGTCTTGGCCAGCGATGGTTTTCGAAATCAGCGGTGAAGACATCGATTTCTGGCGATGGTTTCAGAGATGGCTTGGCTCATTAAAGCTGGAAGCGTTGTGTGTTAAAACACTGGATATCACTGGATCCCCCCATGAAAAACCCCATGGAAGTGAATCATGGCTTGCATCTGAGTGTCGCAACAGATTTTAGCCATAACCAAAGACGATCTGATGCGGTTTCGTAAAATGGGCGTACCCCCAAATTATTCCAAATTAGACAAATTTAGTATTGAAATCTATGGTTTTGGGGATCCCCCAGTTTATGAAACCTCCATCTGCGCATAGGTTGCTGGGAGATATTCACTATCAGCCCACCACCCACTGCTATGGCTGGACCGCAGAAATGTACCTCATGTTCTCCATTGGTGTAGGCCAGGCCCGTGATTACCAGATGGAAAAAGTAGAAAATCCCCAGAAAGATGGAGTTACATCAAGTTATAACGTATCTTTACCATATTTGATAATAACCAATCGCTACTTGGGGATTTATCTCGATCTCTATATATTTGATGGCAATCACTCGCTAAGCTAGGGGATCACCATGATTTTGCTCCATGTAGCTGTCCATCCGTACGGTACGGTTGCATTATCACGCGTGCCATCCAGCCATGATTCCACCATGATCAGTTGAATGTTCCCAAGATGAGTAAGCGAGCCGAAGTGTCGATGTGCTTGGGAGTGGGGATCTTCCAACATAATATGCAGAGGAATGTTTCGGGCTTCAAAAAAGACAGTACAGGTACCTGGTCCTGACCTGCACATGTTCAGATGGAACAAACACCACAAAATATGATCAATCGTGCCAGAGAAGAGGCCAAACACCATCTTCGAAATGTCAACCATCACCCAAACACTTAAAAAACATAAATCACAATCCAACACAATTGAGCAAATGAGATAGTTCATTGTTACATGAACAATCTATGATATATGATATATCATGAAACAAATCCCTATGAAATATCCATAAGTAAAATCTCCCATTCCCATAACCTATTCCCATATTGTATCCCAATGAAATATCCCCATTAAACATAGGCCTGCGGCTTCCGCCGGGGAGGCCTATGGGGAATGGACTTCCGGGTGGCTCTGGTGGTGATCACCACGCTGGTGGTCACCGAGCGTCCGCTGTCGGCCGGCGCCAAGGATCTGGTCTGGGCGCCATGGCGAAGCCGGAGTGGAAACAAAAAAGGGGCCAGGGATTCTATGGTGATGGGTTATGTATGGGTTATAAAGTTAGAAACCCGTATATATAATTATATATTTATATATATGTCATATGGAAATAGCCGATGAATATGGAAAATATCGTGAATGATATGGGTTAAAGGCTATAGGTTACAAGAAAACTGTTTGGCTTATTCAGAGGTTAAATATCTTGAAAGTTGGGGGTCAATGGGGTTGGGGTCTAAGACAGTGCCTTTACAGAAAACTATGCCATCAATAGGTTCGGAAGATCAGATTTACCATTGGACTTGGCCAAATGTGGGGTCAAAATATCTTGCAAGAATGCTGGATAAACAAATGCGCCTGCACCAGCTATTTGAAGAGGCGGGAATTTTTAGATGATACCCTCTGGTAATTTAACATAGCTATTGAAAATTGCTATTTATAGTGGATTTACCCATTGAACATGGTGATTTTCCATAGTTATGTTAGTTTACCAGAGGGTAATATTATAAGCTTGGAGTAGCAAATTCATACGAAGATCCCAAGGTCCCAAGAAATGAACCGTGCTTTGACTACAGCAAGCTGAGAAACGACCCAAACGGCTGTTCATCCCAAGGGGTTATGAACCCAAAATGGGAAAACGTGAATCGCTAGGAAAGGTGAATCCCTATCAACAAAGCAGTATAAAGATGTATAAAGTATATAAAGAGATGACATTTCGGGTTTTGAACATCTGAATGTTTTTTTCATGAGTTCAACGCCTCCCAAATCCTCAATGGACCTAAGGAGCTGCCTCCTGGCTTTGATACGGCGCACTGCATGCAGAGCAACCCCTTCAAGTTGATCACTGCGACGACTACAGAAGGACACGAAGGGACACGAAGATGAAGATCTTAACTTTGAAAACGCCAAATAACATGGTTGATCATCAATTTTCCCTGCTAAAATTGCGAGTTTGGCGTATCAGCCATTTTAGGACAAAACCATATGTGACTAGAAAAAAGAGGAGATGATGTGAGATGATGTAAGTTGTAAGGATGATGGGTTGAAACCAGGGACCATTCAGCAGCGAAGCGAAGCTGGCGTGTGCCACTCATTGTAGTTTTGCGGGTTGGACCTTTGACCAGCGACTTTTGACAACGATAGAATGTTAGTTTTTTGATGGGGCATGTTTTTGGGGAGGTTCTGGTGACCATCACGTTCTTTTGTATTCCCAATTGAGACCAAAGCCCCTATACCTATGGAATGTCGTCATGCACTTGGTCGCTCCAGAACTTTGGGAATCCTTTTGGCCCAATATGATGGTTTTGTCACTATTCCGTGGATTTTAATAGGATAGCTGACTGGCAAGGTCAGGATCAAATAGTTAGGAAACTAGTCAAATCTTTTGGGAATAGTCCAACATAATTTTGTGCCTATACATAATATAATATAATAATCACATATAGATATAATATGATATATAATATAATAATCACACATATGTATAATATTATATATAATATAATATAATTTAATATAATATAACATAATATAATATAATATGATATGATATGATATAATATGACATGATATAATATGATATATAATATAATATGATATATAATACAATATGATATATAATATAATATGATATATAATATAACATGATGTATTATAATATAATGAATTATAATCAAATATTATATTATATGATACAATATAATATAATAAACTATGACATTATATGATACAACATGATACAACATAATATAATATATTCAAATATAATTTATCCAAAAATAATATAATATATTCAAATATGATATGATATGATAACATAATATAATATAATTCAATATAATGTAATATAATATAATATAATATAATATAATTCAATGTAATATAATATAATATATAATATAATATGATATACTATACTATAATATAATATAATTTAATATAATTCAATATAATATAATATAATATGATATAATATAATATAATATAGTATAGTATAGTATAGTCAAATAATCATCATATAGTCACATTACAAAGTCTTCTGGCGACCTCCCGACTCTCCCGACGCATGCATTCTGCCCTTCGCACGACAGGATGGAAGTTCATCTACCATCATGTCCTGAAGAAAAGGTGCTGCCCTCAGAGATCAGATGAGCTGTAGATCCCATGGAATCCATGAGACTGAACACGTTTTTGACCCGAAACAGCTGGAACAACTTGAGTGTGGATTGTTATGGATTGTGGATTCCATATTGAGTCTTGCCAAAATGATTCCAAAGCACGAGTTCTTCAGAAGGCCTCCTCGCCGTCAAGTGCGAAATTCATCGAAATTGCACATCGATCAGGTACCTGAAGCATGCAGAAAACGAAGTTAAAAGGTGCCAGGGCTGCCTGCTTTGGAAAGCTGCCAGGATGTTTGGATGATCCCAGTGGTAAGTGGGTCAAACCCCACATGGATTGATGGTTTGTTTTTGTTGCCATTAAAAGCGGGTCATGGAAATTTGGAAACATGATATCACTATATGTTTTGCCAGTTACATATCCATGTGTCCAAGATCAGCTTCTGAAAAAAGTATAAAAAAGTGCCATGCCGAAGAATCCGCGGTCAAGAACTCAGGTACTTGACAGAAAACAAACACGAGATCGCGGGTTTTCAGAGGCCTCCCTGGCCTCCCGCCTGGTGCCGTTTAGATCCGCCAGGAATACCCAAGAGTTGGAGCTCAATCCACTGATGAATCCCCCATTTTCAGACCCAATATTTGATGGTCAAAGATGTCAATATCCCCGTGATTGCTGGTTAATACCAAAGTAATACATTTGACTTCTTACGGATATCTTATGCGTATTACCATCTATGGTATTGACATCTATCTTATGATATCTTATGAGTATTACCATCTATGATATTGACATCTATCTTATGAATATTACCATCTATGGTATTGACATCTATCTTATGAATCTTACTACCTATGGTATTGACATCTATCTTATGAGTATTGCCATCTATGATATTGACATCTATCTTATGAGTATTACCATTTATGGTTTTAACACCTATCTTATGAGTATTACCATCTATGGTATTGACATCTATCTTATGAGTATTACCATCTATGGTATTGACATCTGTCTTTTGAGTATTGCCATCTATGGTATTCACATCTATCTTATAAGTATTGCCATCTATGGTATTGACATCTATCTTATGAGTATTACCATCTATGGTATTGACATATATCTTCTGAGTATTGCCATCTATGGTATTGACATCTATCTTATGAGTATTGCCATCTATGGTATTGACATCTATCTTATGAGTATTATCATTTATGGTATTGACATCTGTCTTATGAGTATTACCATCTATGGTATTGACATCTATCTTATGAGTATTGCCATCTATGGTATTGACATCTATCTTATGCGTTTTACCATCTATGGTATTGACATCTATCTTATGAGTATTACCATCTATGGTATTGACATCTATCTTTTGAGTATTACTATCTATGGTATTGACATCTATCTTATGAGTATTACTATCTATGGTATTGACATCTATCTTATGGGTATTGCCATCTATGGTATTGACATCTATCTTATGAGTATTACCATCTATGGTATTGACATCTATCTTATGAGTATTACCATCTATGGTATTGACATCTATCTTATGAGTATTGCCATCTATGGTATTGACATCTATCTTATGAGTATTGCCATCTATGGTATTGACATCTATCTTATGAGTATTACCATCTATGGTATTGACATCTATCTTATGAGTATTACCATCTATGGTATTGACATCTACTTTTGAGTACTACCATCTATGGTATTGACATCTATCTTATGAGTATTACCATCTATGGTATTGACATCTATCTTATGAGTATGTATTACCATCTATGGTATTAACATTTGATTATAGTTACATTATTGCTATATAATCATCTATGGTTGTATACCATCTATGAGTCTCTCCCCATGAGGAGATGAAATTGTTCCCGATTCTCCCATGTAGCAAGTTAGGGTTTATCTAAGTTAGCTAAGTTTATTTCTAACCAATATACAGTAACTGAGTATGCAATACTAGACGATTATATATATATAATACACCATATTACCTCACAATGAATCCATAGTAACGCATAGTAGGCCACAACTGCAGGGTTTAACTCCCTGCAGTCGATGCCGTGCCAGATATATGGACTTCATTGAGCCGCCCCAAGCCTTGCCTGAAACCATCACCTCTCCCACACAGAGTCGAGGCCCAACTTGAGAGCCTGGTGATGTTGCTGGTGATGGTGATGGTGATGGTGATGATGATGATGATGATGATGATGATTATCATGGTGATGGCGATGACACATAATTACATATATATATAATATATGTACGCTCGTTTCGCACCTTTGAATTCGCTAGGTTGTTGAGACAAGAATCAATATCAAGGAATAGTTATCCAATTTATGTTCCCAAGCAAAGTCGTAGTTATCTTCCTTTGAACTTCCGGTGGTGATCAGTGTTTTTTTTGTGATGGACCATGGCTAGCACTCAAAGATGGCCATTTGCATAGCCCCGGAAGACAATCTTCCAAAGCCATCCAAAGCCATCCCTGGCGCTGGCAAGTAGCCTCAAACGCAATGGAAAATCAGAAAATCCCCGAACTGAATGGTGGATTTAATGGGAAAAGCATCAATCACTGGTGGTTTTCCCATGGATTTTCCACCAAGGTGTCACCACCAGCCCATGGCTTTCATGAAATCCGAGGTTTTTCGGGTGGTTCATAACTGGAAATAGAATGCATTAAGATGGATATCATTTGCTCAGTCTATCTAGCTGCTAGTTATCTCAGTCTATGGTTACTGCAATGACAATGTTAATATACCCATGAATGCTTGACATTCCCATTAATAGGAATTAAGTAGTGTTGGTGGTGGTGAATTTAGAAACACATTCATATGTTTTTTTACCATATCGATTGTTTCTTCCCAGTCGTATTGATGCATTGACATGGGAAAATCGCACGAACCATTGAACGATTCATGGGAATTGTTGATTTTATCTGTGATATCCCATGAATCATTTTCTTCAATGTTCAGAAAATCCCCATTAAACCTACTGACTATAGTCATTGGTTCAACCCATTTATAGATAGACTCCCCATTAGAATCTCCATTTCAAAGTTCCAACTTGGCATCCCAACAGCGTGACCGTCTTTCCGCTAGGCTTAGCCTCCACGGGCATAGTGGCCTCAGTGGAGATCAAGGGACGTTGGCAAAAGGCGGGGCGATGGTCTACGACACACATCTATAGATCATATATATCTGGGTAAATTATAACGACCTCACTGCGACCTCACTGGGAATGATGGTTAGTAAGGGAAATCATCCCCAAATGGCCGAACTATTCAGGTTAGTGACATATTATAATTTACCCAGATATATGATTATATATATATGATTGTGATATATTGTGATTTTTTTTTTACATAATTCCATTTACGCACCTGATATGAATATATGTATATTGATTTAACGTATGTGTAACTACATGAGAATGGTGTGTATATACATATATATATGTATACAATATATATATATATATGTACATACACAATATATATATATACATACACAATATATATATATACACAATGTATATATATATACACAATATATATATATATATATACAATATATATATATATATTTGATTGCATGTATAAATGGAGCTAAAACCCCAATGACCTTGAAGGTGTTGACCCATGGAAGATTTACCAACCAAAGCGAGTCATTTGGGTTCTAGGTAGACACTC
>Ga0126342_10013179_pt1 | contig 14681 bp, 20 predicted proteins | sample Cyp1metagenome_FD_92528 | JGI IMG/M metagenome (GOLD analysis project Ga0126342, IMG submission 92528) | Coral microbial communities from Lord Howe Island, Old Settlement Bay, Australia - Cyphastrea 1 metagenome | ecosystem: Host-associated > Invertebrates > Cnidaria > Coral ... | reverse complement strand
TAGATATTGTACATAATATCTTCTTTATTATATTTTTTTTAATTTTTCCGTATTGTACATTGTATATTACATATTATATATTATATACTATATAACATATATTATTTATATATTTTATAGTATATATCATATATTTTAATTTATATATTATCTATATATTATATTATGTGTTTTATTTTTCTATTATATTATTTTTCATTACATTATATTATATTACATTATATTAAATATGTTTGATTTAATGTAAAAAATAATAGTCTCGATGATCATCAGGTGTATACAATATAACATGTAACCATTTGTCTGAACCCAACTTATGCCCATGTCTTGGTGGCCTATGCAAATGGGCACCCCTGGCTTGCAAGAAAAGGAGACACAACCACAACAACAACAACAACAACAATCACAACAACCACAACAACAACAACAACAACAACCACAACCACAACCACAACAATCACAACAACAACCACAACCACAACCACCACCGCCACCACCACCACCACCACCAACAACAACAACAAGTAACAACAACACCCATAACTGGATACCCAGCGATCTCATCGGCGCTTCCGAGGTTCTTGTCATTTACTACTGGAACTGACCGTGACTCGGTGCTGGATGCGGCCAGGATGAGAAAAATGAGGTCTGAACTATTCAGAAACCATGGGTGAACATGGGTATTACATTGGGATGATTTTGCAGATTACATGTATATATATTTATATATATATACTGTATACATATATATATATATATGTATATGTATATACAAATTTACACGTAACGCACACAATGCTAAATATATAACACACGCACATATATATATATATATAATTATATATATATATACGTATATATCTGGTTTCTATGGCTAGTTTACCCATGTATTATGGTGTCTGCCAGCGAATTCACCAACGATTTCCGGGTGCGATTCGGCGATGCTTCACTCTAGGTGCACCCCTGAGTGGCTTGAAGGATGTCCGCTTAATTGCGCCCTGGTGTTCTGGAAGACTGGGGATGTGCGCTGGGCTGCTCATGGCTTGGTTGATTGTATACAAATGTATTACAATATGTATTGATATCTTCAGCATTAACAGTGTATTAACAGATATTAACAGTGTATGTTTAATTCATGTTTTAAAATAACAACGTATCGGCATTTTTTCTGTCCGAAAAATGTGGGGGGATTGGTTGGGGCATCCTGTTGGGTGACCTGAAACTGGCAATATGTGGTTTCGGATACAGAATTGCATTGTGATCCAACATGGTTCACATACAAGATGCCTGAATTCAGTGAATTCACTTTTTCTCATCCTGTTGCCCAGCAAAATGGCCATAAGATTGGGCCAAATCCCCGTTTTTTAGACACACCCAGAGATCATAGTGTTGGTTCTATATCCCATTATATCGTATTATATCCCTAGAACATCTCGTCAACTCTCCATTAAATGCAATATTCTCAGCCATTCAGTGAACTTGTTTTTGCGTGTTCTTCAGCGAAAACGTTAGGTGCAGAAGCACGGTGTGGAGCCGACGAATCGATTGCCCACAGCACAGACTTGCTTCAACTTGTTGTTCCGTGGCCGACTGGTAATGTGATATGGACCTCACGTTGAAAGTGCGATGGGAATATGATGTAACGGGATGTGTTTCGGGTATAAAACCATGTTCCATGTTTTTTAAGAACATTGGCATTGACCAGGGTTCATGATATATGCAAGGGCAGCGGCAGCAACTGGGGATTCAACCATCCACGGGGATACCTGCAGATGCTAATAAACAACTACAGTAATTATATATACATACATACATACATATATATATATATATATATCATAGTCAAAATATATCCATATACATATGAAATGTGCATCTGAGCTTCCTTCAGATTGTCAAGGAAACATTCCAAGAATTGTGGCCTAGTTTCATCTATTTTCAGATTATTCCGGAACTTTCCCTGTCAGAAAATTATGGACCTGTTGCTGTCACAGACATCCCCCGGGGACACCAAAAATTGCTGAAAATGGCATTATTTTCAGAGATTTTAAGTGTGATTTTCATACACGATCTTCGAATTTGTATGATTTGGATGTATCTGTATGATTGCTTTGAGAAACCACGGGAATTCCAGCTTGCTCTCGACACAACAGATCTTTTTAGGTTGCTGCCGCGCTACGAGTCCGCGAAAAAGATGGATGCCTGGTGTAGATACTGCTCGCGGGTGCACTATTGCAGTGAACTAAGTGGCTTTATATATATATATGTGTGAATATAACACATTAATTGACATTATATAAGAATAGGATAGAATAGGTATATACTATAGGTATAGGGCTTCTATCTCAACTTCTGGGGCTTCAAATCCCGTGCATATCACGTTCAGAATATACAGGTCAAACCTGGCCAGCCTGGATCGGGGCTTGACATTGCTGAAAATGGATATGTTGATATCCCATCTACTTAGTTGATTTACCTGTTGATGGGATATTAACATATCCATCTGAATGGATTTTCATAGTTGCATGATTTACCTATGAATGGTCCATCTAGTGTGATGAGTTACCTAATTTTACCATTCATTTTACCAGATTTTACAATAAATCATCACCATTCATAGGTAAATCTGTTCAAATGAATGGTGATGATTTTAACAATCATGACTTCGGAAACCCCCACATTGAGCGGATCCAAAATATGAGGTAGCCAGCTGGGGATAGTTATGTTGAAGCAATGAATTTAAGGCTAACTGCGGCTAACCTATTTTCAGACACACGATTAAAGGGTGGGCAAGATATAGCAACTGAAGAACCACTGGAAGCACCGAGCCAAAACAGCAAGAAGATTAAAAAACATGTTCTTCACCAATACGACATGAGTAGCCTTCGGAAATCAAATGTGGCAATGGGAAATCTCCTATCAATGGAGGTTTTGATGGGAAGATCAGTTATGAATGATGGATTTTCCATTGCCATGTTTGACTACCCGAGAGTATATAGTTCGACCAAGAAAAGGAGGAGCGTGATTGACAAATCATGGGCTAGAACATGATCCAAAATGACCAGTCCAGAATTATCTGAATGGGGATGTACAGGTACATAGACAAACATACATAGACACACATACATAGACACACATACATAGACACACAAACATAGACATACAAACATAGACATACATACATAGACAGACATAGACACATACATAGAGACATACATAGAGACATACATAGACACATACATAGATACATACATAGAGACATACATAGAGACATACATAGAGACATACATAGAGACGTACATACATACTATACATACTATACATACCGTACATACTATACATACTATGGATACTATACATACTATACATACTTTACATACTATACATACTATACATACTTTACATACTATAGATACTTTGCATACTACTCTTACTAGACATACTATACATACTATACATACTAGACATGCTTTGCATACTAAACATACTATACATACTATACATACTTTAAATACTATACATACTATACTTACTCTACATACTATAGATACTATACATACTGTAGATTCTATACATACTATACATACTATGGATACTATACATACTATACAAACTATACATACTATAGATACTATACATACTATACATACTAAAACATACCATACATACTATACATACTATACATACTATACATACTATACATACTGTACATACTGTAGATACTATAGATACTATACATACTATACATGCTATACATACTATACGTACTTTACATACCATAGATACTATACATACTACTCATATTATACAGACTATACATACTATACTACATACTATACTACATAATATACATAATATACATAATATACATATTATACATACTATACATACTATACATACTATACATACCAAACATACTCTGCATACTATACATACTATACATACTATACATACTATACATACTATACTATACTAACATACATACAATACAATACATTACAATGCAATGCAAGACCATACCATACATACATACATACATCCATCCATACATACATTCATACATACATACATACATGCATTCATTATAGCTATTATAAAACCCAAACCAGAGATTCGCACTTTTTCGTTGCCTAAGAAGGGGCCAAACATGGACGAAGTTTATTTCATGGAAAATCCTTTGAAAAAATGAATGAGTTAGGGGTAACCCCCCCTATGACTTAGGAAACCTCCATACCTGCATATCCAGTGGTGATGTCTCGATTTTTCATCAACTTTGCGATTTGGCACCCAATTCTGCAGCTTCTATGTTAACCTGAAAGCATTCCCTCCTCGCAAAGGAGCAATCCTTGCTTTTGGCCATCGAAAATTCTGAGGGCTTTGGTCTTCAATGAGCCACCACCTGGGTGTCTCAAGTTGACCAACCTGCTAGTTTTAAGCTTCAGAATCCATGTAGTTCTATGTGATTTAAGTGCCATGCGAGGCTACATGTCACGGCTCATTCCAGCCTGATTTTTTTTTGTGCCCAACTAACTGACCACATTGATTCTAGAAAAACCATAGTGTGCTGATCAGCTTTAGAGAAAAACTTGTGCGTCTTGTTGCAGCCGCTGCAGGAACACATGGCACGGAGTTTCAATGATGTCCACTGTGTAATATTAGACCATCTCATGTATCTTTAGCGTATAATGTATAATAATATTTGAAATATATGAGATAATATTTATATATACAATTATATGATATTATAGACATACATACAGAATCACATACGATTATATATAGAATATTTGTATCATACATATATTATCATATTATATATTATCATATATTTGATACCTTGCATAGATCTTCAATACATGCATATATACAGAGACTATTTATACTCGAGCGGCTTCAGCATGGGGACCTTGCCCGCGCAGGTGGCGGAAACCTACGCAGATGGCAGCAATGGTAGCTGGGTGGGGTCAGCCCAGGAGTCCAGGCCCTACTGGAAACAGCTTTGGAGTATGGAATCCCAACCCCAATTTCCAGATGTTTCGTTGTTTTCATGGAGGAGAAACCTCATATTTCATTGGGTGTTTTTCAGTGTGTATCATGATTTGTGTGTGGCTGTGGTTCTAGTTGTACTAGTTACAACATCTGGCTAACTTCCGAAGCATCATCAAATTCAAAACCGACTGCTGAAGGGAGTAGGTACAGTAGGAGTAGGTGATGTTTGTTTGCTAAGCATTGAATGATGGTAGTTGGGCAGCGGATGGCAGCGGGTGTTATTGCCTAACTATATTCATGGCCATATTTCGTTAAATAGCCCTTGCACAGGCCTTCTACATGGTAGCTACCTCCAATTTAGATTCCTGAAGTGGCCAGTGACTTTTTTTCATGCCCATATGCAATGCACACCAACATTTGCCGTCCACAATCACCCAGTCATGTAGGTCAATATACCAGCACCATGGGTTGCATATGGATACTCATATCTATAAAAGTAGCCTCTGGTTATTTAATCCATTTAAGATATTTGGGTTGTATCCAATGATATTAGATATATCTAATGATTATGGCTTGGGTGTTTGATTTGCAACCCAACCAGATGACTCTCGACGAGGTTTTGATGAGCAATTGCGGCACCCTAGCGGCAGAGGCTGTTTCTGTTCCGTGGGTTCCGTTTTTGTTCGTTCCCAAAAAGGTCCACCAGTTAAAAGGTAGACGAGTGAAAGGCAAATCACCAGTATTATATGGGGTAGATTTGGTGGAATATCATACTGTTTCTAGTGGAATATCCACTGAATCCTAGTAGACAGTATGATATTCCATGATATTCCACCAGAATTCACTACTCACGGTTTTTTGTTCGTCATGATATAAGGGGTAATGTTCCAAAAAGATTCAGTACATTTCCCCTTATCCCCCGAACAAGATCGACAAGATCCAAACATCTTCAATTCCCCACACTAGAAGTGAATTTCACCAGAAAAAAAAAACTTTTTTCTGAAGGGCGGGACCCCGTGGGGGAGTGAATTTTCATTAATCATGATGACAAAACACTGCAAAAAAATACCGATGCTTTATGCACTTGGAGGGTCTTTCTGGAATTTTTGTGTTGGCATCTGTTTGTCCAAAATCTCCACACCTCCGAAGGCGACCATCTGTGAGGTAGGTCCCGATCAAGGCCTCATCAGCCTGTGCGGTACTTGGGGCTGCTGTGGGCAACTCTGGAGATGGTACCCCAAATAGATGGGTGGCTGATTCCATCCCCTATGCAACCCATTGTGCTGGTATATAAAAACCTACATGACTGGGTGATTTTGGACGGCAAAGGTTGGTGTGCATATTCCAGCACCATGGGTTGCATATGGGCATGGAAAATCGCTTTTAAACATGGATGATTTATAGGGTTATATAGCACCGTGACTTAGGAAACCTCCATAAAATATGGCTATGGGATGCTATGGGTCAAAATTTAAGCCCGACCACAGATTTCGGTCTAAGTCTAGTATTAAACCTCTACTGGTGTAACCAATTTTGACTCATACCCATATAGAGGAAAATATGAGAATATTTGGGAACATATAGGGAAACTCATGGATTATATTGGGAACATATTAGGAAATCATGGAAACATATGGATCATACGGGACACTATCGGAAATATTGGAATCTATATAGTGTAAACGACTGGAAAAAACAACAACATATGGGACAATATGCGCCAATATTGCAAACTATAATAGAAAATCACGGGACATACAAGATGATACGAGAGAATCTTAAATGGGTGAGCCTTCCCATGGCCAGGTGAATACCAATGGTGAAATCTCACTGCCATCACCAAAATTATAATATGCTTAACGCAACGAAGAACTTGGGTCATGTACTCCTAGCTTTAGTTGTTTCACCAAGCACTTGGGGATGTATTAACGATCACTTAATGATGGGGCCCTGGGGATGTACCTGGATTTCGGGATGGCCTTTCCCTATGACATGGCGGAGCGGCGGAGCGGTTGCCATGAGGATCTTATGGATTTGGGCAGCTGAGGCAAAAATATGTGGTGAGGATGAAGGAGTTTGGAGCCTCAAGGGATGGACATCTGAATCTGTTCCCCCAGCCCCCAGGTTATTCGTTGAAATGGGGGAACATGTGAGTAACCCACCAAATTATCTGGTTGGTGGTGACTGGAACCATGGAATTTTATGACTTTCCATTCAGTTGGGAATGTCATAAGCCCAACTGACGAACTCATATTTTTCAGAGGGGTATACCACCAACCAGTAATTTAGTCTTGCTTCGCCTTGGCCTTTCCGAGGTTGCACAAAACCTTCATAACCAATACGGGACGACTGGGGACGACCCTATACCGATACCCCATTTGTGATACCTCCGGCAATACTGAAATTCTCACAACCGATAGGAGACGACCCTAATTTGTGCATGGCATTAAATTTAACATAATATATATATATATATAATATTATAATATTGATATTAAACGACACATTTTAACATATATATATATATATTATATTATATAATATAATATAATATACTATAATATAATATAATATCATATCATATAACATAATATAATATATATATATGTATAATTTTCTCCGCTACTCATGTGTTTTTTTTGCGGATTTCAGCCAAAGCCCAAGGAAGATCATCCATAAATTCCGTGAGATTTCCACAGGTGATGATACCTTTCCATCTTCACAGCTTGCTATGGAGCCACAAAAAAACTGGTTGGTGGTTTCAAACATTGGTTTAGTATGGGGTAATGATGGTTAATCATGGTTAATAATGTTCAATAATCACTGGTTGGTGGTTTCAAACATGGCTTTTATTGTCCATTTCGCATATGGGATGTCATCCGAAACCCATTGACGGACTCCATCATTTTTCAAGATGGGCACATTGCACCACCAACCAGTTATTGTTTACACCACAAAAAAATGATTCACTGGATTGGTTGGAAAATCTACAGGAAACCATGGTCAAAACCTCACCAAACCAATGTGGCGACTCCTGTTAATGTTCCCTCAAACATCCTGACAACCAATCCAATGATTCATGTTCCAACCTTATTGAGAATGTGTTCTCAGCATCCAGAATTGAAAAATCGTGGTTCCGCAGCGCGCGTCCCAAGGATATGTACAGATGCGAAGCTCAACTCGGAGTTTTCCTACGCGGCAAGTGCACTTCTCGGTTTTCTAGGACGGTTCCAAGCTGCTAAAAATCATGGGTTCAACAAGACAGTGCAAGGTGGTTCATACAATGTGGTGCCCCGTCAGTTATGTTATGTTGGTTTCTAAAGCCATTAACTATTTCGACATATCTACCATAAGTCCTAGTGAAATTAGAGTTATGAATCAAGTTAGCTATATTAGGAGCACCACCTTGTAAACACTACAAAGTAGTGCCCCATAGTTGGCTAAGTTGGTTTGGAGTTACACGCCTACTCAGCTGACTAATTATGGGCACAACCTGGATTTTCAGCTGATTTTGTTGTCCAAGTGGTTCATTTCCTTTTCTAGGGAATCCACCTATACATTGTATAATATATATATATATATACATAAGTTACAGTATATAATATATATATATGATATATTATTTAAATATAAACTATGCATATATACATATATATTTATTTATTATCTATATATATATGGTGTTTCTTTTCTTGGGCTATCGGCTATCATGAGAAAATCTGCTGGCCCAAGTTCAGCAGTGCCCAGAATTTCGACTGGTCGACGCGAGTCGAGGCTTAGAGGCTTAGGGGCACTCACCATCAAGAAAGGGGGTTGAACATGTTTAACCGGTTTAACCACCAAGAATGGTGACATAATTGATATAAGTTGATATACAGCAATCCACTAGTGGTGGCTATTTGATGGCTCCGCACCATTGACACTTGATCGCTAATCAAAAAATCATAGTGCTGAATCTTGCAAGCTCATTGCAATGGCGAATCAACAATCAGGTAGTTTTCACATCCCAACATTTGCTGTCTATGGATCAATATTTATCTAATGTTGATTGCCCTTTCCATGGGAAAAGCCAAACGTTTGTTCATTCACTCGGTGAAGGCATCGCTCTTGTTATGAGATTAAAAAATACGATTGCTGCTGGGGAGATTGCATCAAAAAATATAACAACATTTGCTGTGGCTTCAAAAAATCATGCGTCAACCCCCATCGAGTGAGGTATTGCAACCACGTGGCCCATGCGCGCCTACCCTGTGCTGGGGAACTCAGCGGGCACTATGGTGCTGGGCTAGTTGAGAAATATCGTTCACTATAATTATGATAGTTTAGTTCACTCAGACATGTTGGGTCATCTAATATTTACCAATCCCAAAATCAATCAACATATACCATCTGGTTATTTAACATAGCCATGGAAAATCACAATTTTAAATAGGTAAACCATCTATAAATGGGCCATTTTCCATGGCTATGTTAAATAACCAGATGGTATCAAAATCATTTAAGGCAATAAATGTCTTCGTTTGGTTCATTGCTCCAAGGGGAACCTGCGGGACGGGAGGCTCGAGAGCCAACCCGTTCCAGGTCACCTGTATCAGCGATGTCACCCCAGAAAACGCCACGAAAACGGAATAGTATACCCGGCCTGGTAAACGTTAACAAAAAACTATGGAAAGATCCACCATGTTTAATGGGAAAATCAACTATTTTGACTGGGCCATTTTCAATAGCTATGTTAGATTACCAGAGGGTAAATTGATTTCAAAATGCTACTGTACCCACTCAACTGAAGAGCCCAGAGGGATTCTGGATCGTTGGCTGGCTACAGTGGTCATCCTTGGGTTCTTGGTGTACTTCGAGCCGTGCCATTGTTTTTTACCCATTCGTGTGGAAGTATGAACGAGCCAGCTAAAAAGGAAAGCAAGGCATCCAAGATTGGCCGAGATTGTAGTCAGCTACAGAAAGTGTTTTTGCATTTGAAATCATTATAAACTGCCAGATTTAAGTGACGGCCCAGATCATCCATGCTATTGTCTGCAAGGGTCTCATCCTGAACTACGTGGCTATGTGTCAAGCTCCTTTTAGATTGAGTTATGGCCATTTATTAGTTATAACTGGTTATAAATAAGATTATACATTCCGTAAGTGGGGTTTTGTTAGTACTTACAACTGGTATTTCGGGCCATAACTATGTAGAAGGTCTTCTCGATCTTGCCGCGTTTCCGGCGGACCGGCCCTTGGCTGGATGTCAGGAGTGATATCACTTTCAGCAACGTCAGGCCAAGCTGAGAAGAGATGGGACAAGATTGGTCAATATGTGGGGATGTGCCCAACGCAGGTGATGAAATATGGGATCTAGAGAGGATGTGCTGGTGATATGATCGGATATATATATATATATATGATTGATGGTTTGGAACATGAATTTTATGATTTTCCATATATTGGGAATAATCATCATCCCAACTGACTTTCATATCTTCAGAGGGATTCAAACCACCAATCATATATATATATATATATATAATATATACTTATACATATATATATACATATTTAACCTCTTTGGGATTAATCCCATCCCTCGAATATTAGAATTGGCATGAGATTTACAATACGTAAAAAGAGAGACTTATCTTCAGATAGTTAAAAAGAAAACAATCTTTAACAAAGCTTACCCATCTTAATGATGTGTTACTCAGTTGGGGAAAAAGAGCAAGCTTCTAGTCAGTTGATACCAGAACAATGTGATGTAGTTAATCTCATCAATCAGACTAATTAAAACCTTTTAGTTTGATCAAAGCTAGAACAATACATTTTGAACATCCTGACAGTTATGTTTTTGAGTTTGATGTATCTAAAACAGCGCATATTATCAGGAAAATATTCAATTCTAATGCACTAAAGTATGGTAGCGCTAATGATATACAATTGTACTAAAACACGATGATAAAAGTGGCAACATTGTGGCATCTGTATTCTGTTTGAAGAGGATTACTGTATTATGGATTCAGTATTAGTGATGCAGGTGGAAGTACATAACGCTTTGTTTTTTAACAGTTGTGGACATGGAATAAAGAGGATGCAAATGGTTCTGGTTATGGTCTTTCTTATCTTATAACTTTGCTCAACAGCACGAAGAGCAAATGGGGGTTAAAGATAGCTATCCTCATGGCTCCGTATGTTTCCTTTCTATACGTAATCTAGACTTTTTCATTGTAAGGAGAACATATTCTCATTCTGATGCTAATTTAGTGAGTTTAGACAATCTATTACATCGTGCACAGTCAGATAGATTAAAGTTATTTTCTTTTTGTGATCGTGAGGAGTATTGTCATCAAGGACTCCAGTTTGATAGTAGATCATGACTTAGTATGTTTATTGTCATTAAAATTGATTTTACAGGACCTCAAACTCAATGTTTCTTCTGCACGGAGTATAGCTAATGTTCTTTTCCTTCTGAAAACAAAAACACAAACAAATACATAATGTATAATAATAATATAATATAATATAATATAATGTAATATAATACAATATAATATAATATCATGTAATATAATTTAATATAATATAATGTAATATAATACAATATAATATAATGTAATATAATATAATATAATGTAATATAATACAATAGAATATAATATAATGTAATATAATATAATATAATGTAATGTAATTTAATATAATATAATATCATGTAATATAATATAATATAATGTAATATAACATAATATAATATAATGTAATGTAATATAATATAATATAATATAATGTAATATAATATAATATAATGTAATGTAATATAATATAATATATAATATAATGTAACATAATATAATGTAATATAATTTAATATAATATAATGTAATATATTATAATATAATGTAATATAATATAATGTAATATAATATAATATAATATCAAATAATATAATATAATATAGAATTGTGAATCGATCTTTCTGTCGATGTTTTGATACACCAACTGTTTTGTCGCCAGGGACGACAGTGCGACCATCAGCTGGGTCCCCGGAGTAGCCTATGAACGGCACGTTCAGGCGGGGATTTCCGGGAGGCCATGGATTCTTTTGTTATAACTGGTCAGTTTTATAAGATCAACAACATATGGTTAATAATGGTTGATAATGGGATAATCTATATTAATAGTGGTTAATAGTGGTTAATCATGATAATCAATAATGAACTGGGTATGGGTCAATACCTATAGATACATTTTGAGTGGGATGAACATCCAATGAACATCCCACTCAATCCCAGCTATGAATTGGGGTGAACAAAAGGTACCAGGGTTTTGACCCATCCCCATATGTTACCCATATGCTCTGTGTATGGTATATTTACCTACATGACTGGGTGTTTCTTGGGGCAAATGTTGGTAAATATTCCAGCACCATTGAGCATATGGGTTAGCTACCTGGATTCTTTTGTAAGAGTCTAACAGTTTGCGAACTTGAAGCCATGGCCATAGAAATAGTTGATTGACCGAACTTAAACATGGTAAGTTTCCACAGTGATGTAAACGTTTACCAGAGGGTAAGATCAAAAACAATCCAATGGGATGGTATTTCGGGCCAGGTTTCTGTGGGATATTGATATAATCCCATTGTTAATAACGATAGTTTATGTTATGTATGTTTATGTTTATGTACTTGTATTATCATGTATTATCCTTGAAGTAAGAAGAGTGAGATTTCTATGGATTTCTATTTTGGTTTCTGGTAGTTGAGAAAACCCTCGGTTCACCGTACCCTCTGGTAAACGTTTACATAATTAATCATAACTATGGAAAATCACCATGCTATTAATGGGTAAATCAACTATAAATCATCATTTTCAATAGCAAACTGTTAGTTTACCAGAGGGTATATCAGAAGTTGGGGTTCCGATTTGTTTTTGGACAACCCCTTGTTTGAGAGATGAGCAGTGGTGAAGAGCCCGATCTTGGTGTAAGAAGGCACCCCCAAAATGATGATAATATGGAGTTTATGCCAGGGTATACCCTCTGGTTATTTAACATAGCCATGGAAAATTGTCCATTTATAGGTGGTTCACCTATTAAAAATGGTGATTTTCCATGGCTATGTTAAATAACCAGTGATGGTATATATATATATATATACCAGGCTTACGGATGGATCTACGATGGTTTTTATCTACAATTGGAGGTGTGAACATGAACCAATTTATCTGGGGGTGCCTTTTGGTTTATTGGGTGATTTTTTTATGAAAATGGAAGAGAAATAAACATCACAACCCTGATGATTACTCGACCCCCAAAATGCTCCATTACTTAGACGTCACGGATTTTCATGATGGTTTTCATCGTTGCTCAGATGTTGATCAACTTGTATCATCACAGATTCATTTACAGTATATTGAAACATATCACATATTTTTGGTGAACGTTACTTTAAACATCCCATGCTTCAGGATGGCCCCGCCCGTTCGATAGCGATCAGTTGCCTTATAAATTGCTGAATTCTATGGTTTATGGTACGGTATATATTAACCAACTTATAACTGGCCCCAACCTGTTGATCTGTTGGTGGTATCCAAATTTTCGTGGCAGTGGCTATAGTTGCCTCATTTTCTGGAATGAGATCCTGATGTGTGTTATTCAAATATGTAAAAACCATCCATTCTTGTTACTTCAAGATACTTCAAGGCACCAGGCAGCTGTTTTTTTTTCCGATCCCATTTGACCTAGTTTATATGGAGGTTTCCTAAAATGGTGGTACCCCTCAATCATCCAGTGTAAACTAGGTTTTTTTTTAAAAAAAACATCCAATGCTCGCCTGGGGTACCCCCATGACTATGGAATCCTCCATAATTCATATAGGGAAGATCATGGGAGACATTCCAGGAATGCGACTTTCACCATTGGGAAGTGATGCTCCGAATGGCTTCCCGTGGCTCAGCCAGGTTTTCAGGGAGGGGTTCCAAAAAAAGAGAAAACCACCATGTTTCACTATGGTACATGGTGATTTATATGGATTTATGTTGATTTATAATTGATTTATAATTGATTTATATGCGGTTTCTATTGTTTGATTGAATCAACGTACTTGTTTAATATGTTCTGGTTGGTGGTTTCAAACATTTTTTATTTTCCACAATATATGGGATGTCATACTTCCCATTGACTTTCATATTTTTCAGAGGGGTAGGTATACCACCAACCAGTGTTCGATTGTTAGGTTGTTGTCATTTGTTAGTCATCATTCCTCGCTGTTTTGACAGTCGTCACCCTCGTCAACTGGGGAGGTGTAGAATGTCCAGCCATGTTTAGCTCGAGGGCAAGGCTGAAAATTACAGGGGACTCAGCTTAGAGGATTGACATCCAGACATATTCATTTACAGTATATAAGATAAATTAATATAATATGATATTATATAATAAAATATTTAATCTGCATTTTTTAAATATAATATAAGATATTATATAATATAATATATATATATATATATATATAATATAATATAATATAATATAATATAATATATAATATATAATATAATACAGTCTATAATTTAAATATATTTTATAATATAACATATAATACAATAAATATTATAATATTTAATATAATATGCAATATAAAATATAATATCATTTAATATATCATATTATAATATCATATTATAATATATCATATTATAATATTTCAT
>Ga0126342_10013178_pt1 | contig 14681 bp, 10 predicted proteins | sample Cyp1metagenome_FD_92528 | JGI IMG/M metagenome (GOLD analysis project Ga0126342, IMG submission 92528) | Coral microbial communities from Lord Howe Island, Old Settlement Bay, Australia - Cyphastrea 1 metagenome | ecosystem: Host-associated > Invertebrates > Cnidaria > Coral ... | reverse complement strand
TATCTATATCTATCTATATCTATCTATATCTATCTATATCTATCTATCTATATCTATCTATATCTATCTATATCTATCTATATCTATCTATATCTATCTATCTATCTACATCTATCTATAACTATCAATGAATCTATATCTATCTATATCTATCTATATCTATCTATATTTATCTACATCTATCTATCTATCTATCTATCGATCTATCTATCTATCTATCGATCTATCTATCTATCTATCTACCTTTACCTTTCTACTATATCTATCTATCTATCTACCTATCTTTCTATCTACCTATCTTTCTATCTATCTATCTATATATATTTATCTATCTATCTATTTGTCTATCGATCTATCTATCTATCGATCTATCTATCTATCTACCTACACGTGACATGCACTGACAGTTTCTGCTTGGCACATCTGCAATGGCGAAGAGTCACTACTCTGCAACCATTGACAATTCTGCTTGGCATTTCTTCAATGGCTAGTTCTTTCAAACATTGCTCCAAAGAAAGATTACACTTTCTAAGAACGGCATGCCCCATTTCTGTTTTGCATACTGCATTTGTTGGCAGGTATAGGAATGTTGCAAATATTTTTTTGTTGAAGACATCTAGCAACATCTAGCATATTCTGTAGAAATTGTGTTGAGTTAAAGGGACACTGTAGCATTTATTTAAAGTGGAGTGAACACCTGGACAATGCTTCAAGCAAAACAATACAAAACATACTCTCTAGTGGACATGAACACATCTTCATTTTTAGTTTAAGCTTTAACAAGTGATTACAGTATTGAAGAAACAATGAACAAGTGCACTCTCACAGCGTCCTGCTCTCTTTTTTTGGGGGGATGGAGTATGGTATCCATCTATATGTATGGTATCTATCTACCTACTTCTAGACTGTATGAGTATGGTATCTATCGATCGATATGGATCTATCTAGCTATCGATCTATTTATGTATATTTGATCTATCTATGTGTATAGATTTAATTGTGCATGTAGTATGTATATATATATATATATACACATGTGTACTTATTATATCACTATTATCTGTTTGTACGATTTTATATTTGGACTATATTATATGATGTCTATATAATTGTATACATACGTACATTATGTATATACAATACATATGTACACATGCTGAGCGAGAGAGAGAGAGAGAGAGAGAGTCAATATGGGCATATATAGAGCATACGATGGGTACTGAGTGGGCACATCGCCACCATGTGTAAAAGTGTATAACGGATAAACATGAATCATATGGCTTTGCCTCCAAATGGGGGGTGGGCCCCCATTGATAGACACCGATTTTGTGTTAGCAAACACCCCCCTTCAGAGATTTGGCAGTTTCCCAGAATGTGTCACAGGCAGAACGATTTAAATGCATGATATACATTATATATATATGGGTACATAACATGTGTATATAAATACGTATGTAAGTCCTTTACATATATGCATACATACTAAGTACGTAAGCGCAAACAGATATTCAGTCAGACACACAGGCAGACAGGCAGGCAGCGCAGGCAGACAGAGATAGATATGCCATCATTGTGTTTTTTCCAAACTCCAAAGGACTCAAAATCATGAAAACGTTTCATGTAAAAACGTGTGTCTTGTTCTCCCGTTTGTTCATGGTGTTCCCGGAACATGGGCCCGGTTTGGCCTGCGGTGGTGGGTGCAAGACCACAGGATGATGCGTTACAACTCCCTGGTCTTGGAGCCGCCCACGGGCACCAGCAAGCTGCAAGTGCCTGGGCATGTAATTAACCAAAACATTTCCGCACAACATAGCATTGAATCAGCACTCATCAATCCTTGCAGGTGTGCTTAACAGACTGCATCATGTTCATGATCAGGAGAGAGCATCCCTAGCTTTGGGGATGGTCAAGACATGACGGAGAGGACACCCACCTCTAATCGGCCGTTGAGTGATGCTTTACTGTTTGGAGTTCATTGAGTTTGCGATTTGTGATCAGCAACTAGGACACCAAATCAATCCAAATCAAACAACATCAAACAACATACCGCTTATTCATTTGCAAAGGGGGCTTGGAAAGGTGTATCATATCGGTTGGTGACACCCGCGTTTCTTGTTTTTGGATGCTAAGTCTGTATACCCAACTCTACACCAATGATTACATATTCTTGTGTGTTAAAATGCTGGAACCAGGTGGATTATAGTCAAGTTTCTCCCCACAATTCCAGCCTCTAATCTAAGGAAATCATCGTAACAAACCAGCAATCATCCTCCATATGTATTGCTTCAAGTCACAGTTTTGTGGCTTAAACCACATGTGTTGCTTGGTCAAAAAACACGTCGTCGCCTCAAGCATTATGTGTTGTCGGCAAAAAACAGTTCTTGTTTAGAACCCTATATTTGGTGTTGGTTAACGCATTAGTTCATTCATCATTAGTTACCATGAATATTGTTTGTGGGTTCAAAGCATGCATATAAATTGATCAATCTGGGAATGAGAGAAATTAGGTATATTAAGGTGTTTTTAGTCCACAATGTACTAATATCAATAACCATTAAGTTTGAGTATCACATATTGTTTATAACAAATGTCACTAACCATAGAGTTTGTTAATAACCATTGTTATTCATTAAGTTTGTTCATAATCAGCGTTAATAACAATTTACTTTGTTAGTAACCGTTGTTGTTCACTAAGTTTGTTAATAACCATTGTTAATAACCATTGAGTTTGTTAATCGCCATTGAGCTTGTTGATTACAATGTCAATGTTTGGGCTTGTTTGAGCTGGTTAATAACCGTTGACAAGAACCATTGAATTTGTTAATAACCATTGTTAATACCCGTTACGCAATTATTGAACAAATATAATGGTATATAAACTATGGCCCATAGTACATGTATGTTGTTAATTATGGTCATATTATATATTAAAAAACTATTATAAATACTCACATGAGTAACACATTGATAAACACCATAGTCCTATAATAACACTTGTTAATAACCATTGTTAACAACAAGTCTCATACTCATCCATTTGAATATGATTTTAACGAAAATCATCCAGCGGGGTACCAATTTAGGAACCCCCCATAGGTCTGCGCGTGGGACGCCTCGCGGAAGTTGCCCATGGCCATCGAAGGCCGCGACGGGCAGGCGAGGCAGACGGCTTCGTCGTGGCGTCGGTTGTGACGTTGGGTGATTGTCCAATGGAACATGGTGATTTCAGCAACGAACCAGTCAGAATTAGGGGATATAAATGGATGGGATATGATATAGCTAACCATCAAATAGGGAATGTGAATATGATGGGCTATAATGGGATATATAAGCAACAATCTATATAATAATTTGGATGCCTGGATGAGCTTTCAGTGCATATTGATAGGAAAATGATGGGAATATATACATATATATACAGTATACATTTCTGTAGATAGAAATTGAAATAGATTCAACCAACTTGATATGATCTTTGGGTTTGTCTCAACTTGATGGGGATATTCCAGCTTCAATTAATGGGAACAGGATGTTTCACCATTGCAGCCAGGCCCAAATGGATGTTTCTGTAGTCAATATACCATGAATTCCAGTGAACCATTGTTTTCCATATTGTAAATGTCACTATAATATGGATATTATGTATATTATGTTTAACCTTTCCAATCCGTTCTGTACATACCCAACAGCAAATACACAAACTGATATCCAACGCCCACTATAATTTGTTTGAAAGTGAGTCGTTTTCTGAAGTGAAAACCCATGCGCTTTCATATATGTGTGTATTTATGTAGCCGATGGTAAACAATTTCATGGGGGACAAACGGATAATAATTAGGATTTCAACCATGAACAACAACACAAATGCTGATGTGATACAACTGCTGTATCGAGCAAAAAAAAAGGATGTCAATCAGTGAACAAGCACGGCAACAGTTTCAATATGATACAATTGTCCAACAAGCGCAGGGATTCTATTCCATGGAAAAGTGGGACTTAATCAATGAACAGGGGTATACACGACAAACACAGAAACATATATATATATATATATTATTTTCCGAATGGAACTATAATGAAATATACAGGGAATAGAATGGGAACGCAATGGAATGTATCAGCACGTGTTTTACATCGACAAAACATGGGATATAAGCCCAATGTGACACAACACCAACAATATGCGTGTTTGATGTATACGCAAACGGGGGAGATTTAAAGCTTTTTTGGATAAAAACGACCTCACCATCCTCACCACTTCCATCAGTGTAAATGATGGCAAGGGATACCATGCAAAATGCGGTTCTCAGTTGGAAATTGCTGTGGTTTGCTTAGACCAAACGAGCCAGAAGGGGGTTTGAAGCAGACAAAAAAATTGATTCAAACCCTGAAAGAATTGATATGTGAGTGTGCCAAGATGGGGGGGGGTTCAAAAAATGGAAATTTTACTAGTTACTAGAAGAGAAGGAGGAAAACAACAACCACGCAAATGGGAATATGAATTGGTATTTGACCAATAGGCATGGGGTTAGCCGGGTAACATCAGGAAGACGGGATATGGCAAACCTACAACTGGAATGTAGCAAAGCTACCTTGGGACATCTTGGGCATAAACCTGATAAGACGAGAAATTTGTCACAGAATCCAATCTCATTATGGGCCTACTGACGTGTTTTTGAGTCTGTACCTTGAGATACAAGAGCCATTGAGGACATGTCCACAGAAATGGAGCCAGGGAAGCCCTAAATAATTGGGAAACTGCTATACTTGGCACGCTGAGCCATCTTGTGAAGCACCATCTGATCAGATCAGGAAGGTTTTTGGAGATGGCGCTGAGTCTGGCCAGGCCAAGCTCAAAGTGGGTTGCAGTCGGCCAGTTGGGTGTAGTCCACCCTGTGCTTTTTCTTGCTGCCGTGGCCACTTACATTCCCCGCAAGCAATCCAGGAGTGGGTCCCTTCGGAGTTTCGTGTTAAATACATCCGCGATCATCCGCGACCATGGGAACGAAGCTGGCTGCCAGAAGATAAGTATAACCGGTGACCCTAATTGTCTGTGTTCTGATTACTCAAACAATGGAAAATCCCCACATGTTATATACATTGATTGTTCCGATAGCCCATGATTTTCCCATTCCAACGTCGAACGTCCATTTCGCTCTGGGACTTCCCAGTGCTCCGCCATCTTTCCAGGTCTATGGCGTGCAATTCCACCCGGAGAGTGCTGGTGGACGACTCAGAAAGGGGGGCCGGGGTATAGTGGCGATATGATGGGATATCACCCCCCACCCCTTAAAATGTATGGAGAGGGTGCATTTCCACCCCCCCCTCTGAAACGGGCATTTATTGTATGAACTTTTTTGGGTAAAATTAAGAGATTACCTAAAGAGGTGGGGGGTGCTCCTCATACATTTTCAGTATTTGGCCTACCATGTTTCATCGTAGCTTACCCGAGGAACTACGGCCAGAACATTGTGGATGAAGCTGGAAGAATGGTTGCTTTTCCATTGCTGAAGAAGCCCCTTTAAAGGGGAAGACTTGAAGGCGACAGTCCCAAGGTGGTTTCATGAGCATGGAGGTTTGGGCGACATGCATAGCAAAGCTTACAGCCACTTCCGGACGATCGCACGATGTCAAGGAAAAGGGCCAGTCAAATTTTTGGCATGGATGAAGGAGCTGACATTGCTCATCGAAGATCCGCTGCCTGTGGACAATCATGACGCATTGTCCAGTGCAGTCGATTGTTGTCGCACTGTTTTCACTTGCACCCAATTTGATGTTGAAGAGTTTAAGAAGGAAATCGTAGGAAGTAAATGGAAAGTAGGTACTCGTAGAGCAAGCAGAGATTCAACACGAATCTTCCAGGCCAATTTAACAACACGATGTGGGATACGAGTAGTTTTTTGGCCAAATCCGGGGATGCAGAGAATTGATGAGAATTGCAGACGGAATCAGAACAGAGGGGAAGTTTCAATGTTCAAATATTTCTTGTTGCTTCCAAATGGCTCTGCATCTTTGCTTCTAAAATTAAACGCAGAAAATTTCAAAGCATCGTGAAAAAAATGCGCAGACGTCCTGTTTTCAAAGCCTCGAAATTTCGTGAGATTGCAGCCTTTGCAAAGAGAACGACTGGAATTTGCTTTGGACTCATTGATTCTGCGGCCAGATACCGAAAGAAGCGGTGGAAATCAACCGAAGGGCATCGTCAGTTTTTGAGGTTGAAACAACATAGTCCTCTTACTTTCATACATTTCCAGTGTTTTCCACCTAGCCCACCCTATATTTTATACATTTGATGCTGTCTCATCTCATCCAGATTACTGCAGTAAATGAACATGGTCCCCCTATGGTTCATACGTTTTAAGATTTTGACTTGCAATGAATTGATAGTTCATAGAAGCAGCTCATCCCCCAGAGGAATACATTTTTTGGGCCCCCAAATATTGTTTTGTGCTGGTGCAAGGCATGTCCCCCCCATGTCTCATTCAATCAAAAACAATAATGCGTAAACCTTCTTGACACCTCTTTCCGTCGCCGGGCTTGACCACCTGCCCCCCCTACCTTTCATACATTTGATGGAAATGTAGAACAGGGGGGGTGTATACATACGGAAGGCAGGGGGTGGGATATCTATATATATATATATATAAATCATGTATATATAATATACCCTCTTGTAAATTAAGATCCCTGAAATAACATGTTTTTTAGTGGAAACTAGTCTTCCAACCCTTGGCAGGGTCTATGCTCATTTATTGGCGGGATCTGGAGGGTAGAACATTGGATACATTGGATACAGCTTCCAAACAGATCTCCACTAACTATGTGGTTTTGTTTCAGAAACAGGTAGGAGCGCACAGATTTTAAACATGCCCACTTTGATTGGTGCGGTAGGTGTCTGCCCTGGTTGTACCCCACAAAACCTGAGAGATATCAAGATCACTTGGATGTAGATCCCGGGCATTATCCCATATCATTGAGAGAACTACAACAGTGTATAGCCCTCATATTATTTACACGTTTCTATCTCATAATTAATCAATCCACATTTTATTTTTGTTTGAATCAGAAGAACGGAAATTATAAACAACAACTATAGTAGTTTACGATTATCATATTCCAATAGTTATACCCTCTGGTAATTTAACATAGTTATGGAGAATGGTTGTCATAGTATATCACAAAACTGATTTTATAGTACTACTGTATTACAATGTATAAGAATATTGTATGACTGTGGTTATCACATTTTCAATATTTTCCCATAATACCCCATTATATAAAAGGAAAATATCACATGACTTTCATTACCCTTTTCTTTATAACTATCATATCCCGTTAATTATAACTATCACATTCCATTTGTTATTGTTTTTTAATCATAGGTATACCATCCGGTGATTTGACATAATAACGTTACAACTATGTTAAGTGAACACAACAATACATATCCCATAATCCTCATCATCCTTTTCGGAATATCATACTCTATATTGCCCATCGTAATCATCCCCAAATCACAGGTGGTTTTCATAGATAATCATCCCCTAATCTCCTAATCATCATGGTTATTATCATAGTTTACCTGATCTCAATGGATTGGTTTACGGGAAAATCTACACGAAACCATAGATTGTCCCATTAATATGTTTTTTCCTCTTAATTTTCCCTTAAACCAATCCCTTGGTAATCATACATCATAAAACCTGTCCCAGGCAGCTACCAGGGCGACCAGATCCTCCGCGCCTTTCTTTCCCTCCGTCGCAGCTCCTTTTGACCGTTGACACGTCGCTGCCTTCGCGCTTGCGCGGGGACGATGCTGGTGGAAGGGACGGGGGTTGATATGGGGTTCAACCAACAAAAATCAACAACAAAGAGCAAACATTGTGTTTTATGAGTTTAAAGATGATTTAAACAACAAACATGATTAAAACCAGGGTTTTTGAACATGTTTTTTACCATATATAATTAGTTAGCGAATGTTGGGATTCAATCAATATTTTGAATATACAACAAAATTGCAGTACATATAACATCATAAAACATTTGTATATATATATATATATATATTATTTATTTTTTTACATTTGTACAGTACAGTATATTGATTTTAATCATCTTGAGTTTTCCTGCAGCCTTTGCCTATGTCGGCAAAAATGGTTTCAGTTTTTAGTGCCATAACAGGGTCCTATCTCCTGACTTTGGCGCTTCACCATGAAATCAATGGATTTCCCTGCAGGTCGCTGCTGGTCACTTCGGATTTTCGCGCCTACGGAGTTGAGGAAAAGATCTGCGCTCGAAAGGGGTAAAGACACTTTAAACAATTAATGAATGATTGTTTAAAGTGATTTGAAGTGATGATAGCCAAAGTTTAGCGAAATATTATTTCCCTAATTGCCTAGTATAGTATGCTCAGTGACCCTGGCTACCGACATCGGCTATGGATGGAATATCTTCGTAAAGCTGGCGGAGCTCGTACCTCGGATATCCACCATCCACCTGGCGGGTGGGATGCAAAACTTGCAACTTAAACGGCTTGAAATCAGTATTGTTAGATGATGTGGGATGGCGAGCCCTTTTTAGTCTAAGGGTCAAGCCGCTAAGCCTTTTAGCCCTCGAACGGGTGTCATATATAAAGTATTACATTATTTCATGAATACAATAATTCATAAATAAATAAATAAATATATATATATATATATACTATTTTTTTATACACCTGAAATATACTATATATATATATGTCTATACATATATTTAGCATTTCATTTGCAGCACTGTAGTATTGAAATGTAGGATGCAGTATGGTATCTACAATATATGTTGGTAGACGTCATAGCCGATTTAAACCTGATACAGTGCGTAGACGTACTCGAAATTAGGACGAAGCGCGTCTTCAACTACACTTGGGTGTGACTGACAATGGCGGGGTTCTGCCCAATTTATGGCAATTAAAAAGAGGAAGATGGTGACAAATTCTGATATACCATCAAATTGCGTAGTTTTCCCATTGTTTAGACAAACCACACATGGTACTATAAATGATTAATTAGATAATGTTTAATCCATTGTTTTGATGGTAAAATATTCCTGTGTTTTTGATGATTAGATTGAATCCGGTGTGTTCTTGGCTACACCTAATGCTTGGTTAAATTCAACTGTTTGATACTAAAATCCTCGTGAAAATTAAAACCCCTATGTCGGATGCTTAAATCAACTATTGTGACGATTATCTCACAATATCTCACAATGTTTGATGATCAAATTGATCACATCCAAATTTTCTTGTTCATTGTAAGATATCTTACAGTTATCTTACACTTATCTCAAATCCCCTAGGCCTTCTTTTCAGACCCAATGGGACGCAGCTCCGCAGCTTAGCCAAGTTCGACCAGCCGCAGCCCGCAGGCAGCGAGAGGACAAGCGATGTTGGCCTTGGACCCCAGCTTTTGAACCGATGAGCATTATATACCCTATGGTTATTGGTTAGTAATGGTTAATAGTGGTTAATCATGGCTAATTGTGATTTATTGGTGATTAATGATGATTAATTAATGGGATATACCCTCTGGTAAACTAACATACCTATTGAAAATGGCCATAGAAATAGTGAGTTGTCCCATTAAAAATGGTGACTTTCCATAGTTATGTAAACGTTTACCAGAGGGTAGTGTATTGTGGATATAACAATAAATGGACTATAATGGATATAAACATATCATGGACTAAATATTTAGTTTAGATGGAACTGAATATTACTGGATATAAACATATCATGGACTATATCAAATATTAAGCCACTTAATATTTCGTCTACAGTTCTATGTGTAATATTAATGGATTATGAACTCCGTGTATATAAGTATTAATGGATATAATTGACATAATGTCTATGTATAGATATATAATATGGTGCATGGCTCTATGTATGTATATATATGTGTGTATAGATCTTGATGGTGCACTTGGCAACTATGCATGTGCTCGCATACATGTTAGGTTTACCGTATTTTACTGAACTTATCACACAACAGAATAAACAACATGTATATACAAGGTGTGTCGCATCACTGTACTCAATATGGAAATTAACAAACAGTTCCACATGTAGATAATCATCCCAATCGTCTAATGAACACGCTAGAATTACTATGTTCCATTCTTTGCTTGCTGTAAAACCATATTTTCAACCAACCATGTTAGATTATCATGGGCCAAAACAACGTGTTCAATACTACCCCCAGTCTGCTTGGTTGGCATCCATTCTTTATTGATTGTCATTCTTGTTTGACCCTACTTAACACCTCCCATCTCTTACTAACAATGGCAAGTTATAAAAATAAAACACCTGTTTGGGCAAGATTAGCACCACCTAACAGAGGAATATCAATATCATCGTTTTATGAAATATACCATCATGATAAGACTATTTTCTATGGTTAACTCTCCATTGTTTATGGTTAAGTCTCTTGAACCATCAAATCATCATTTAGTGCTGTCCCCATTTATACAAGAAATATCCCTTAACTCATTGCCAAAACCCTTAAAGTCATTGTTAAATCCTTGCAAGGAATCATAAATAATATCTTAAAACCATAGATAAATCTTTTAAAATCCTAATCCCTTAAAATCATAGAGAAATCGTTCAATTTTAGATAAATCCCTTAGAATCGTAGAACAACCCCTCAAAATCATAGATAAACCATGATAAACCATAAAAATTCCTTAAATCATTATTAATTCCGGTGGCCTCGGGGATCGGAGGCTCCTGTGCGGCTCCAGCATTTGACCATCCAAGCGGTGGGGGGAAGCCCGGGTGGTCGTCAGTTGGGACATCTAACCATGACAGAGGTGTTGGCTGGGAATTTCATTGGTTTATACCCAACCACAACTGGAATATAATCTACAACATATAATATGTGTATATATATATGTGTGTGTACATGTTTAAAAATATATAGATATATTGCTTTTGGTGGTATAAAAACTAACCATTCTATGGTGATATAGTGGGGTTATTAGGGGGATATTGTGGGGGTATAGTGGTGTATGTAAAAAAACAAGGGATTTTACCTTAATGGGGATATCATGTTATAGTGGGATTTCACTCATGTATATAATGTATACATATATATATATACACATGTAGTTACGACCAACTCTATGATAGTAATATGGGTATGTCCAGAAATTGGGAATACCCGAAAGTGTTTTTGTTTTATTTAAATGAAAAGGATTTTTGGTTATCCTGTCTTCAGAGAAAACTATATGATTGAAATTGTACCAACCATGGTCAAAATAACAATCTGATGGGAATTTAAGTTAATGTGATGCTTTTGATAGTGATCTCCATACTGTAACCAAGCTCATATGATATGTGGGTTTGTTTGTGCGTGTTTTCTGCCCACACATACCACTGAGCATAGTCATTTGAAGACAACCTTTGATGGCATCATTCGCGCATTACTAATGGCTGTGCACTCCTACGCAGTATTGGTATGAACTTGGAGGACATTTCAATGAGGAGCATGATTACCTTGGGGCAAACGAACATAGATGTGAAAACCCACGGTTTCCCTTGGAAAATGATCTACAACTAGTGGTTCTCGACATCTGTGTAAACGTTTATAGGAGTGTATGAACAACTGGGTTTCCTATTTTCAAGCAATTCTCACCCTTGTGGGGAATGATTTAAAACAGGTCGTCTCCAGTTTGGGCATGATCTGAACGTCTGACCCCATCAACGTGCGGTACGATATAGTGTACCCAGCTATAGAAAGACACCATGGCAAAGGGTTTGAGGAGCCTAGATAAGCAGACTTCATGATGATTCGTATCGCAACACACATTGAAAATCAATATACAAAATTATACGAGTTTATATCATGAGGAACTGATAACATAGACATGGTATTCAAGTAGTGATTTCGACCCACCAACAGCACATGATATATACAAAGATCATCAAAGAGAACAGACAATACTTAATGTTCATATTCATCAACATGACTGAATGAAACATATGTATATATGTTACACATACATCAGCTATTTCTAATATCAGTTATTCATATATATATATATACACATGTACATATTGCATGTACAAAAAAAACACAGACATACATCACATATGTCAGTGGCCATTTCAGCCTAAGTGTTTGTGGTAGGTACCTCCAATATAGGTTCCTGAAAGTCTTCATCATATATATAAAAATATTCATATATATATATATATTTGGAGGTTTCCAAAATAGTTTATGTACCCCTACATCATTCATGTATAGACAGATTTTCCATAGACCATCCAGCTATTGGGGTACCCCCATTCATGGAACTCCCCATTAATATATTATTATATTTTTAATTAATTAACTAATTATATTTATGTGTATATATATATATAGATTGAGGGTACGCCCATGCGTCACCGCAAAACTGCCTGTTTTGGGCCCCTGGTTTTGGAACCCCATTTTGATCAAATACTAGGGAGGCCCATGTTTGCGTGTCTGCCTTTTCTTGCCTTTTTAGGACCAAAAACGGACCCCTTCCTTGTGATATATATATATATAATTATATATATTGATTGTTTTGCTCCAATTGTCATAGCCCCAGGCCTGCCTCGAAGAGTGCCTCGAGGTGTTTTGTTCCAAATTTCCATAGCCTCGCGACCCTGGAGGCGCGTTTCAAGGCCTGCCTTGAGACTTGCCTCATCCTTGCGAACTTTTTTGTTTTGCTGCAATTTCCATAGCCTTAAGGCCGTCCCTTTGCGCCAGCTGCGGCCTAAAATTCTAGCAAGGCACCAAAGCGCGCAACTTCTTCAAATTGAGCCCTGCTGGGACTCCAACAATAATATTATATAGTTTCGAGTCCCCGTGAGCCTCGTTTTGTCCATGTGCCAATATGTTTGGCGTCCGAGGCGTTGCCTCGGTCAGGCCTCGTGGGGCTCGAAGTGCCTCGACGCGCCTCGATTGCAGGCTTTGGAAAGCTCGAATCAGCTTTCAGTACATGGGACATCTTTTATCAACATCACGACAACAAAGACAAGAGCAACATTTTCAAGACAAGCGGGTATAAGGGCTTGTTTTGGGTTCGTTTTTGGGATCTGAAATTGGTATTATGTTTGGCGGAAGTGGAGCCTCCCTTACATGGGCTTTGCATGGAAAGGGGAAAAATTGCCTGACGATTCTTCATCTTGGCTTAGGATCATATGCAGCCCGCAGGTGTTTGATAAAACGGAAATTTACATTTTGCATCTTCAAATAAGATGATGCTTGCAGCGAACTCTGCCAACCAAGGAGACAATAAAGTAGCAAGAAGCGGGCGCAATATTTGATCAAAATGGGCTTCCAAAACCAGGACCCCAAAACAGGAAGTTTTGCGGTGACGCATGGGCGTACCCTCAGAGTATAAATAATATATACATGCACACATATATATATATGTATATATATATGTATTATTTATTTACTTACTTATTTTTTTTCATTTGTTCATTTATTCATTTATTTATATATATATATATACATGTCTCCAGCGCTTTGGAGTTGCCAGGTCTTCAGCCACTGGCAGAGCATCTTTCAGCAGCTCCAAGAAGCGCGGCAGATGCAGCTGCTGCTGCTGGAGCGCTGCGTGCGCGCCCAAGCGGCCCGGTTGGGGCCCGTTTCGGGAGATCACCCTTGAGACTTGGGAATTGACCAAGCAAATTGCTGAGTGAACTAAGGGAAAACCATGAAATTTGAAGAATTATTGTTCAAAAAAGTTCTGGAATGATAATGATATAAAACTTTTGGATCTTGCTGATTTTGCATTGAATATGAGTGACTAAATGAGTTGTAAGACTATAACATGATAGTTTCATGTGTGTGTATATATATATACATTGTAATTTTGCAGATTGTATAACTTCCTTTCAGGATCATCCATGTGCGAAAGCAGCCCGACAAGAGTAAGGAATTGATCCAATAAAAATTGTGGTGCAACCAGCACTTTAGGTGGCTATGGCTGAAACATTGAGGACCAATGGACCCGCAAAAAGGTACCATTATGTCTTGACTCACAGGGACACCTCTGGCGTCCAAGGATTTGGCAATTCTTCGCGCTTGCTACAGTGGGTGGCGAGATGTTCGGGCAACCCAGCCCTTGGAGAGAGTCCATGTAGGCCTATAGGAAGTTTGAACTTGAGAGAATCATATACTGGTGGATGGCGGGCCCTGCTCCCCACCAGTTAGATGGGGCTTCCCCAACTGCTCCCCCAAGTGTGGTAAATTCCATTGCTGTATGTCCTCACTACATACCCACGATATCATATTATCCTTATATTATGGTTGGTTAGATCCACCTTTTTGTTGACTGCATTATAAGATGGAACATCATTTCGATGTCAACCCATCTCCCAACCCCTAATATCAACCATCCAACATCCGCTGATGCTGACGACTTCAGGTCTACGGCCGGAACCCGGGTCACCAACAGCGTCTTCGACAGCACCAGTGGTCTTTGAGGCGGCAACTTGGGAGGTTGTGAGCCCCGACGTCGTCAGTGAATGATGGTGGTTATGGATCTTCATCCTCCCAAAAACGACGGATTATTATAGGTTTTGAGCCGTCATGAAATTTATATGTGCCATGGATGTCTGCATATATATATATATATATATATATATAATTATATATATATATATA
>Ga0126342_10013177_pt1 | contig 14681 bp, 12 predicted proteins | sample Cyp1metagenome_FD_92528 | JGI IMG/M metagenome (GOLD analysis project Ga0126342, IMG submission 92528) | Coral microbial communities from Lord Howe Island, Old Settlement Bay, Australia - Cyphastrea 1 metagenome | ecosystem: Host-associated > Invertebrates > Cnidaria > Coral ... | reverse complement strand
GCAAATCCTGATTTCTGGTCATTTAGGGTAATTTGAGTCGTTTTGCAAAGGACGCATTTTTGACCATGTTTGAAGGACAATGAGTTCAATCGCTCTCATGCCCATTCTGTCTGTTTGGGTTTACCAATTGAGCAGCAGGGCTTGCAACCCAGAACTGAACCGTTATTTTGGATTGATGGTTTCCAGATAGGGCAATCATGATGCCCACAACCTGTTTCTCCAAAGATCGCCTTGTTTTCATTTTATGACTTCAAATCGCTGCGTTTTTCTATGAAACGCCTCATTACCTTAATCGCCTAGAATTTTCCATGCAATGGAAGCTGAGGATATGCCATATGACATATGAATAAAATATAACTCTATATATATAATGGTATATGTGTTAAATTGCATATATATATATAACTGGGATGCAATAGGGCTATTAATACCCCACTAAACAGAATACACCCCCAAGTATATAGCAAAAACCGTCTCACAAATTGTCGAATAGACAACAAAAAATATGAGAAATTGCCATCAAATTTGTACAGTACCCCTCAAAGTAAGAATCCAGGAGTGTAGCACAGCAATCCGGGATAATCCGGGATTGTTCTTGAATTTGGAACCCCCAGATGCTCTTGGTTCATATCCTACACAGATCCATGAACTCATGTATATATATATATAGTATATTTAATAATTATACATATGCATATGTTTTTGCACAAATCGCAATGAGCCGGATGTGTTGTGAGTTTTCATATGCAGACTGTTTGACAAATGTCAAGACTTATTGGAACCGTTTGCTTCATTAGCGAATAAGACGACAGCTGTTTCTCTGGTTTGGAGGAAGAGGTTGCAGAATTTTATCCGCTCAAGAAGAAAGCATTTGTTGCCAGACCTCTTAAATCTTTAGATTCGCATATGACTTTCAGACTTGCATCCATACGTATAGAAATACACAACCAGTAGCTACAGCTTCCTTCTCGACAGGACCTCTCCTCGTCCTTTTGGCAAGCATGGTCCCCATTTATATCATTTATGGAAATCCCTTCCCATGGTGATGCTATGACCATCCAGCCTCCCAGGCTCCTTTGGATGTCTCAGTGTCTGTCATGCCCACACCCAGTTGGGAGACGATCTGACCTCGGGCAAATGTCGATTGAAAATCGAGTAATATAGCTGAAATCATAGGAAAATGATGGGACAATGATGAGAACATGATGAACAAAATGAAGGAACATGATGAGAACATGATGGAACATGATGTGAAAATTATGGAAAAAAACATGGAAAAATACGAGAAGCTTATTAGAAAATGATGAGAAAATGGTGGCGAATTATGAGAAATTATCAGAAACTGATAAGAACACGATGGGAAAAATGAAGTAACTTTGTTTGTTTCCACTTTGTGTCCCGCTTGTTTGAAGCCCTGCGTGGTGAGACACACGGCCAGAGTTGTGCCCATCTCTCAATGTGCACCCCAGAAGCCCTCAAAACTTGACCAAATGTTCAATGATATAAATAAATATAATATATATAATATCCTTTCTGGTTCATTATAGCCCTCCAGAGCCATCATAATCGATCATAATAGACTGATATCAGCCCTAGCACCATCAACAAAGCAGTCAAGCCGCATTTGTAGCTCCCATCGCTGCTGAGTTCCAGCAAGACCGACTCCATTTCTTCGTCCATCTGCCAACCTTGGGGGGCCGGGTCTGGACTCCTCGGGAATCCTCGGGACATCAAACCACCAGGGGAGGTTATGGGAAGTTTCCATAAATGGAAGATCCCCAATAGCTGGATGGTTTATAAGGTAAAATCTATGAAAATCCTATTTCAAAGGCATGATTTAGGGGTACCCCCATAGGAAACCACCATATATGGAAACGTCAAAGAATAAAGAACCACAAGTGCCACCAATAGCCATGAGGCCCAGAGGCCCAAAGAATGGAAACCCAGGGGGCGCAAGTTGTAAAGACACCCCTTAGCCGGCAGCCTAAAGAAGACGGTCCAGGTTTCAGTTCTACACACTCACCCTATAAAGCCGCTGACAAAGTTTGGTTTTTTTTTCAGGTTCTTCTGGATTCTATGCTATTTTCTGGGGGTTAAATGTGGTCAAATATGCTTCCAAAACAAGGTTCTCTAAAGAAAAAGAACCTTGAAAACATGTGTATATATTGTATATGTGTATATTATATATATATATGATTATGATTATATATATATTATCTATATAATAGGTAGAGAGAGAGAGAGAGGAGAGAGAGACAGAGAGAGAACGAAAATCCATGCAAAGTGCACCAAGTAAGCCTCCAAAGGATGATTGGGTTTCGTCCGCCGGCGTTGTCTCCTCCCAGGATCTCTGCTTGCGCCAAGTTTGTCCAAACTTCTTAGATCTCTCCGGGGAACTGGCTACGTCGCCACCGGGATAGATCCACCAAGTTCTATCGTCTAATGATCTTATGATTTTGATGGATCTATATGGATCTAGGATGATCTAGCCCTTCTCAGGTGTCATTATCAATTGGCAGAAGTTTCTGGAATTGGAAAACAATCAGGGAAAACAATACTAGTACCTCAATAGGAATGTCAGCAACAACATTTTCCCAGTAATTCGTATTGTAATTAGTATTGTCTGAGAAGATAAGGTACTGTATCCCATTCCGTCCACTGGTCAATCATCATTATTATCCCTGTAAAAAATGGTAGAAATGGGGCGTATACCCCATTAGAAAGACACGCCCATATCCACTATTCATTGGTCAAATCGCCGTTTCGGTCATCACATTTCTGATGGTAAAAGTCGCATAGAAGATCCCGCGAAACTCCCGCGAAACTCCCATGTTCAGATTAATTTAATGTAATATTACGTAATATATGTCATATATGTCATATCATGTCAATTCATGTCGATCATATCATTCAAATCCCATGAGAAGAAACCATTTCTGGCTGGAATCCCAGTTATATCACAACAACCCCAGCGTTTCCACCACTCCCTGGGCCCAAAAAGATCTGCTGCGCAACTGAAGCTGTAGCTCCCATGTAGCTGGCCCAGGCGCTCGCGACCCGCTTTCTGGGCCAAGGCACGTTCCTTTGCCATGGAGGCCCAGTTCTTTTGGGGGACCATAGATGATCTTATGTTTTATTTATGGAGGATTTATAGGATACCAGTGGCCAAATCATACTCAAAACTCAAATGCCAGATCATCTATAAATAGAAACAAGCCAATGCCAATGAAGACTTAATCATAAATCGCTGAAAATTGATGATTTAACCACGGAAAATAAGGAATTGGTACTGAAAATTAAGATTTTAGCACTGAAAATTAGGATTTGATTGATTACTGAATTCAGGATTCAACCAAATGAACATGTGGATTCAATTATATACAGTGAAAATAACGATCATGATGGATGAACGTGTCACATCCCACTGTAATTTCATTTCTGGGTGCAGCATACCTATATAACTATAGTCGTTGAGTGAAAATAACGATTGACCAATGACTAGTTCATAGGAAAATACCAATTGACCCAGTATTGGTTTAGAGGAAAATACCTATTGAACCGCTGTAAATCACGATTTTCCTCTAAACCAATACTGGGATCCTACTGGGATCCAGACCTTGTGCGCACTTCCGGAGTTCTTCTCCAACAGGTCCATGACGTGTCCCTCCTGACGCTGAGCTGCAGCCTGGCATGTGGCCACAACTGCGGTTTTAGGTTGTTCGTCTTGGGATTCCTAGGCTGAGAATTTTCAATAATTGAATATAATATAAACACATACTCAATTAGGGGGTTTCCTAAGTCATAGGGGTACCCCAAATCATCCAAACTTAGACTATTTATGGAGTTTGGGGATCCACCATTTTAGGAAACCCCATGAAACCCCCATATGTTCGTGTCGAATTCTTCACAACTCACATCATATCCACTTACTTCGCCTCCACATCCGCCAGCAGCCGAGGGTTCTTGTCCATGTCCGAGGTGAAGATGAAGTCCACAAACCTCAGATGCAGATCTTTGGCGAGAAAAGTCAGATATGTATAGATATGTATAGTAGATATGTGAGGTGAGAAAAGTATAGAAAAGTCAGAAACCATCCTTTGTGTCACATTTAATGTATGATAATGATTGATAATGTATGATATTGTTGTGTGTTGCATCACGTCGTTACCTTTGCAGATTCCGCACGTCATGGAACATCTCCAAATGGCCAGAAGTTGCAACAACATGTTGCAACGAGGCAAACCAGCTGTGCTCCCAAGGAACTCATCAAATTGCACCAGTTCGTCTCCTAGGTTCGTCTCTGGGAGACTCAACGAAAGACTGACCCATTGACCCATCAAATAGTTTATCGATGCTGTTACAATGGCCGAAATCCGCAATCTCAATCTGATCAATCCAGTTGGTGGGACTCTTATGAGTTGTAGCAGCATCATGCCAAGCCACGATTGCGATCCATTCTCCTGCAGCATGAGAGGAGAGCCAAACAAATTGTGATGAAGCTGAGCCCAAGAATCTGGGGATATGAAGGGTATGGGCGCCTGAAAATCTCATAGACGTCATCCTTCGTCAGCTTCGACGAAAGGCCTGAGGTCATGGGGAAAAAGAGAACCCAAAATGAAAGACGGTTGACCTGCCGAAATTTTAAGATGGACTTGTTATGACTTGTTCATATTTTTTCTATCTGATTGGGGAGCACAATGTCATACAATGTCTGGGATCAAGCGCTCCCATCCTTGTGTTGGGCACAAGGCTTCCTGTCCACACGTGCTCCGAAAGCCAGGGAACAACACAAGAAGGTGGTCAGCTCTTCCAAACTCAAGGCGCCGTCCTGCATCTCAGCGCGGTGCTGAGCTGGGGAGGTTTGGCCACAAGCCATGAACTTCCCATGATATCAGCTCCTTGTTCACATCCAGTTCATGGAACTTGGCCTGCAACTCCGAAAATCGCAGGGACCGGATTTTCGAGCTTGGCCCAGAGAGCGAGAATTTTGTTCATTGCCTCCTTCCAAGATCTAAGCATTGCTTCCAACAAGGTCTGCCCCAAAATTCTCATGGCATGGCCTTGATTTGCTTCTTCAGCTGCGTTGCCTGGCTGGCAACGTTGGCTTTGTCCAAAGGTCGGGGGCCCCAAGTTATGGCATTGTTTGGTGAAGATGGTGATAACCAATTGGGGGTACTGTACCCTGGGCTCTCAGACCCTGCTCTACAGACCAAGGATCATCCCTGGAAATTTCATGGAATTCTAACAACCATCCCTTTACCGTCTTAGATTTCCTCTAGACGATGATAGCTTGTGTGTGTGTGTTTTTTTCCGTTTGTGTCGTATTCCCTCATCAAAATCTAATGCATTACAAAAAAAACTCTCAAAACCACCAATCCGGAATCCACCCAGGAAAAAACAAGCGTTACAGTAACATCAGTAACATGTGTTAACTATAATAATTATAATATGTCTTTTTGGGGCCCTACTTCCTTATCCCGCCAAAAAAAACACTTCAAATCTCGGCCAGGATCGGCCAGGCCTTGAAGGAGGAGCGCTCGGCCGGCTCAGGGCCCGGGCTGGGGCTCCTCGGCCGAAGTCAGTTGTTTGGGCTGCAAAAAGCAACTTCAAAATGGCGCCATGCTGGGTCAAAAGCCATTGGAATGTTTTGGGCGAACATCTCAAAATGGCTTTCTCCGTGTTTACGTTTCTTTGCTGTGCCATGCTGTGCTGAAGAATGGAAAGTATTATTGAATGATACTGAATGGTATCGACCCACCTCGATGGGCTGCGCGAGTCCCCTTTGCCACGCTCACCGATGGGGGGAAGCAGCATGTCGACACCAACGAAGGAGCCAAATGGTGCAGAGTCTTACCACTGAGCTTAGGCTGACCTTTTACCTGCATCCTTCATTCATACTTTGGGTGGGGAAATTTTGGATTCACTTGGATGTACTTGAGAGATTGACGTATTCACTGCTGGCGGAGACTGTATTCTGGAAGGTTTCATCTGGATAGTTCTGAGCCTTGAACGCAGCAGTGCGGGTATCGTCACTGAGCAATCATCATCCCCCCAGTGACCGAGGACCCATTTTGCTGGGGATACAACAAACTTGGATAGAAATATAGATGGAATAGGCATGAATAGGCTACCCCATTCCATCAGCTGCTTCAATCATCATTTTCCGATTTTCCATGATTTTCCCGACCAGAATTGCCATTTGGACACACTCAGATTCTTTAGCCCTGCCTTTGGATTTGACCGCTGCTCCCTTTGGATGCCTGTCCCCAAGGTCAATGGATTGATGTCGATGTCGTACCGGGACCTCTACGTCTTGGGAAATACATGGACTGGTTGATGACCCAAGAAAACCAGTGGATCCTGGATGGATCCAAAGGACCAGTGGGGCATCCACATGCTCCACGTTGGTGTCCAATTGTTGCAAAGGGCAGGACTTTGGCCTATTTTGGCCTCATCCTGTCTGAATTTTGACAGGCAAAACAAAATGGTGATAAACCAGTAGATTTTGGAGGTCAATGTTGTTGTCACTGCATCCCTGGCCGCAGTAGCCTTCGGATTCACTGATGTCCACATGTTTCACATTATACGAACCAACCATGGATGTGGAACTATGTACGTATACTTTCCCACAGTCCCGCTCTGCTAGTGAATTCTTTAAACCTCCCTACTACATTCACTCGTTTCGATCATCCCATAAAATAAGTGAAGACTGCTTTCATAGGAACTTAAACCATGCAATGGCACTCTCAGTTCGTGTCAGTGTTGTTCCAAACCGCAATTTCTTCCCCCTATTATTACGCACATAGAATCTTGATTTAGTTTTGGTGCTGTTAATAAATTAGGGGTCTCAAACATTCGGAATCATTCGGGTATGTATGTAAAGTAATACTGTAATACTCTATTGACTATAGAATTCCATTTAAAACCCCTGTTGTTGATGGTACCACTCCATCTACTGGATCATGAAAACTTCCGTGTTTAAGGCGCGATGGGATTAACGGCTAATCCTAGGCGAGTGGTAAACCAACCTGATCAAACCACATCCTTTTGTCTCATCATTCCTCGTTTTGTTGGTGAACAATCCTGTCAAACGTTGGGACAAATTATCATTAAATTATCAGCTTTTAAGTTCTGAAGCAGTAGAAGTCCAAGCCTATATTATATTTGATCAGCCAAAATCTCTCCGCCTTTTGAGCGCTGGGAATTCGACCAGAAACTCCTTTTTACGCTGTCAAAACACGCAGCTGGACAAGAACTCACCACAACAACATCATGTGATAGTGGACTAATTGTGGATGCACATATTTGGTACCTCTTCATCCTCTTCCCGGTTGTCATGCCAAGTGGTGCCCCAACACCATACGCAGTGGAAAATAGATGTGTTATGATGTGTTGGGAAACATCCCATAGTCCCATAGCATTGAAATGTGATGTTTTCACTTCTGCATGCTTCGAGAAAATCCTTGGTCCTTGGTGATATGTTCCACTTGAACATCCAGAAATCGTGGGGTCCTTCAGCATTTTCTTGATCTTTGGGCGCAGGGTGCGCGCGCCGGTCTCCTGCTTGTCCGAGGCCTGAAGCAGAGAGGTCTCGAATTTTGCCTTTGATCTGCAGCTGCTTTTGGGGTCTCGAAGGGGTCAGAACCAGAAACAAATCTCATGTGATGTCAGAAGGGTTCAAATGACACTGCCTCACTCTGAGTTTATGTCCAGCTTCCAAAGAGCTAGTTCATAAGGTTGAGAGCAACTTGGCGATGAAAGGAATCAAGACTCAAAAATGGTGCATTTCAAGTGTTAGAGCCAACAAAGTTGCTGGCGAGGAGCTTCACGCATCATACGAACAACCTGACAGCTTTGCCTCCCAGACTGGCACAACATTGTGAGCATCCACCTGTGAAGCTGTTGCTGTCATGACCATTATCCGGGCTCATGCCTTCTTTCTACTTGATTGGAGGTGGAGCAAAAGCAAGGTCATGCCAAACCGTAACCACAAACCGTGTTGGTCTGGAAAATCTCTGTACTTCATAGGCAGGACCAATCAACAAATCGGAGCTGTGTTCTAGATCTTGCTGTGCAATCAAACAAAACCGATGTCTTCAAAACCAACAGATACATCATTGTTGTGCTCCCAGCCCATGGAAACGGACCTGAATCAGAGGAACATTTAGCTTCTTCAGCTCCTTCCCAACGCCTCGCTCTAAGTCACGAAGAAGTGACACACCAAGTCCCCCATTGATTCGCGTCATGGATTGGGTTTCCAGAACTTGGTCTCAGGATGTTCATCCGACGATGCCATCGTCAGGTTTCTGCATGCGCGTCTATTGTTCAGAACAGGTTGTGACCATAGTTATTAAGTCGCTGAGTCCAGTAAACTTCATAGTCGGGTCCCACAACCACAATCAAACGCTACAAACCGCCAGTTCTGGGTCGTTCTGACCCATCTCTTCTCGGGCCGCACTGAGCATCCCACCCACCACCCAAGCTCGCGGAATGCGCAAAGGGGACATATCACAGATCACCGCGTGCACGGGACCTGCCAGGTAGAAAAACTGTGAATCGATGAATCAAAGGTGTGCTCCTATTAGCGGTGGTCTACACGGGTTTCCTTGACACCATTGAGAAGGCCTGGCCTGAGACCCATGAATATGATGAATATGCACCTTTGAGAGTTGCCCTATCCAGCCCTCAGCTGCACCTTTCTGCTTCAGGTTGCGAATCAGTTTTGACACTTCTTTGCTGCTTTCACCCTGGAAAGCGAATCGACCCTGCGACTTTTTATTGATGGCAGCAAGCTCATATAGGGATACTCAAACATGCACCTGAAACATGAGGAATGGATGGGTTTGCCGCCTCTCCCCCCTTCTTGGGCATACCTAAAGCAGTATATATATGTGTCTATGCTAGATCTACGTCTACATATATGTATTATATATCTATAGAATCCATAAATAACTATAATTATGTATAATTACATACTATCTACATATCCTTCTATGTATACAATACATATATAATATTATATATATACACATCATATTATTAAAATTGTAATATTGTAATATATATATATATTATTATATAATATTATATACATTATAGTTCACACTGTATCTATTTTGAATCATGAACCATGCAGAAAATTCCACAGCCACAACTTTTGTGCAAATATTATGTGTAAATCTATCGCCAGAATGCATAGAATAGCCACCAGTGGTCCGAGCCAAAACCAATGAAGTCGCACTGGCTTTGAATATATAGCCTCCAATTAGGAAGGTTAAACTTTTCAACAACAACGTTTGAACAGGTCGGAGTCGGACATGTGCTTTTCGTACTTCGATAATTCACCAACTGCATGAAAAAATCATCAAACATCCAGCGGTTGAGCTTCACCCTGGATATCCACTGCATCCACCTTCAAGAGAAGGAAACCTCAACACGGCCCTCTCCCAGTGATGAGGGCACGACTATGGTTTCAAAGTGTGCCCAACCGGGTGTGTCTAAACTTGGGCATACCGGGCATATGTACATTATTAATACATGAACTTGTGGCCGGATGGTGATTAGCCAACGGATTTAGGGTAAAGCATCATATTTTCTGACAAACACATCTGACTAGCTTTCACCCTGCAAGTCGTCGCCGTGCAGCTGAGAAACCCGGTTGAACCGTTTACACACAAGTATTGTTCCATGGGTCACAATTCAGCACCTCTGCGGCCAAACATGACCCAACCTTTAAAAAACCAAGCTGAGAGCAGGGCCAATGTTTAGCTTTTGAAGCTCTTTGGAAGTCTCATCCTTGGACATGGCGACATGGTCATAGCGAGGGTCGAAAGATGGAGGTGATCACTTGACATGGCTAGGCCAGGCTACAGAATTCTATTTGGGATGCGGTGGCAACTTGTGTCTTGGATCTGCTAGTTTACGATTGACCATCTGGTGAACAGTGAACCTATTAGTAAAAAAATACACATCTGCGCTCCTGCTTGAACCTGGCTTCAAAATGGGCCAGGAAGCCTGCCTTGCCAAGCAAGGTTTTGAAGATGGCGAAAAATAGACAGACAAAGAAATCCTTCCAAATGGAAATGGATTTTCTATTGCTGACTTTTCTTCAAGGCTTCTTTTATCTTCTTTTCACATTCTTTTCACCAGTGTTCTATATGTGCTAGTTCTCCTTCTGCACGGGTCAAATTCATCAAGTTCTTGAGGCTACCTCAATATGTCAAACCACCAGGGTCTCCCCGCCAGCCCACGCAACATGAAGTCGAAGTGACGAATCGTGGCATCCAGAAATTTGGGCACCAAACAGAAGCAAACCTGCAGAGACCTCGGATGTCAAACCACTAGGTGTCGCGTGCGTAATGGCCACGAGTAAAAAGGGAGGATGTCACATGAATGATCCACTCCTAACGTTCTGCACCTTGTTTCTGACCATCCTTTGACTCTTCCACATGCGCTATGGTCAGAGACACCTTCACTGCCTTTGGTTTCCAACCATCATCGCCCATCCTCTTTCTTCAGCAGTGCCCCAAAATGTGCTTGCATTGTTTTGTTTGAAGCGTATCTATATATATATAGGACCTTCTAGGAACTATTATCATTTCTTGTCAATCTGCCATAGTTTTAGCATATTTATGACAGTTCTCTTATCATTTATCATCATTTATCATAATGGCTGAAATTTTCAGTCTGAGGAGGCCCTAGTTACCCTAGTTAATCTAGGTATATTCAATTTTTATCGAAATCAGAGTCCTTCACCCCCAACCCTGGCGGCCCTGGCGCATTGCGGGCCAACGCCAATTCCTCTGCTGAAACTGAGCATTCTTCACTGGATCGGTTTAAGGGAAAATCTACAGGACCTGTAAATTGTCCCTTAAACCAATCCTATAGGCTTAATTTTACATGGTTTTCTTAATAGTGAAACATGTGGCCTAATAAGTGTTTTTATATGTTTTTGTAAATGGTACAGTAGTATCTCCAATATTGACAAGGATTGGGACAATCAGCCCGTGGGGATTTCCCGTTCGAAAATCATCCCCAGAGCGAGATAAGCTCAACTATTGATATATTTTAAAAAAAACTGATGAGTTGATTACTATATCAACTCATGGATATATGGGGGTGTGTCAAAATTCGGGTATGGATCGGCCCGCGGTGATCCAGACGTATGGATCGGTCTGGATCACCTGTGTTTTGGTATGGATCGGGGTATGGATCGGGGGTATGGATCGGGGGTATGGATCGGCCTGTGGGTTCAGGGTATGGATCGGGCTGTATATTTTGACTTGCAGCTATATATTGTTGATATAAGTTGATATCTATTATTGGCAATCGGCATGCCTTGGCCTGCTTTGCGTCTAGAGCTGGACATAGAAACCACAATCGACATCTATCTCGCTCTTGCGACATGATCCCGTGGCCACATGAACTTCTATGTGGCAAAAAAAAGATACTGTAACCAAGCAAGAAGATCATCATCAGCAAGACCTCCCCCAAAATCTTTTTTTTTGAGATTTTGAGTATCTCTAATTTTGATCTGGAACACAATATCCGGAAGACTTCATAGTCTGAAACTAGGGTACCCCCAAGTCCATTGGATCATAATTTTCCCTATTCAAATAGCCATAACTGGGGGTATATCCCATCAAACACACCCATACCATGCTACGCCATGCTGGGCCGCCACCATCCACGGCACCTGGGCTTTTAAAAGTGCCCAGTTGTCATGCGCTCGCTGGTCCCGTGACCTTTACGGCCGTGAAGGACTGCAGTTGATAGGTGGTAAACATCTCATTGTGCTACAACCATCCTTTGGTGGATTTCGCAACCATCCACAATATGCCACAATATCATGTGGACAGCTTAAGTAGTATGCATAAGTAACAATAAAACACAACACTCATGAAGCTGCAACTGACATGCTGTCAATGTTTTTCATCGGTGCAATCCAACGACCAGGCAATCTGTGGGCCCAAGGATTCTCACTACGGACTTGTTCTTTCGAGAGCACTAGAGGGGAAACCTAGATCGTTTCCACGTGTCATGTCACCATGTCAAATACAACGAAAAAGTTGGTATTAAATCAACGATATAAAATCATATAAATATAAAACGGGGATATTGATATAGTGGGATATACAAACAACAATTTACCATATCGTTATGGATCAAATGGGATGCCCAGGGGCAGCGGAATCTCTCTCCGGGCTTCCCCACATCCAGTATAGCACGCTGCCGCCGGTGATGCCCTCCTGGTGAGATATGTCCACCTCAAAACGTTGAATTGACAAATCCCAGAAAACGTTAGAAAACGAAGAAGAAGCAGTGCCTTGCCTATTGCGATATATAGATTATACATATGCATATTATATATATAACATTAATTATATAACAATCATAATCATGATGATGATGATGATGGTGATGACGACGACACCCTGCTTGATGTTGATCCTTTGTTACCCACCACTTGACACCACCCAGTTCCCCAGTTCGCGAACTTCGTCCTGAAGCTTCACGCCGTTGACATCCCGACATCTGCGCGCATCCACTGGCATTGTTGCAGTGCAGCTCTTCAGCCATGATGAGACCCTTGTGACTATGTTGATGCGTCTGGTTTCACCTGGAAAAACTTGGTGTTTCTCCTCAAGAAAGCCATGTCACAATATTTTCACGTCTGTTGCCTAAGCCAAGTGAGCCTTGGTGCGGACATCATTCAGGCTGCCATCGGCATGGAAAATCAATGAACATAACCGGTGGACTTAGATCAAGACCAAAGTTGCAGAACAAATAGAAACAATCATTGATGATCACTACTTTAGTAGGTCTTTACTGTTCGATCTTTTTTGTTTTTTGATGTGCCAATCACAACAGCTCCCTGGCTATATCACCAGCCCAAAGCCAGCCCTTAAATTATCGTCCCCTTAAATCTATCAGCAATCCCCCAAAAAAGAAAAATGAAATCCTACTAGTGGTAAATGCTATTTTTATCTTTTTGGGGATTGTTTTGACAGGATGTGCTCTGGGACACAAGCAACTCGTGACATGGAAAGCTACCAGATCAGGCGGAGCTGGGTGAAATGTTCCCAGGTCAATATCCCAGACTCGCTGGGTCGAATGCCTATTTTCCATTCATTAAATGTCCACATATTTCAATAATACTATAATCTATTGTACATAAATTGTTTAAATAAATTCCCAGCTTCATTGGGAAGATCTCCCGACTTTTGGACTTTGCTTTTCTTCTAAATCCTGTTTCCAAGGTGCAAACTCAAAGGGCACAATCTCGAGTCCCATCCTCTCTCATGCCACACTGGGTTCTACACAAGCTGATTTAGACAAGGGTCATATCCTTGAAGTTGGGGTTGATGGATAGTAATTGGGTGATGTCGGGATATCGTAGTTCATACAACCCACCTACATGAGTCCTACATGTTCAAGAAATGGGGAGGGCCCCAACCAAATAGTTCCGGCAATAGGAAACCTACACACAATGCCTGAGATGGACCCAAAACTGGTACAATGCCGAATTTTCTCCTTTGGGGATGCAACGGTTTTTTTCATATGACTTTGAGAGAGGTGCTCGAAGAAACACCCGCCATAGCGCACGGCTGGGAGCTAGTCACACGGCCAACCTTGAAGAAGCCGTTGTCTTTCAAGGGCTCGGTACGGTGATGGGTTCCAGATATATATAGATGACTCGTACATGAAGGCATTATTTCTCCACAACTCGGGATAACTAGGATTTGATGGGAGTTATATGGCTGTGTCTGAAAATTGGGTATACCATCGTCATGGCAATTTTAATACGAAGACAATGATGAATGATGATAAACCATCAAAATGTCGGGCGACGTCGCCTGGTACTGAGTTACATTGCCATACTTTGGTTCCCCCAAAGAAGGTAGAACAAGCTGTGCTTCGGCTGTTCGGCAGTTGGTCACAGCCTTTTTGTGCAGTCTCAATCGGCTTGAAACACATGGTTGTCAATGTTGAAAACACGCCCTGTAAAATTACTGAAGTTATCCACTGAGCCAGTCTGCAGGTTCCTTCCGTTGGCGAGGGAGATTCAGACTGCAGTTTGTGGCTCTGGTTTGCTTTGGGCATTTGGGTGCAGAGCATATCATGGCCTGGACAGCTGGCAAAAGAAACCTAACTCGAAGCCTCCTGAAGCAAACCACTGCTTGCAAACTGCGTAGGTCCGAGTCCAAGTTTCAAATGGAAACCGCTATCGACAGAGTTGCACAGGGCTGCGTGCTTACATGCATCACCACTTTGGCTTGAAGTAAGTCTGTCTTGTTAGTGCAATGGAAAAATCAGACTGCTCATGCGGTGGCGATGATGATGATGATGATGAGGATGATGAGGATGATGATGACGATGAGGATGACGATGAGGATGAGGATGAGGATGATGATGATGATGATGATGATGATGACGATGAGGATGACGATGAGGATGAGGATGAGGATGATGATGATGATGATGATGATGATGATGACGATGAGGATGACGATAAGGATGAGGATGAGGATGAGGATGAGGATGATGATGATGATGATGATGATGACGATGAGGATGACGATGAGGATGAGGATGAGGATGAGGATGATGATGATGATGATGATGATGATGATGACGATGAGGATGACGATGACGATGAGGATGAGGATGATGATGATGAT
>Ga0126342_10013176_pt1 | contig 14681 bp, 13 predicted proteins | sample Cyp1metagenome_FD_92528 | JGI IMG/M metagenome (GOLD analysis project Ga0126342, IMG submission 92528) | Coral microbial communities from Lord Howe Island, Old Settlement Bay, Australia - Cyphastrea 1 metagenome | ecosystem: Host-associated > Invertebrates > Cnidaria > Coral ... | reverse complement strand
TGTAATTTAAACTAATATTATGTGATATATTTTAATATCAGATAATATAATTCAAAATAATAGAATGTGGTTATATTATAATATTAATTTGAATTATATAATGTAATGCAATGTAAGTTAATATTACATGATTTGATTTAATACAATATAATAAAATATAATATGTGTTTTTATTTAGTAGAATATAATATCATAAAGTATAGTGTAAAATAATTTAGTGTAACATAATACAATACAATTTAATATATTATAGTATAACATAAAATATAATATGATATGATATATCTATATATAATGATATTTAACATAATATATAATAATATAATAAAATATAATTTAATAAAATATAATATAACAATAATATATATATATATTACCTCCCAGTAGTCAAAGGTGGCAATTGAAAATCCCTCATTTCTGGACTACTTTCCTATTACTGTAAAACCTTGGGGAGTAGGGGATTTCCATGACCTATCATGACCCCTCATGACATAGTGAGCCCGACTCTGGGACGATCCTTCCCCGGGTGGATCTTTACTGCAGAGGTCATGATCATCTTTTATGCCGTGTGGATGGGCATCGATGCGGACTTGAACACGGAACTGCTCATCACCGATGCACAGGCGATGGGCGATGGGCTGCCGTGGGCTGTGCTGGGAGAGGTATAGGTCAGATTAGATCAGGTTAGATTGGGGTAGATAGATAGATGCAGAGATAGATACAAATGATACAATATACGCACATGAATTAGATACATAGATGGATAGATGGATAGGATTAGATGAGCGTATATGTACATGTACATTTACACACAGCCTATTGTGCATGTGCAGATGTAGATACAGCATATTCACCAATTCCCCTCATGCCGGCCGAAGAGGGCGGTGGGTCACACGGCTACCACGAGTCATCAGTCGTCTACCAACATGGTCGACTACGTGTTTTTGTTGTATGTTCCCATCTCCCCTTTGCATGATTTTCAATGATTCACTTATTGTAAATGACCAATACTTTGGGGCTGGGGTGGCGGTACGCGGTACCAAACTAGATTAGTGCTCGCAGAATAGTCCCATTTGGTTGAGATTGTGTTTTACCTTCAGCAGAACAACCAGATTTCAGCAGCGAAACAAACCTGCTGAATCGCTAGGCAGTTTTCCAGACGGCAGATCAGCTCTTTTGCTGCTTGGTCTGAGGGGGAGGTAAGCAGCTGCGGATTGACACTATCATTCATGGTGATGGTCGTCCCAGACTAAGGAAGTACCGGGTGGATCTGCGCGGTTTTAATGGGCTTGTGCCCATGTCTAATTTCAACATGTCACTGTTTCAAGCACCGTTCATAGCGGGGCATTCGTCGCGGTACTGTTCCTCGATTTTTGGGATAGCAGCCAACAACCAATTGGCGAACACAGAATCGCTGCTAAAATCAGAAGGGTTTAACTGTTGGGGGGCTCGGGAATGACAGCTTCCCCAGCAACATTCCCTCATGGGGAGGCCCCCGAAAGAGCCATGATTAGACATAAATAGTATTTGGATGACATAACATGGCACATTTATAGTTGCGGATTATAACTACACCTAACCATTGGGAACCAGCAAATCCCAGACACCCGACTAACACAAGACCTGTCAGTGGGGATTGTATGTTGTCTCCTATTCATGGCTGCAAGCATCCAAGTCAGAAGGTCTCATGAAGTCACGCCCTGACTGAATCCAAGGCGTCTATTTCGTCGTAGAGTTTTGCATTAGATATTTTGCTTTCGAGAAGTGCTGGGACCGCTTGCGTGATCCCTGGTTCCTTAGCTGAAATCCCCGTCCCTTGGAGTGTTCATCTCTGTTGTCCAGCATTGCTTCTAGATTTTACTGGTTGATTTGACGTATTTTTAACCCACTGTGGGAATCTGTGGGGTGAGTCGCCAATAACTGAAACATACTGAAACCACCAATGAAGGAAATAGCTCCCTCCCAAACGGTCCTAAACTGTGGACTCCAAAAGTCCAACACCAAAGAAGCGGGCTGGAGTAATGCCAACATATGCCAACCCTTGACACATCAATGAACCCCAGGTTGATGTTGTCATTTTCTTGGATTTTGTCGGGGAATCCGGTAGCAGAAGATCATGATCTCAGGGAGGGCCTGGGAGACATCTCGTTTCACAGCTAGTTCTTGACCTCATGCAACGACTGCAAGTGTCCAGGGAGCTCTTTTGGACAGATGGCTCAGAGTAGACCAGGGATGTCCTTCTATGGCGGAAACTGCATAGGTCCAAGCAAACTGAATGATTTTATCAACTGGGTCAAAACTGTGATACACATTTCAACATGTGCAAAACTCGGGTGTGCGGATCAAGGTTTCAGGTAGCTATATCCTGTCGTTGGTGGCTTCAGGCAACACCTTCCCATCAATGTTTGGTTTGCCCAACTTCAAATGAATGGCAAATGAGCCGCAAAAAAATTACCCTCTGGTAAACTGTCCCATAACTATGGAAAATCACCATTTTGCAATGGGTGAATCCACTATTTCTATGGCCATTTTCAATAGCTTTTTGTATGTTTACCAGAGGGTAGGTAGTGTGTAGGTCCCCATATCAGCCATTTCATGGCCATTGAACGTTTTTGGGCGGCTCAGTCGCCATCCTCTTGCAAGTGGGGTGTGCTGGTACCAGCCGAAGAAAAATGCCGGGTACCCATGAGTGGCATTGAATCCTGGTCTGGCTTGGTTAGAACTTCTGCGCCAATAAAGATTTTGTTTCGCATGCTGATGACAAGACATCCCATACAAATCAAACAAATCCAGAAAATCTGATAAAATCCATTCACATTCTCTAAAACTTCAGAGAATCCTATATAGAAAACCGCCGAAATTCCCAGAAACATGATTAAAATAGCATCTAGCAGCACCGCCGCAGGTTTGTGTTGGACTCTTTCCTGGTGCCTCTCACGGTGTTCGACACCTGGGTTCGGGGGCCCGGCCCGAACATAATAATAATGATGGTAGTAGTAGTAGTAGTAGTAGTAGTAGTAGTAGTGGTAGTAGTAGTGGTAGTAGTAGTAGTAGCAGTAGTAGTAGCAGTAGTAGTTGCTGTTGTTGTTGTAGCTGTAGCTGTTGTAGTTGTAGTTGTTTTTAGCTGTAGTAGTAGTAGTAGTAGTAGTAGTAGAAGTAGTAGTAGTAGTAGTAGTAGTAATAGTAGTAGTAGTAGTAGTAGTAGCAGTAGTAGTAGTAGCAGCAGCAGCAGTAGTAGTTTGGTAGTAGTAGTTTGGAAGTAGTAGCAGTAGTAGTAGCAGTAGTAGTAGTGGTTGTTGCTGTTGTTGTTGTAGTAGTAGTTTTTGTAGCAGTAGTTGTTGTTGTAGTAGTAGCAGTTGTTGTTGTTGTTGCTGTTGCTGCTGCTGAATTTTAAGTCTTCAAGAGCATTTAATGATATAATATAACTCATCGTGCATTCTATGATGTTAGATTTTTTACACAGTTAAATATGATATATTTTTGGGATATGTTTAAAACACACATATATATATATATATATGTTTGACATTTGAACCCAATTCAATTTAATTCGGTTTAAAAGAACTCTAAACACATGTTTTTTGAAGTATTGTCATTCATCATGTTGCTTTATGTGTCAAAGCATCAAAAGTCATGGGGAGATCATCTCTGATCTTCCTGGCCGACGCTCCATGAAACGGCGAAATCCATCAAATCCCACTGAACCAACCTATTAATTTCTTTACATCCTGTAAAACTACATTGCATTCCTTGATGCCCCGTCATTTGGCACATCCCAAATTCGTTTGATTCTCTTCTTGATGGTGATATCACTTTAAAACTTATACATATGTATCATGCAACACACACACATATATATATAATTTATTCAAATATGCGTATTAGATCATTTAGTTGTAACCCCAACAATTTGATAGCTATATCCCCATTGATTGATGGTCAAACCCTAATCAAGTTCTGTTCAACCGTCATATTCATCCCATTAAATTCCATTGAATCACCATATTCATCCCACAAAACCGCATTAATGGAGCCATTAAGTTACCATATTCATCCCACAAACCCCCATTAAGTTCAATTGATTCACAAAATTCATCCAACACCACCTCATTAAAACGCCAATATTCTGAGGCCATGACCGTGATCTCATTGACTTCGAACGTGCAGCACGACGACGCCGCCTTCGTGCGTCCGTTGTCGCAGATGTTGAGAGGTTCTTACGGTAGGTGCTAAAGTTAAAGGCCGGGGTTAGATCAGGGTACGCTCTCTGGCATTTTTGCCACTAAATTCTTGTGAGCTGTCCATGTTCATTTCGATTGCGCAGCCTCGCACAAGATGAGCGCCGCGATTTTGGTCTGAAGCATTTTCCTTGGAATTTCTCGCGTGAACGGCCTCTTCTGAGATGTCCATGTGCATTTCAACTGAGCAGGCTCGCACGAAGTATGGGCCGGGGTTTGGCTGGGGCCTTTTTTTCGCATACACTTTGTAGACTTCCGCAAAAAAAATGGCTGAAACCCGCAACCCTGTTGCCATTTTCTGCATGTCAGATCGCTCTCGTTGTGGCGCGGTGCGAATTTTGATATCGCGCGCATCTCGGCACTTTCTGCGTGCTGGTTCGCTCTCGTTGTGGCGCGGTGCTGATTTCAGCTGATTCCTTGATATTCTGGTAAAGAAATCTTATGGATTCTCTGGAAGGCCCCTCTATATGACCACCTTGAAATAGTTTCATGTCTTGCGCAAGGTCTTGTAGAGGTCCTTGTGAGAAGATGTTCTGAAGATCCTGATGAAATCCTGTCACAGGTCCTTGTCCTAAGAAGATCTTGTGAAGATCCCGCAAGCGTCCTCTCAGAGGTCCTTGCGTGATCTTGAACCTGTCCTCAAAAAGAAGATCTTGTGGAGATCGGTCCTCTACGAGGCTCTTGCATGATCTTGTAGAGGTCCTTGTCAGAAGATCTGGTGGAGATCCTGGCAAGATCCTCTCTAAGAGGTCCTTGCATGAAGATCTTGCAGATGTCATGTCTTAGAGGTGCTTGTATGCAAGCCCTTCTGTGATGCTCTCGCAAGATGCTTGTATCAATATCTTTTTAAGATCCTCTCCAACACCAGGTCCTTTTATGACGACCTTGTTGGATTTTCTTGGGGGTCCTGGAATGAAGATCTTGGTCAGGGTCTTTTACACTCCCTCTGAGAAGTTCTTGTAGGCATCCTGGTGATCCTCGCATGATCTTGTACATGTCCCCGTGAGAAGATCTTGTGAAGATCCTGCTGAAATCATCCTCAAGAGGTCCGTGCATTAAGATACTGAATATGCTCTGCGTTGGTGCTTGTATGAAAGTTCTTTTGGGATGTTCATAAGAATTTCTTGGCTGAAAATCTTGTGAGATCCTGCAATAATACCTAGATGGTCCTTCTTTGACAATCTTTTGGCATTTTCTAGAGGTTCTGGTATGCGGTCCTCACTAGCAGACATGCGTCCTATACCAAAACAAAATCTTGTAACTGCAGTTCCGATGATGTCTGTCTAACCTGATATGTTACTGTTCCATAGCTACTGTTGCTTGTATCTGGTACATTGGCTTCCTACCTCCCACACTGTTTGGGGCCTCTTGCCGGTGTAATTTTTGGGACTTGTCTCATGGAATGAGTATTCCGATGACTGAATTATGGTTTTAAATGGATTTCACCAACAACAATGTTTTTTTTGATTTAAGGATTTTTTTAAATATAATATAGCTCCAACAGCGGATTTAATGGGATTTCATTGGATTTAGTGGTGGTTTGGTGTACAAAGTTAGGCATTTTCCCAACAAAAACGGTGGTTTCATTGGATTTGGTGGGGTTCCCCCTAGTTGATTAGCTAAGTTGGCTTGTAACTCAAACAAGTCATTTTTTTGGTAGATATCTACAGTTCATAGGATCCATAATAATACTTGATCCATGGAACTAGACTCACATGTCAGTTCCTCTCCCACCATGAGTTCATTCAAAATATTCATTATTCTAAGTTATATACTATTCTCATCCTATCCCTAAAGATGAAAGTTCTAGGAAATGTGTCCACGCGGGATATGACTACCGTAGGTGGGATACCGTGTGATAATTGGGATGCCATGGTTACCAGACACGGGTTTGTGCTCAATATTTGTAGATTCAATGTAGCTATATATATATAATATATATAATATTATTTAAATATATAATATATATATATATATAATATATATATATATATCTATTTTAGATATAATACATATTTATATAGTCCATGGGGGGCCATAAACCAGCTCAAAACTTGGGGGGAACTCGTAGGGATTTTAAACAAAGACGCGGAGGGATTTTAAAAAGGGGACCATTTCATTGGATTGAAGTGCCCCAATCACCAATGATATATGTTAATGATATAAACAATCCATTTCGTGCCCCTTAGATGAAGGATGATCATGGTGTTTAAGTGTTTTGGGCCTTACTCACTGTGATTGATGCCAGCTCATAGCTGGGGCAGAACCTGCATTGCTAGGGGCATGCGGCATGCAAAATGGTTGCTGGTTTCGTTCTATCCTCCATGTTTCGCCTGGATTGGTGCTGATGTTATGTTTGCAGAAATATAAATTGCTGGGTGGGTTTTACATTTTGTTGGGTGGGTCTTTAGATGGTTTCAGAGCATAAATACCACCAACGAGAATCACTGTTTCTGCAGGAAACTTCACTTTTTGTTTTTTTTGCTCAGCTCTGAGGCGGGTGGCAGGTGATATCCCCACATGGATTCGTTGCATTGCCGTTGCATATGTGAATCGTTCAATATTATATATATATACACATGTACATATGTAATGTATTTAATGCATATACATAATTTGTTTATTTAATTTTTTAAAATAGATTGTGTAGGTCGTAGATTAATGTAGATATTTTGCTGAGATTGGCGTATATGTCCTGAACATGTGAGATATGCGCAAAATCCAAGGCCGATCAGAGATCATTCGCCTCTTTAGGACCAGTTTTGGGGTCGGAAGTCTTCGGGCGGGTGGGATGGTGGGATGATGGGATGTTCATGGCTATACATTCATTATATAAAGGGACGATCATGGGATAATGTGAAAATCATTTATACTAATGGGATAACAATTGGATAATAATTAATAATGGAATAATAATGGGATAATAATGGGATAATAATGGGAGTTGGTGTTAGTCCCCATCAGGTCTGTCTGGGTTTTGGTTATTTCTCAATCTCGAAATCCGTTTCCACAGCGGGTCGCAAGGATTTTGCGCCTCACACGTCTTGGACGAGTGGTAAAGTTGGTGAGGCGAGCACACAACGCGAAAAAAGGTCGGATTTGACCTGGTCAAGTAACATAACTATGGAAATCTATGGAAAATGGGCCATTTATAATTGACTTACTTATCAAAAACGGATTATTCTCAATAGCTATGCTAGTTTACCGGAGGTTATGTTGAATTGTCTTTTGGTGCACGTGGGTTGGTCTGAATGTGGGGTATGCAGCTGTTTATGGCATTGTTTGGCCATGTTACTATGATGAAAAACACATCAATTTTTTTGGGCGCAGAAAAACCCACTTAATCCCCTTCGAGATGTCGAGTTTGGACACTTGATCTGATCAGGGAAATCAAGGGAAATGAGTTGGCTGGGGTTTAATACATATCTTTTCCGCATTCTTTTGGTTGCCTAGAGAGGCCACCTCCTCTCTCGGAGAGCTGGACCGGTGTTCTGGGCCGAAATCGCACCAAAAATGGTGATGTTGGGGGTTGTTTATTAATTATTGGCTTTGTATGGCTCATAATCATCCCCAAATTCTTCATTTTCATATCATTATTAATATTAAGTATAAACCATTAAACCATATTAAACCATGATTTATAATTAATAAATTTACCACCTTATTCATTTTATATCCCCATGTTTGATTCATCATGTATCCTCGCCCTTAGCGGCCTTCGAACTTTCGCAGGTTCTTTCCAGAGCTTCAGATCCTGATCAAAGCCATTGTTACTGCCTTTCGGGCCGTGACTCTGCGACCGATGGGATCACTGGATGATCATGGGATGATGGGATCACCTATGGGATTTCATGGGAATTCATGGTGATTTCATGGTGATTCTGGAGAGTCAACGGGTTGGTTTGTTGGGGAAAAATTACAGGGTTGACCCCCATAGAAATCACGGGAAAAATGTATGGTTTCCAGATTTTCCCCTTAAGCCAATCCATGGAAATAGGGATATAAAGGGAGGAAGAGTGCGATAATAATCGGAGAAGAAGGGAATTTAATGGTAATAGCACAATCCTAGTAGTAATGGGATGATAATGGGATGTGTACCCTCTGATATTTAAACGTGGCAATGGGAAATCCCCTACAAATAGAGGTTAGGTTCCAATGGGAAAATCATTTATAAACGGGATGATTTCCAATCGCTATGTTTAATGAGGTTATGGATTATAAATTATATTAATAATGGTGTGTATATATATAAGTAGATATGATACAAAATTGGCGCAAAGTTACAGGAACTTTGAATCTGGTTTTACGACGTGACCCGGGCCAAGCCGTGTTCGCAAGATCTACGCTGGCCGGACATGGGGATAGCGCTGGTGTAATTTTTAATGGAACAAAGATTTAACGTGATTAAAACCATAATAAACCACCCCGTGTTTGATGGTTTATACCACCCATTTATGGTGAGTTTGGGGATGGTTTAATATTGTTTTAACAACATTATGTATTTTCTCTGGACGTACAAACTATGTGACTGCATCAAAGTCCTTGGATTATTTTATGATTTACAGCCTTGAATTCGGCGAACATGCCGGTGATGATTTCTGAACATTTCACGCTACTTAGTTCTCTACTTCCCAAAAGATTATGATGATGCGTTTCAAGGAAACATTCTGGTCGCTTCAAGGTTTTGTTCCTTCAAGTTCGTTTTGCTGATGTTGAGCTCCAGTTGGTTCCGTTTTTCCTTGGGGAAAAATCCATGCTGTTTAACAATGAAAACAAAGCATGCGTGCCCTCTGATATTTCAACAAAGAAATGGAGAACGGCCCAATCCCAATTGCCAATAGATCCCATGCAATAGTAAACTATCCTGTCAACTCTGTTAACTAACCATTTGGGGATCAGTCTACGTCATCCGAGTCCTAGGGATATACTCAATGATAAACCTCAATTCGGGATGGTTTATCATTGGGTTTACTACATTATTCAGGAACCTAAATTGGAGGTAGCTACCAGATAGAAGACCTATATGTGATGGAATATCACCACAGAATATGGCCTTCTATAATACAATACCTCCATTTTAGGATCCTGAAATTCCCACTGACATCATTGCTGATGATGGGCCCAAATTAAGCTTCCTGTTGGCTTTTATCCCTTTGGATCGTCCCATTTCCATCTATTTCAGTCTTGTTCGAAGCCAGCATGTGAGTGATATACCGATACACCCATGTCGGGCACCATCTCTTTTTCAAAGATCACAATGGAAAATCCCCCCTTGGTAGATTTACAGTATTTACAGTATCAAGAACTGAGCAGAGTTCAAAAAATCTTGTTGGTTGATGATTGTAGGGGGTTATGCTACCCAGTATATTGGGGATTCCCACAGTGCACAGAGGGTTTTGAACATTGCTCCATTTGAGATCATGAACAATTCCCCACTGACATTCCAGCGAGCACCTGTCTTTTCCCAGATTTCTATACCGATACCGGAGAACATTGACAGGGTCCATTCAATTTGAAAGTAAAACCCAATCATGTTCTTTCATCTTTGCAAATTGCCAGCCCCCCTGGATTTTCCCAAGAATCCATACAACCTGAGCCATTTGGAGGGTCACAGACCTGGGCCTCCAGATTTTCCAAACTTGTTCTTCATCAGGTCTTCTTTGCCCTCCTCCTGCTGTTAGCATCGCACTACACCCTGGCCATTGCATTTCATGTGCCTAGCCATCCTGGCAGTTCCCTAAGGACCTAACCGGCCAGAAATGATGGGAACCGGGATCATCTCAACTTCTGGGGGATCACCCCCAAGATATACATAGATATACTATTATTGTCATTGTATATGTTCAGAAATGATGCTTGGGAACTTGGAGAATCACATATGACATAGAATCATCCGGCGGCAAGTTTGTCCTCCAAGGTCATAAGTGGAACTGAAGCTGGAGTTACCAGTTATGGTTGTATCCATGCTCATGCCATCTTCCCGTTGAAGTGATATTAAGGGGGGAACAAGACAGAGTTTCCCGACCCACACCCCCAGCTGGTGCCAGATATGTGTGAATCTTCTCTCCATTTAACCATAATTTCTAGAGGTGTTCAATGTTAGGAGGATGGGATCAGTGATGTATTTCCAGTTTAAGACTTGTTGACATTCCCCTAGATTTATTTGGGTCATTTCAACTTGAGGTGGTGGGTGCAGCTCGGAAATCCTTCCTTTTTTGGATGGTTCAAACATGGGCGCATCATCGGCCCATTCAATGGTTCAAAAAGTGGAATGTGGGGCAAACACATGTTGGTTGGTGGTTTGAAACATTTTTTTGTTTTTCCATATATTGGGAATAGTAACTCCAACTGACTTTCATATTTTTCAGAGGGGTGGCTCAACCACCAACCAGCATGTTGACTCGGACTATGAAACTCTGAGGGGTTTTGCGAAACCCGCCTCGATGAAATCCAACGAATCCCGGGACATCCCAGCTGTATGTCCCTTCCATTTATTGATCGTGCATATGTATATGTACATATATATAATATAGTAATAATAATAATAATAATATTATTATATATGTACATATACTCCATATATACCGTACATATACAACACGCGCGGGGAACCCTGCTATTTTTTGCGTAGTAGTAGTTACATATTCACTGTTTGAAAATGGGACATACCTGCAAACTGGTGATCAAAAAATAGGGAAACTACATGGAACATAGCTAACATACATGAACATGATGATAAAACATTGAATTTTGGAGTGTTTTTCCCCTAAACAACTAGATACCAAAACCATATCACACGTGTATGTTTTCAATGGGAACTGCCTGCCGAGATGGAATCACGACGACTGATACAAGGTGGTCCCTAAGCTGGTTTAACCCCATATCCACCATCTAAATTCATAGTTATGTTCACCAAGCCAACTATAGCTATGTTGGTGAAATATCATGATATATCTGTATATCTAATTAATTGATAATTGGGGATCCCGTTAGATTCCCATTCAAACTGGTGATGTATCAGCTAAAAACATCGTCTGTGAAGCTTGCCAGGTAACCCTGCAGGGACAAGTGGTCGGAACGGAGATGTTCGGTTCTGTCGTAGCTGCCTGGCCCTGGTGTTCGTTCCGAGGTCTTGGCATTTTCGCTGGGAAGCCATGGCACATAGATGATAAAACACGATTGTATCATGTCTGTTTACCTATAAAAACATGGTGAGTTTCTAGTTCGCTATACGTTAAAGAGCCAAAAGGAAATTCTTTCCAACCCAGGAAACAAACTCGGTTTTACCGACAGTTACTTCATTTTCGAGTGATCCCCACCAACTGACATGTCATTTGACATGTTACCTTCGATTTTACCTCACATAGTCAGACATTCTGAGCCCTTTTGCTCCCCGTGGGCGTAAGATCTGGGGGTCCTTACCTGGCAGGTGGCTGTTCAATGTAAACCACAGCATCAAACCTATATAGCTGCCATGTAAATGTATTGGGTACTTCAATTTGCACCCCTTGCGCCCCTTGCTTCATTCTCCAAACTCACTTTTCGGTGGCAGCTTGTCATGCTTAAAACCTTTTAAAAACATGATTTTGGTGGTGTTCCGAGCCCGTTCTGTGTTGGTCCAGCACGGTCGGGTCCATCCTCCCATCCGGAAAAAAGCTGGCGTTGGATCGCTGAGGCTTCGATGCAGACGCTCTTCGTTCATTGCACGCTCCTGGATGAGGTCTACCAGTTGGTTGACCCTCAGATCTGGTTTTGCTGAGTCGTTTTCGAATTGCCCGTATGAAATCTATGAACAGAAAAAATGGGAATCATGAGTTGTTTTTTGGGGAGACGGGGGAAAGGGCTCCCGTGCAAATCCAAATTTAGCCGTGTAAAGCAACATTTTTTGATGTGTTTAACACATGCAGACGATGATGTTTGAGAGAGAGAGAGAGAGAACAAGAGAAGGGGAGAGAGCAAAAGTTGTGTGCTGGGTAGATCTTGAGGTTCATTATTAGTTTTGTGAGTGTTTCGTACTGAGTTAGAAGCTCTCACAAGGAGATGGGACCTGGGATGCAATCTAAATTCCATGGTTTCTTTTGGGGGGGGGCACAGTACAAGTAGCTCCTGAGGTTGCATTGGATTCCAAACAGGGGTAGGTATGTCTCAATTCCCCCGAAACTATAGCATATAGCCTCCTAATATCTCCTAATAGACTATGCCTAGACTTCTTTGAATTTCTATGATATATATATATATATATACAGTATATGGCAGCATATTGCAGCCCCCAGAAAGATGGCAGAAAGTTCGCAAAGTTCAATTCCCGCCCGGAGATGGGCCAGCGGGACGACTTGGATGACTTTCGGTGCAGTTTTTGCCGCCCACAAGAAGTCGAAAACGGAGATGGTGTGGAAACATCATCGAGAAATCCATGATCCTAGATTTGTTGTGCTTTGACAAACATATTTTGTTCGGGGCGCTGTATTATTTGCATTGGTTGCTTCGAAAAATGGTTGCGTTTTCGGATGACCACCGGTCCCAGTCGCTCAAGTTGTTTCGGCCAAGAACGAGCTCTGGAAAGAAAAGCTGTGGTTCCACCTGGTATCTGTCTACTGCGTGATGTTTATCAATGTGACCTGGCACCGATGACCGATGGGGCGAACTATGACTTGATCGTTTTTGTTGCCATACAAGCAGATTGGGTTGGAATAGAGTCCTAGTTGACGTCCCACGATCTGGCAAAACTTGATTTGTAAAATATGTTCCATTGTTTGGTACAACTTTGCCAATTGCCATATAGATCTGGACAGAGTTATTGTGGGGTATCCACATCTATTGACATCCTATGATTGATTGTGTGCAGCGATCAATCTATGGTGAACCATGCCATGCAATGGCAGGATCATCCCTGTGTGTTGCATACCTTTGCAGGAATGTGGAGAATCGATCACATCTTGACCTTACCTTCCGGTAATTTAACATAGCTATTGAAAATTGCCATTTATAGTCGATTTACCCATTAATAATAATGGTGATTTTCCATAGCCACGTTAGGTTACCAGAGGGTAGGTTTTATCATTTCTTTACAGCTGTCAGGGGCAATGTCTGGGGCACCCTGGAAATTGACTTCCTTCTCCATGTTTGATGCTTAAGGCCCTTAAAGGCCGTTCCACTGGTGTTGATGAATCTTGATGATATTTTCTATAGCATTCATGATACCAATGATATTCCATTGTATCAACAGTATTCATCCCATTAATTCCCATTATATATATATATATGTGCGTGTGCGCATTTAGCCAATGATATTCCATTGTTTTTATGTGTTGATATATGTCATTATATATCTCATTATTCCCATGCTACCTTAGGTATATTCCATATCATCATTTTTGATGCGTAACCAGGCCATCACTCTGATGAACATCTTGGTTGGAATTGTGGTCGAAGTGATCAGCACGGTGGCCATGGCCGAGAGGCAGCCCCCAACAATTCATCCCAATATGGAGATCTACCCTCCAGTAAATTAACATTTTGACCCCAGCAGAATAGGGGTTGGAAGGTGAGTTTCCACAAAAAACAAGGTTTTTTCCGGGGTCTATCTTAATTTACCAGAGGGTAATGTTTTCTTTTTTGGACCAGCGCTGGGATTGGCTGTGGACCAGCCATCATGTCAAGCAGGATTTGCTGATCCGGGCTTCGTAAAACGGGGCTGGCCGTATGGCAAGCTTCTGGGATGTTTGGATGGCCAAAAGGTGGAGAACTATTTCCAACATATCAACATATGAACAAACTATTTCGATAACGATAATTGATTAACTATTTCCTGTTGTATTCATTCGAACATCACCAAATATCTGTTTAATCAACACAATTTGTTAATCTACACTCAGGGACCAATGGGACCAAATGTTGATACAAAAACCATCATGGGAAACTACCCATGTCTAGATGACAATTAAATGACTAAACAGTACCCCTTTTCATGGCCACTTTCGGCAAACGTTTAGATCGCCAGAGGGTACATCACTTTCCCATTGAAAACCTATGGAGATCGGTTTTTGCTGCTTCAATCACCATGCCAGGGAATCGGTGAAGGTGCAGTGGGTCAGCGATATCATCTGTCAATTTATGGGAGACGCCGACCGGATTCAACGATCTGCAGGGCGTCCCAGGGGGAAATCACTGCGGAAACCATTGGCTTTCCACATCTATGTTACTTTACCCTAGGGATCCCTAGGGTACCTTTGATATATATATATATATATTCTATGCGCATGTGTGCGTGCGATGATGTTTGTGTGCGTATCTGTAAATGTGTGTGTGTGTGGAAAGCCCTGAATCAAAGGGCATCAGCAGGGGGCCAGGAACCCATGACTGTCTGTCCTGGCCAACGAAGACCGGACAGCATGGGGGTGAAAACGTGCCTGCAAATTTCTGATTTCGGATATGGCCAGGTGG
>Ga0126342_10013175_pt1 | contig 14683 bp, 11 predicted proteins | sample Cyp1metagenome_FD_92528 | JGI IMG/M metagenome (GOLD analysis project Ga0126342, IMG submission 92528) | Coral microbial communities from Lord Howe Island, Old Settlement Bay, Australia - Cyphastrea 1 metagenome | ecosystem: Host-associated > Invertebrates > Cnidaria > Coral ... | reverse complement strand
CCAATGTTACTTACAATGGGGGTGAACCACAAAACCGCTAAGCACTCAGCTCTTTTGAACCAACGCTACAGAGTAGTACGATGATATGTACAATACATGGTTTTACTGCAGGAGTTTTTACACTATGGGATAATTATGGTTATTATGGGATAATTATGGGATAATTATGAACAGCTATGGGATTTATTATGCGAATGTTCAATGCGATTGGGTTGGAAACAAGTGCCCCTGCTAAACTTGCATATGGGAAAAAAAGAATCTGACAATCTTTGGGATTTTCACTATCACAAGTTAGGATACATCATGATACAACCCCTCTGACTATGGTTCTATAACCACGTCACTTATTAGTGGAAGTGCACCCCCCCCCAAGTAGGGAAAGGTCACCTTATAAGTCAGGTCCCCATTGCTAGACTAAACATCCACGTATGAAATCAATGAACTCGTTTGCAATAGAAAGCGACAGTTTCCCCATCTGGGACACTTGGGTGCAGCTGACTGCGTTTTCTTTTACCTCCATGTTGTAACTTGGTGCTTGAGAAGTTACTATTCAGCTCTAAGCTGTCAAAACTAGTTCCAAAGTTGGTGTATAAATCTTGTAAATCCATCCAACTGCAAATATACTGCAAAACTATATAGCAAATATATATATATATATATAAATAATATATATATATATATAATATTATATATATAATATATATATATATATACATAGTGACCTCTCAGGAATCCCATGGAAAATCACTTCCCGACGCCTAGGCCTGGCTCTCACCGCCTCAGTGACTCTTGGCTCTTTTTTTTTTTGGAACGTCCAACAACGACCAACTGAACATGGTAAGCTGGTGGTTGAGCCCTACCCCTCTGAAAAATATGAGTTCGTCAGTTGGGATGATGAAATTCCCAACTGAATGCACAAAAAATAAAATGTTCCAGAAAAAACAACCAGTATATATGTTAACCAACTCTTGTATCCACTAATCACATGTAATAACTATAGCTGGTGTATGCTGGTGTACCATATCATATATATAGCTATATGATACTGTAATAACATACAAATGTAGTAAACCAACGATAGTCATTCATTATTGTCTTCCGAATGCACCAAGTATCAAGTATCTGTTTAGGGAAATTGTTGAGGATCTTTATACCTCAACCTCTCTCTTTAGTTCCAAATCGAATCTATGGATCAGAAGATATGGACCATAGATTTGAAGCCTCTTTCCATACCTGGTCCATCCTGTGTCCTCAAAAATGGCTTGCTAGAGAATTCCTCATTTAGTTCGATGATTCTACCATCTAAGCTAAATAATTAGCCATTTATAGGGGATTTCCATGGATTTCCACTTGCCATGTTTGATTACGGGAGGGTACGCATCAAGATACTGTCAAATTATTCACAGACTGCGCCATATTCACTCACCACCAATACATCACCTGCATGATGGCTTCCCACTTTTGCAGGACGGACTGGCGGACTGGCGGACTGGCTTCCCACCTATTTAGCAACCAAAACTCTTCGTATCCATAAGATGATCTGACCACCATCCCTGAGAGAGGTATTTCTATATTTGCTTTGCAAGCTGTTGGATTTCTCCCACAGCTGTATAAAACCACTACGGAAAGAAACACCTACTGTATTTGTTTTGTATATTTCCAAGTGTTAAAAGGAAACACAGACTAATCCAAGTATCTATACCCAAGTCTGATCCCATCTGCCCAAACGCTCACCGTGTTCCAAAGCGCCTTGTCAGCTGAAGTGGCCGTGTCGGCTTCCGCCGGAGAACTGGCACCTGGGAAAGCAGGATTTAGCTGGACAACATCATTTCCCATCTTTTTCCCCCAAACAAAAAACATAAATTGGAGGTAAATCCCTGGGTAAATCCATCATTGTCAAACAAACCCAAATATCATTTTGTTGTTCTGTTCCATGATATCACTTAATAAAATGTTGATTGTATAACCGCATTTTGCTGGATAAATCATCAATTTTCTGATAAACCATCAATAATTGTCACGTATATACTTGTTAAATCGCAATCTTTTTGTTTGTGACAAAAAATACATCAGACCGGGAGTATTCACCATTCTGTATCAATTGTCCATGATTCATAGGTTTAAACACATTTTTGTCGATGGGCAAATCCTCATTTCTTGATAGCTAGCTTCCCAATTTCTGATGCTCAAATCCACATTTGTTGCTGCTTAAATGCCATTTTTTGTTGATGAATTAACATCATTAGTTGTTAATTCTATCATGTTCTATCATCTTCAATCCCATATAAGCGCTGCCAGGCGCTCCCCACGTGGCGTTTGCGAAGTGCTTCGACTCGCAGCACGGGGCGCAGCCGACGGCGACGCCGGCGACGCCGGCGACGCTGGGGTCGGGGTGGCACCTGCGAGGGTGAATACCTGACCAATTTGTGGGACTTTCAAGTTGGAAAAATCCTAGACATGAATTTTGATGGATTCTGCTACCGATTGTGATGGTGATGATGATGATGATGTTGATGATGATGATTAATCAAGTTGTTGATGTCTGAAAATAGGAAACCCACCCAAAAAATGATGGTTAATCATCGTATCATCATTGTGCGTATGCCCAAATTGGGGGTGGACCTCATTTTTTCAGACACACCCAGTTTGATGGATTTTGGGGATATTGGACAAAATATGGTGATTTGATCAGAAACAAATCTGGGCTGAGTGATAAATTACAGGAAAACTCGGTTTCTAGCCTTGAATCCGGTTTCTTTACACTGTTCCCTTCAACTCATTCAGTTGATGCGTTCAACTTGTGTAATTATATATATACACACATGAACTGACAGACCAGCTGCCAAGCAGGTCAGGTCTGCGAATGTACGCAGCACAGCACACCTTTTCAACACCGCCGATGGTTGCGGAAGTAAACCCTGCTGATGCTGTGTGAATGATCTGCGAGTTTACAGTTTGGTCCTTTTGGGTCATTGATGACAACTGATATCTTTTTCATAACGGGGAAAATGGGTCATATACAATCGCATATTAGGAGGTTTCCATACATGGGGGGGGGATACCCCCTCAAATAGTCTAAGATAACATCCACCTTATGAAGAAACATACGTAATACCTGCAAAGAAGTCCAAGAATTGTTCCTCAAAACAACCTAGGAAACATACATAAAGCATCCATTGTTGGGGTACCACTTGGAAACCCCTAGCCATGTTGAAACGAGCAACTCCGCTGAAAAAAAACATCAGGTGAGGCTCCGCCGCTTGGAGTCAGGCAGCAGGTAGCCAAGGTCTAGGCAGAAAGCACAACCCCTCTTAGGTTCCTGGAAATGACATGGTTCAACCTGAAAATTGTGGTTTTTATTTTTTTTTGATGGCAATTTTATGATATATAACAGTCCCTCAAAAGCTGGTGATTTATGTTAATTTTACAGTAGATGTTTTATGATGATTTCAATTCTCTTTTCCAACGATTCTTAGCAAATTCTTGGGGATTTGGGATGATTTTGATGGAGAGACATAGGGAGACAACCAATCTTTGGATCTTTACACCATTTGGGGAATGAAACTGCCATGTCTATCGCGGAAAAAGAACACCGTGGTGCCTAAACAGAACGTTTGCCCACGAAAACCACTGTAATTCTTAAGGAGTGACGAGCAAAATCTGCATGGGAAACAGGAGGTCTTGGGATTTACTTGTTCAAAGTTGGGTGTGGAGAGCTGCAGGGGTTTGGTGGCTTTTGTATGTCTACATTGTTTCAAGGTTTTTTGCATAGCTTTTTGGACGTGTCAGCCTGGTAAAGTGAAAATCGTGGATTCACCAAAAACATCCTAAGACATCCTGAAAGATCCTAAGGTCATGTCCTTTTTTTAATACACAAAGGATATCACATATGTATATAATATATATATATAATAATCCAAAAACAATAATAAATAATAATAATAAAATACTAATAATAATAAACATAATAACAATAATAATAAATGATAAATGATAAATAATAATAATAAATGAAAATTAAAAAACAAACATAAAAAATTATCATTAATACATTATAATAGCTAATAAATAGTAATAATGATAAATAATAATCATAATAATAAACATAATAACAATAATAATAAATAATTACTGTAATTAATAATCAATAATAAATAAATAATAAATAAATAGTAAAAATAAAACTAATAATAAATAATAAATAATAATAAATAATAAATAATAATAATACTACTAATAATAATAATCAATGATAATAATAATTCATAATAACAATAATTATATATATAATAAGGAATAAAAAATAATTAATAATGATTCATAATTATATATATATATAATTGTATATATAATATTGAAATATTAGATATGAGAATGGTAATCCTTTTCAGAGAGATTCTCAATGATTCTCATAATGAGAATCATTGAGAATCTCTCTGAAAAGGATTACCATTTGCCGCTCCAATCTTCCAATCCCAAGTGTCCCAACTTCCCAGGAGTCCGCCACACTTCGCTCCTGAGACAGCCTGGCTGCAAGGATTGTCTGATTGTCAATGTATGTCAATGTTATGTTATGTTTGTAAAAAAAAAAACATGGAAAGCACAGTTTGGAAAAAAAACACATTCTGTGAAGAGGTTATTTGGTTCCTCATAATATGTCGTTCCTTTGTGTTCTCCCACTTTTCTTTTAGAATATGGGAATTCTGAAGGGTCAGTGTGAGTGTATTAGTATAGGCCCAGTGAATACCATCTCAGAGTCAGAGGGTCTGAAGCGGCAAGAAACTCGCGTTTTCTGGACGCCCACACGGTACGTGTAGCTTTGCCACTTGACACGTAACGAGGTTACGTTTTTTTCCGCTTTCCATACAATGTGAGGCCCCAAGATAGCGTTCAGTTGGTTTATAACTCCAATAACTATGGTTAATGGTCTTATAACTATAGTTACTGGGGTTTATAAACCAAGAAACATAACTGGGGGGCCTCACATAGCTTTCCCACAGCGAACGCTGCTGTCCATGATCGCTCCATGGTTCCCACAGCGCCTCCAAGGCTTTTTGCTGTCGCTCCTTCTTCTTCTGCTCCCTGTCGCGACTCCGAAAAAAAATTGGGGTCCCGTTGAGGTCCCGTGGTCCGTGCGTTAAACAAAAAGTATCAGATGTGATTGGATTGGTTTAAGGGAAAATTTACAGGAAACCATAGATTTTCCTATTAAATATGGGGTTTTCCTGTAGATTTTCCCTTAAACCAATCCATTGAAGATGGGCCAGATGGGTGTGCGACGATATTCTGAATGAATAAAAATCTTTGGATGTAGAGAAACACCAAGAAGAGGGTTGGCCACGGAACCAAGATGGGCAACCCGTCAACATCAATGATAGTTTAGAGTTTAGAGGTCAAGAAAGCTGCGCTCTTCAGGTCACCTCCTGAAAGAAACTATCGATCCCTGGGTCTCCTTCAATAGCTTAAGCTAAGGCAAACAATTCCAGCAACGGACCAGGGAGGAGTCGAGCCCCAACAGGTTGTCAGGGCAACTGGTTCTATCCATCCCTTTGCATATAGATAAACCATGATAAACCAGATAAACTCAAAACGGTCCCTGGCTTCCTGTGTGAGTTCCTAACATTACCTTGAGTGATTGAATAGTGTGGTTCCGGGATGTTCCGGGCACCTCCTGAAGTGACCAATGATGAATCACGACACTTGGAGGTTGTTTTCTGGAACTCAGCGGGGATAGAAATGGAGGCTCCTTCACCACGATTTGGGGGAGCTGGGGGTTACCGAGCCTTTCTTGCAAGATCTTTTTCCGTTCCTTGCGGAAGTCGAAGCGGATGGAAATCCTTTTAGTGATGCTGATGGTGGTAGTATCCAAGCCTGGTGTGGTACTTTTGACCCAATCAAAATCCAATCTGTGGGTATAGTGTGCCCCTGCGCGGATGACATGAGAGTGAGTTGAATGCTTGAGGGCCCTTTTGAGGATATAAACTCCTATAATATGGAAGTTTCCTAAATTGGGGGTACCCCCAAATCATCCAAGTCATTGGACCATTTGAATATTGAAAACCATGGTTTTGGGGGATCCCCCATTTCGAGAAACCCCCATATTGTTTCAACATGTTTCAACATTGTTTACACTCAACAGTGAGTGCCTACCACGAAACATGACCGAATTTGTGGGTTTGGACTCAGAAAGCTCTTGCTGAGCCATACCAAAACAAAACCAACTATGTAGTTGATTGTTAGTAGTTTCCATCCATCCAAGGATGATGAAAGTCACTAGTCAGCTAAAGGATAATCTTTCCAAATCGTCACATCAAAGCTTTAAACATCCACCAGGTCATACCAGGTCACAATACCATCTGGTTGGTGGTTTGAACCCCTCTGAAAAATATGAGTTCGTCAGTTGGGATTATGAAATTCCCAACATATGGAAAGTCATAAAAATCATGTTCCAAACCACCAACCAGCCATCATCATTAACAATCATTAATCACCATTACTATCTATGGATATTAACCATCTATTAGCTGTTAAATTGACTTTTGGCTTTGTTGAACATGCATTCAACTGCTGGGTACCTCCAATTTATTAACGGAGTTCGCGGAGCGTCCTCGGTCCACTCGGCAGCCTTCGCCTTGCGACGCTCTCTCCGTGCCTGAGCAACGGAGAAGTGGGGAACGATTCAGCAATAACAACAGTGGACAACCAACCATTTTACGGTGATATAATCAGATTTATAACCAAAATATGTTATAGCCCCAAATGGTCAATTTGATGTCATCTGCAACGCATTTTGATGATGTTTGGGTGTCTCTGAGTCTGAAAATCTGTTGCCCCAAATGGCCATTTGTTTTTTGGGAAAATTATGATTAAAAAAAGAAGGGGATGGAATGGGGTACCATGTTTTCAAGCAACCATTTGTATTCTTCATTTGGTTCCAGTGGATCAACCCAATCTACAGAATGAAGATGTGATTTTTCGATCACATGACATCAATGCAGGTGTTTTTGCCCTGCCAAGTCTTGATTTATAGAATCAAGAGGAAAAACTCCTCATCCTACGCAGTTTATGTACACCTCCTGGACCCAAAAATCGATCATAACATACTCGGCCAACCATCCAAGCCACTTTGTCAACATGACCTCTGGGCACATGATCGTAATTCACGAACTTTTCATTTATGTTGGCAAAATTGTTTGGCTACAGTGGAACCATTCCCCCATGATTCCAGTCACAGTCTATACCCAAACGGCCTCAGAGCTCTCAGCCGAGGCACCTTGATGATGCGCTGAAGATAGAGGAAGCGCTCGTCGAAGATTCGCACACGGTCCTGGATCCAGATGATCCAGGAGCGATGGATCTTGAAGGGAACCATACATCATGCTGGCTGCTGGTGTTTAATAGTGTTTGCAATACAACGAACATCAATACATCAATGAAAATCACCACTTTGTCCACTTTCATTGGCAAATCTCTATAAATCTACAATGTTCATCCATTTTCCAGTTCGCAAACTGTCAAATCTCCAGAGTTTGCTGTTGAAAACCTCAGTTTCCATTTCAGAAAACTCCAGCCCCCGCGGAAAAATCGGCCTTGGATCTCGACTGGATCTGCAGTTCGAAGGGCAAAGGCGGCTTGTGATCCCACCACCTGGGCTGGACATAGCAGCTATGACCCAACTGACAGTTCTCAACGGGATTATCATGATATTTAACTAATATCAACTAATAGTTATAGGAGCTATATGGAGTTATAATCCAATTTACAACTGTTCAGGGCCGTAACTGTGGAAAATCACCATTTCCAACTCGGTAAATCGGCAAATCGTCGAAGTACATGATGATACATGGACGATTGTCTGTGAAATTCCCGGCGGGTACACCCACCCCCCCAGTTCCGGCGGAATTCCTAACAATGGAGCATGATGATCAACCAGTGGTTGAAGGGATTTTCCGTGGGAAAATCGGAGACTTTTCTGGGTCTCCATGGCAGATCCAACAAGAAGTTGCCATGGGCTCATGGACCAATCCCTGCAACAACTACCGTTTGTAGAAGATGTTCACTTTTTGCCATGTTTTCTCTTGCCATGTTTGATTAACAAAGGGTTTTTTCAATACCTGGTAAAATCAACATGCAACCTGAAAACTGGTTTTGAACATGTTTCTGGGTAAATTAAAATATTTCACTAACCTGAATTAAGGCCATTTGGGGATGATTTCCCTTACTAACTATGGTTTCCAGTGAGGGAGAACAGTGAGGTCGTTATAATTTACCCAGATGTTTGAACGGTTCAACGGTAGCCTCTTGGGCATCTTGATGTTGGATCCGTTCGGTTGAAATCATGATGAACATCGACCGGTTGAATCAACAGCATCAACGAGTAGAACTTATAGCAATGACTACCAAGATGTGAACGTATTTGTTACCCTCTGGTAAACTAACATAACTATTGAAAGATCCACCATTTTTAATGGGTAAATCAACTATTTCTATGGCTATTTTCAATAGCTATGTTAAATTACCAGAGGGTATTCACTGTCATGCAAAAGACATACAATGTTCAATTGTTGTTCACTGTCATAACGTATTAAGAATGAATACATATGACTACTCAATGTTCAAACAATAGCACTATTCTGCACGATCAATACCCATAATCAATAGATATCAATAGATCCACAGATTCACAATCATTTCTCAGGACACTGATTAAGACAAGCTAGACATTGTTTGCTGGTTACCCCAGGGTACACTAACATAGATGTGGAACATCAACAATTTGTAGACTATTTTCCTGGGGGTTCCCCATGGGTTTTCCACATCTGTGTTATATAGCTATATAGGGTGTAAGGAATTGGGCATTCTTCCCAACACACATATTATAATATATTATAATCCATTATAATCCCCATCTTGTTGAATGGCTAAAACATGTTAAAACATAAAACATGTTAAAACATAAAACATGTTCAAACATCTTAAAACCATCAACATATAGTGGTGAATTATGCTAAATCCATGTGAATCCCGGTTTACCCTGAGAGCGGCACAGCACGCGCCGGGCCGTGTACTCTGGCAGAGGCACCTGGGCTCGGCTCGGCTCTGATCATATGGGTGTGTCTGAACATAGGAGATGCCTCAACATGGCTGTTTTAATGTAATTAATGAGAACATGATGATGAACCCATGGATTTAGGGGTACACATTTTCTCAGGAAGTATCCATATGGATGGATGACATGATCAATAACATGACTAAGAGATAATCATTACTTATAAACATATTCTGATATTCATGATTGCCCATCATATCTGATCATAAACTGAACTATAACATGACAAAGAAATACAAAGAACATTAATAAATCATGGAAAATTGTGACGTCGAAATGATGGACAAGTCCATGGGATATCGCCTCGCCAAATCTAACGGATTCCGTCACCGTGGTGGATGTAGGGAATGAAACCAGATGAGTTTTGGACCAAAGAATCGGGGTGTCAGGATATGTCGGATATGTCAAGAATAGGGGGATGGGATTATGTTATATATCCTATAGATTCAGATAGATTCAGTAAATCTGGATGAAGAGGATTTTACATCCTATAGTCCCAAAAACCATGTCCAATCAATAGTAAGTGGAATCATCGGATTAGTAGCGATCTACCCATAGGATCCATGGTGCTGGTATATATGCTAACATTGGGGGTATGTTGATGGTAAATGTTACCATATATAGCATACATGGATCCTATGGGCTATGCATCTATCAAATTATCAAGATTGGTACCTTCCCACCATCTTCCTACAGCGCTCCGCCCGCAAGGGGCACCTTTCCTTCTCGCCACCAGACGGAAAACTCCTGGCTGCGGAACGAGGGCTTCACCGTATGCCGAGAGCCAGGCCTCCAATGGTTCCCCAGAAGGAACTCCAATAGAACTCCAATACAACCTGGGATTATTTGGGGATATTTGGGGATTATTTTGGGATTATTTGGGGATTATTTGGGGATTATTTGGGGATTATTTTGGCTATATTTTGGGTATGCCATTGGGGGAATCAACAAATCAACCAATTCCCGACCTGTCATCACTGGACATCAGACTCCTAAGAGATGACCGGACCACTCCGAGACCGGTTGTGGGGAACGAACGATAACCAGACGTCAGATGGGGACATCACCGGGGCTACAAAAAATGGGGATTTCACCAATCTGGGAATATCATAGGGGATTTACTGGGGATTGGATGAGGATATCACGGGAACAGAACACAGATTTTTTTTCAGATGTAGCTGCTGTGTTTTGGCAGAGCAAACCTCTGCATTCTTTGCAAACAGCACAGCAGTTTTGCCTCATGTAGTCTTTGCTGCAGCGCCATTTTCGCGCGCCTTTGCTGCGGCAAAGCACTGCTTGATCTGCGCTTCGATTTCAATGGAAAGTGTCAATCAACCGACACAATTACCTTCCGAGAGAATAAAAGAACTATATGTAACATTTATAGCCATTTATTGCAGTTGTCTATCTATATGCTAAGTTTTATTGGGAAAATCCGTTTTCCATGTATATCCGCAGATAGCCGTTGATAGCCCATTAGATAGCCATATTTATCGAACGGATTTTCCCAGCAACACTTGCCATGTCGATGTCGGATTCCGCAACCCAAGGCACGTGAGGATCCGTGCCCGCTGGGTGGAAGATACCTGGATGCAGTGGTCAGTTGACCCGTTGATGGGGAAGATATCTGATCAATGGCGGGTTTACATGGTGAATTTACATGGTGGTTATATAGTGGATATATAATATAATGATAATGATAATAATAATAATGATAATAATAATAATAATATATATACGGTATATATGATCAATGGTGAGTTTACATGGTGAGTTTACATGGTGAGTTTACATGGTGAGTTTGCATGGTGGTTATATATGATTAATACGAAGATTCATGCTATGGGACTTACATGAGGACACATAGGATGATGATTTTATCGGCTCGAAACACTGAATGGAAGCAAACACCACATCGCATGATGCACATCTGCCGGCACACGCTTCTAATATCAGTCAAACGGGTTTCCAGTGGAATTTCCGAACATCCACATTCACCTCATGTCGTCCGTCCTGTCAGACTATGATCATGTCTATAGATATCGTTCTTGTCACCCTTTTCTTTGCATTGGGCATGAATCGTCGAACAAGACAAGCTAGCTGACGCATGTCATGCATACCCTCTGGTATATAATTTGGCATAGCTATGGACGTCTAAAAGAAAATAAACTAAACAATGAACAATAGCATTCAATAGCTATGTTAAACTACCAGAGGGGAAACCAGATACAGCTACAATTTTCACACAACATTCCCGACCTTAGCACACCTTAGCACCCCCCAATCCCTTCAATCCCTACCGCGGCCAAACAGAAAACCGAAAACCTCGCGTTTTTCGCGACGTCCAGGTTTTGTCCGCGCCGCAAGCGACTCAAATCACCAGGTGCTGCAGGCTGTCGAGGGCATCCATGGCTCCGTGGCGCATCGCTGGAGAGAGACGCCTCCAGGTGTCGGTCGAGCTCCTTGGCGTTTCAAAAAAGCATTGGAAAATCACCGTAATATGCACAGGATATGCCGGTTGATGTATGACATTGTATATATATATATAGTATATTAATATAGTGATATGGTGATCTTAATACATAATATATATATATATATATATATCATTATTCATATGCATTTTCAACTACAAGCATGTGTCATATCTTATAACGGTGTACATCAATATCATGGTAATGTCCGGATCTGAGGCTAAAATGATGGATGATTTTGCAAGTCTTGGCAATACGCGACCATCATTTGTGGGGTGCAGCCCATGGCATGGCCCATGGTGACTTTGAATTCTTCCTGCAATTTCGATCAAACCCATTTAAGGAAAGAATCGAAGCTCATAGAGGCTTCGATCCATCACAGCCTGCAAGTCAAAAGTTTGTGTTTTGACCTGGTTTTGGCGTGTCACCAAGAATCACAGGACAGTTTCACCAGTCCTGTCCTATTGCAATGTCAAGCCACATTGCAAATCCCATAGAGTTCATCGGCAGTGCATCGGTTGGGCGTTTTTTTGGCGGGGAATGGTGTGGTGGATCTTAGCTGGAGCTGGAGTAACCATCATCCTGGCAGGTGAAATTCTCCAGAACTGCTGGCCCCCTGCTGGCCCCATGAATTTTCACCCTGCCATTTTGGGGGACCATTTTTGGCCCAAATCATCCAGCCGGACAGTACGACTCAAGCTTGGGTACAGTGACTCAAAATGGATGTTTCAAGCACCTTTGGCGTCCTCAATTCCCCATTCTCAAAGGGTGAGAACCATCCAAGAAGTTTAGGTCCTTTGGCTTCTGGGAATAAATAGCAATACGTATCTTTCGCACATATTCCTGCTCATGAATCATATGAAACTAAATTCACTGACTCAATGACCAGAACACAACTGGTTGTTTCCCAGCTCAACTACTCAAAGTTAAACTTCTAGTGATTCTATATGATTATATTATGCATATACACATACATATACTATAATATGTCATCCCAAAAAAATAAATTATCACGTTGCTATGTCAGTAGGTATTTACTTTTCAAATATTCTCCGTGTTTTTCTTAGGGATATTAATGTCACATAAATTACAATGCAATCAGCATTAAGATCATTAAGTCACCATTCAACCCTATGAAATCACCACGATTTCCCCCCAAAAACCCTCCGAGAATGGTGCCTCCAGGCGCGGCCGAAGGCGTTGAACGCCGCGAAGCTGGCTCTCGCCCCTCAGGTAGCGCTGCGTCATCCAAGCCCAGTCCTGGCATCCCATCCCATTGGGCCATTGGGCCATGGAAAATCAGGTTTTTTTTAATGATGGCACTGGCAAAAACAAGCAAAATTGAGATCTATATCTGTGATTTCTATGTATATATCAGTATATAATAGTATATATTTATTGATGGGTTTCTCTTGGTGTCGTTCACATATTCTTTCACCATGCTAATTTACTAACGGCTAACTTGGTTGGATTTATGGAAATCTGGAGGTGCCTCACCAACCTCTGGCGATTCTTCGAGGTGCCTCGGCCGTCAGCTTCAGGCGTTCGCGCAGGTTCCGCTGAACTTCCTTGTAGATCTCCAAGCGTTCCCGGTCCTGCGTTATGGCGAAGGATGGATCGGATAAGCTCGGGTTCTGGTCCATTGGTTGAGGTACAGTTGTTATAGGTCACTGGCCGTGAGAATTGCGGTATACCATATATCCATATAATATACCCCAAACAACGGACAAAGCGGCATATCTGCAACCCAAAGTCACGCGTCCAGGCCCCTGACATGTTCAGTCCTCCTTATTGACCTTGAGAGGCAGGGCGCAATGTGATTGAACCAATAATAAATGTACCAAAAATGTAGCATTTACCCTCTGGTAATCCAACATAGCTATGGAAAAAAACACAGATTTTCATAGGTACGCCAGTACATCATCTAAGAAAAGATCGATCAAGGAGATTTTCCGTAGCATTCCACAGCTATGTTGGATTATCTGTGGGTACAGGTTGCAAATGGAATGAATTTTTGCTCTCGCGAACAGCAACAGTGCCATGACTGTCCCGGTTGGCTCACCTGCATGACATCCTTCCAGTCCTTTTTCAAACGCTTCTTCAAGTTCTCGAAAATTGTCTTCCTGAAAAAACGTTGACCAAACGGGTTGACCATGGGCTCCAGATGGTTCCAAGACGGTTCCAAGTGAAATTTCAGGCAAATTACTTGGCAAACGCGGTCGATTTGTTCTTCACTAAAGCTTATTTCAAGTACAAATTCCTCATGGATCTGATGGTCTGTTCTGTCGCCCAGGTACAGAAACACTTCGGCGGCCCGGATGACGGAGACACTGAAGGCTGGGAGTGCCGAGTTCCTCGACCCGCTGAGATGAGGGTATGATGAGGGTATGACAATTATGATGTGGTAAGATTGATAAAATATCGAAAGTGTATAGATATTAGTGAGATATTGTGAGATTAAAAGATCATCTCCTCTTCTTTTCTATTTACTTCATTGGATCGAAGGAACAAGATGGAACAAGGGATTTTCCATGATTTTCCTGCTTCCCTGATGGCATAGATGCCATAGAATGGAGGCATTCAAAGGGATATTGTGGAGATATATTCCAACAAAAACGATACAAAAAGGGGATGTGAGTCACATTTGTCCACCGATTCCGATTGTGGCATGATCGATGATCCGATTCGCTACTCAGTTGATGGGGTACCACAGCCAAGCAATGCGCATGAAGGCTACAATGAACACCAAAGAATCAGGTTCCCTTTCAGATGCCCTCCCAAGCCTTCACTATCTGGGGGACTTTTGGCTGCAATTACAATCCCTCAACTTATGAATGGAATCAAACGGCTTCAATTTCAGCGCGCGTATGCGCGCGCCATACTCACAGTGAAGCAAACCATGATAATCATGGCTGAAGATGATTGAATTCTGACAATTAACATTTTTTTGGACATATCATTGCTGGTTGGTGGTTTTTAAAGAAGCCACCAACCTGGATCGTTATGTTGTAGTTCCCCTCGTTGTCACACTGATAAGAACAGATACTTCCAGTTCCGGGCACCTCCAACTCGGCAATCGCAGCTCGCAGCCGCAATGGTT
>Ga0126342_10013174_pt1 | contig 14683 bp, 12 predicted proteins | sample Cyp1metagenome_FD_92528 | JGI IMG/M metagenome (GOLD analysis project Ga0126342, IMG submission 92528) | Coral microbial communities from Lord Howe Island, Old Settlement Bay, Australia - Cyphastrea 1 metagenome | ecosystem: Host-associated > Invertebrates > Cnidaria > Coral ... | reverse complement strand
TTAACTAAGGGTTTAATAAGGCAATAAGGCATCTGATTATTTGGGAAACCTGGCATTTTCAAGGCTTTAGCATAGATATGGTTTTCTAAAGTAATTGGACCAGCTTTACCCAAAGAAAGGTGTGTTTAAAGGTGGATAAAGCTCCTCCCGAAAAAATTGGATCGAAGAAAAAACTTTCCACAATCGAGCCCCACCCCCACCATCCACAAGATACTCGATAATTTTTGGAAAAATCCCACAAACGAGGTCCATCACACTAATTGGTATCCAACATTACTGCGCATGCCAAGAGATCCTTGGCTGACCAAATCGCAGTCTGACATTCAGCCAGCCAGCGACGCAGCTTAGCAGACAGGAAGACAGACAGACAGAGACAGACCCACAGAGACAGACCCACAGAGACAGACAGACAGAGACAGACAGACAGAGACAGACAGAGACAGACAGAGAAAGAGACAGAGAAAGAGAGAGAGAGAGAGAGAGAGAGAGAGAGGAGAGAGAGGGAGAGAGACGAACGGCCAGGCTGTCTGAGCAAGGTCTGCAGCTCTCTCTTCTGATCATTGGTACATGAAGGGTTATTGTACAAATTTTGATAGGTGGTGTGAAAACAGTGGTTAAGACACTTGAGGAAGAGGTCCCATTCTTGTTGAACATCATCCTGATTTTCAAATCTGTAAGGAAGGTGGGAAAACTGAGTGAAAGAACGGAAATCCCGTGATAACATGGTTTCACGTGTCCAGGTGACATTTAACAAGTCGGTCCACTCATCCTTGGTAAGCCATGAAGGAACATCCCATTTGGGGGCTGGTTTCAAACGACCTTTTTTTGTTTGCCGAACCAGTTTTCGAAATTCAACCCAAAAACCTTTGTGATCAGATAGGTGAATGTCATTGTTCATGTGAGCGTAAGTGGCGAGTTCAGAGTGAGAAACCGCTCCCCAATCAATGAAATGCTCACTATTCCACCTAGATCCATGTTCGGGATTTCCAATTAGATGGCCACCTTGGAGTCGTAAGTAATGAAAAGCTTTACTTTCTTTTGGGTCAGCGTTGAAATCACCAAGAACCATCCATGACTTGGAGTCCAGTCTGTGTTGTTCCCACCACATTCCTAACAACCGAGGAACCGCAGGGTCCGAACCAGGAGGTGAATAAATATTGATGAGCAAAGATCCAGCAATCCAAACACCAATACTTTGAATGCCCCAAACATGGTTAGAACCGGCAAATGAATGGGGAACGGATTTATGGCACAGGACGGCAACTCCACCATGACTTCTCTGGTTTCCCCACCGATCATGTCTTAAGGGACCAGGTTGGTAGAATCCATTGTATCCAAGTTTAGCACTTGTACGTACGAAGGCAGACCACTCTTTGTTTGACATATTACATTCTTGTAACACAACCACTGGGGATTCGAGGAAGGCTTCATCGTAAAGCCTCCAGGCCCCAGGGGCACCACCTGTGTTCAAAGAAAAACTTTGGTGTGTTGAGAAATGTTTGTACCAGGTCCAGGGTTGGTGGCCTCACCCACCCTGACACCTGCCCAAGCGGATCAACGCTGCTGGTCGGAGAATGTCGGCCAAGACTCACGGGAGGGGTCCGGCCGACCACGTCAGGCGTCTTTCTTTTTCTTTTCAGCTTGCCAAGCGGCACGCCGCTGGTTCCCTGCAATACGAGCTTTTTCTGTTTTGTATGAAGGGGCCAAAAGATTTTCAAGGTCACTTTGATTCCACTGGCTCATAAGTAAAATTTCACGTGCCCATTCGGGATCTCGAGTCTTAACCCTATCCCACCAATCTCGTTTCATCTTTTTGACCCAGGGGTTGTTTTTAATCCTTTCCAATCTTTCAGCACATGATAGGTTGTTGATGGCAGGCCCACCTTTACCCAATCTAGAAAGGCAAACTCGACAAAAATTCAAGCGTCCTCTATCGGTGGAGCCCTTCTCTTGCGGCATCATGATACATTGATGGGAAGCGAAAACTTCCCTCCGATATTTGTGATGATTTTTGAGCTGCTGTTTGCGAACCCCTTCTTTGGATTGTTTCTTTCCTTTGCGAGCAAGCTGGGTGATAGATCTACAGGTATGTTCGGGATGAAAGTTTTCACGGTGATACTTAATTGCCCTTTTACGGTCTTGGTGTGGCAACGCACTTAAACCCTTTTTACAAATAGGACAAGTCCAATCTCTCTCACTCTCTGGAATGGCTTCCGACAGGTGAAATATTTCAGCTTTTTGGGGTACTTTGACCAGCTTCTCATCGAATCCAGGGTGCCTTGATCGCAAGTGGCCGATCTTCATTTGGGAAAGGCCTCCCGCGTTTTTATGCGACAAGTGCAATGTGCAAACCGGGCACACCCATTCGTGCTTTTCACTATATACCGAACTGTCAACACTTTGTTTTCCCCAAAGTCGTTTCAAAATCGTTTTGGGTCTGTGGAAGTTACGAACCTTTCTGGATCCATCCCAAGAAAGAATAGATTTGGGCTGAGGCACCACATCAAACTCCAAGTCTTTAGTTTGAGCTTCAATAGCAACCGTGTTTGTTTGATTCGTCCCGACTTGTCCCCTATCCGAGTTACCGATGAGACGCCGCCGGGAGTCTGCAGGTTTGGGACTTTGTGCGATCGTAGGACACGGACGGAGCCATGATGATAAGCTGCCTGCTCGGTGATCTTCCTTGCCGTCCGCCGAATGTCGACTTTGAGCATCTGACGGACACGGACGAAGCCATGACGACAAACTGCCGACTTCCTCTTTTTGGCCACTTCTTTGTGAGTGACGATGGATATCGGAAGGAGTAGCGACTGGCTGAAAGCAGGAGGCTAAACTTGGCGACTTTTCAGATAAAATTGATTTCTCAGATACTGATTTGACTCCTCCAAGAAATGATGGTTCGATAATGGCATCTTCATTGGTAAGATCAAACCAGTGTTCAGGCATTGTGGCCGCAGGGTCCAAGGTGGTAAAATGTCCTTGTTTCAAAAACATAGGAATAGGAGTCTTGGAAACCTGTTTGGTAGGAGTGTAACGGTGCATGAAATGCCATTGGTTGTGAGTGAACTTAAATACCAACAAATCTCTTTGCGCCGCTTCCGCAGCGGCTTGAGCACAAAACGCATCAAACCATTTGTTGGGTCGTTTACATGTCTCCACGTATTCATCCGGATTTTGGGCCGGTTGGCCGTCTTCAGTGACGGGAGTGGCTTGTGGATCGATCCAAAATTGCTGTCTCCATTTCACCGCCGTTTGAAGTTCCATGACTGTCTTTGTTCGGAAACTGAGGGCAAGAGTTCCAACATTGGCTTCAACAGACTGAATAGACTTCTGTTGTTTGGTGGCCAAAATGGCCGCAATCACACGAAACCCGCAATCACTGGCACCTCCGAGGTCCCATTGAGGGGTTTGGTCTGGACCGCACTTTTTGTCGGTCGAACTTTCAACTGCTTTTTTTTGCTCACGTGGGCAGTAGCGCCTTTCTTGTCAGGAGATTCGACCTGTGCACGTTTAGTACCAGCTTTCGGATCACCCATAGTAGCATCTTCAGTGTCAGAACCATCAGGCACCGTAACAGCAACAGCGTCTTCTTGGTTTTTGTTCAGTGTCGAATCTTTTTGTTCGGCCGACTGAGAAGTGGTTAGCCAGCCTTTGCGAACTCGTGGCAGCGGCATGGTTTGGGGTCGTTGCTTCTTTGGCGCGACCCACGGAGAGATCATGATGGAATTCTTTTCATTAAGCTGAATAATGCATCCAGGCAACGAATAATCCGGGGGAGCAGCTTTGAAGGTCCACAACCCGTACCTGAACTTTGGGGGCTGAACATCCTCAATGACCCTCCGCTTATTTTTTTCCAACATGGTCCGAAAAGTGCCGGGCAACCAATCGGATGGCACACCTTTGGCTGCCCACCGTTTTCGCAGCAAAGTGTCTTCAGTGTCATGTTTGACGCCAAGCAGTCCTAGTGATGACTTACCACTTCGACGGATCACCAAACCGACTTTGGCACTTCTGGCCATTTTTTTTGCTTCCTGAAGATAAGCAAAAGGACTGTCGTGTTTGTAAGTAATCCAAGCGATAGGTTCAATCTTTTTTTGAGTCTGGTCCAACAAAACCTTTTGGAAAACACACATTGTGCAAACCAGACATGCTCATGGCCGTGTGCACTTGCTCCGGCGGAACTTTGACAAAACCGATAATAGCTTCTTCTTTTTCAGTGGGGTTGTGGTGCCATCCATATGAACGGAAACTGACTCCATCAGCAAAAACTTGGCTCACGATTTCCGCTGGTTTCTTTTTTGCTTGTTCCCAAAGAGCAGCCGTGAGAAATCTCTTTTCACGGAGAATCACCAGACTGTCGGGGACCGTTGGTTCGGCAGTGGCATCAACCACTTTGGGTTGCTGCGGCCACATAGGTAGTTCTTTATGCAAAGGTACAACCGGAAGTTGTTTCCAAGTCCCAACCAGTTTACACCACCGAGTGACGCCACCCATTTGTTTGAATTGCTCAGAGTCGGGTTCATCAAAAAGAATCATGTTTTTTTTTTTGATTTTGTGAACCGCGGCAAGTTCCCGGTATTTGGCAGCATTGGCCGTAGAGGTAATAGCCAGATTTCCCGGTGGTTCTTTACCTTCATCCAAAGCATCAAGGACTGTAGTATTGTTCGTGGCTGGCTCAGGCCACCATCGGTTTTGGAGTTGAATTCGTTGTTGCGTTCTCTTTTTTCTGACAACTTCGACCCAAGGAGCTTCATCCTTCTTTGGAGTAGCCCATTCTTTGTTGTCATTCCAACGTTGTTTTTTATCAGTAGGTTGTTTAGGTTCACCCTTGTTGGCAGGTCCATTGTTTTGAGAAAACCGAAGAACCAAAGTTTTCAAATCCTGCAACAAAGAGCCTTCCCCATGAACATCACATTTCATGACAAGGGCCTTGAGCTGAGCTAGAAGCGAGTTGTCTTCTTGAAAGGTAACATGTTTTGGGGATGCGGATCTGGATCTTTCCGGTCTGTTTGCCGGATCTTGGTGATCCTTCCCTTTGCCCTTTCCCTTTGCGTTCTGGAGATCAACCACGTTGTCGCTGAGCCGGAGGGTTGGGAGATTGCGACCGTGGAGCTGCATCCGTAGTAGTAGATTCATCAAGATTGCTAAGTAGGCTCTTGAGACCTTCCAGCAACATCTTTTCTTGCCTTTTTCGAGCTGTGGTTGCAGATCCACCCGCACCACCTCTAAACATTGGTGATTTTGACTGGTTGACCGCAGGTGTCATTGCAGCCTCCTGCCTTTTTCTGAAAGTGGCTGAGGAGCCATTTTCTTCTTTATACAAAAAAGGCAGTCGAAAACAAAGTGTATCTTTTTGATTGTTCACTTGTCTCTCTTCGTGGGGCTCAATGATCCCACCGTCTGACTTTCAGTGTTTGAACACCAAGCACTTTTCAAAACGCTTCACACTTCTGCACTTCAAAGCGAAACCACGCCCTTGAGCCCAGAATCCAAGCCATTTGTTTCTGATTCTGCAAGTCAGAGCTCGGAAGTGTCTGTTTCGAATTGGTTTCATTCGTCGATTGCATATCCAACGACATGCACACAATTTTGTGTTTCCCTTGCTCTGCACGGAGTTGCACTTGGTCCCGTCCTCTAACCTTAGATGGTACATGTATCGTTTTTTCTTTTTTTTGATCGTTTCCATTTTTTCCCCATGAACAGCATGCTCAAGCTAGAGCAAATAAACGTAAAAACGAATTCCTTAGAACCATTCCCTCCAAATCAAGGAGGCATTGAAACTCAAAAGGATGAACAAGTTGAGGATCCGCAAAAGTTTTGTTGGCTTCAAACACAGGCGGGTATTTCAACCCGGTTCCATTAATTTCCCAGCATCCTGTCGAATGTCAGCTGCTGCAAGGTGCAAGCTTGTGTAGCTGCAAATGCACAGTTTTGCCATTGCCGTGCCCCACACCGACGCGACTGTGGGAGCCATTTAGGCTAGGTAAACTAATTTCATCCAAGGCACCAAAGTATTGTGGGTACAACCACATCCCCAAAGACACCACCACAAAAACCCGACAAAAACAGGGGGAACAACCACATCCCCAAAATTTTGTGGGCTCCATGACAGTGTTTAGACTTGGCCGCAGTGGCCTGCACTTCGTCTTTTTTTATCTCTTGGCCGCTGTGGCCCGCTCCTTTTTTTTTGTTTTCGGTATGCACCCGTGGCCGCCGTGGCCCGCTCTTTAATTCATTTTTTTTGTTTTTCTTTTGTTTTTTTTCTTGGTTTTTTGTTTTTTTCTTTCAAGTTAAACGAATTAAGATTGCTCCATTCGTGCCCATGGATCACACCACAGACCCGCTGCCACCACGTGGAGGTTGAAGCAAAGCAGCACGCAACCTGGGGTGTCGTCATCGTTGTCGGCAGCCGCAGCCCGACCAGTGCATACGGCTGGTGTATGGCCCCGATCCACGCAAGCCTGTAGGTGAAACCTTAGTGAGACATATTTTTATATGTTGATTTAATTTTCCAGTCAAAGCGGGAGTGAACAGTTTCAAACATCCCAAATAGCAGAGATAGTGCGGACCATGTGAAGCAACACATACTCGTCGTAATCATTACCCAAAATTGCCATCTAAACCACAGCAGGGGTTAGATGAACGGGCATGGGGCATGACCAAGGAAGATAAGGACAATCCCACATGAAAAATTAGGTAGGAAAATTAGATCCTCCATTGGAATGTCGAATATCCCAGATGTTTTGAATGGTGGAAGCCATGTGAGAAACAACCTCATGATTATTGTGGGGAGAGCCACTGATGCTCCATCCGAACCGAAGTTGAAGCGGGTTGAAAGGAATGGGGTGATGAAACCTGTTCGCAGGGCATTGCCACATGACGTGTTCCATGGTACCCCGAGAAATTTTACAGAAAGGACAGATATCGTTTTGATAATCTTCACTATTGTAGGCCGAATACTTAGCTGCAGGAGACATGAATGATCCCATGAGGGCCGCCCTATGGGAACCATGTAGATCCAACACCTTGCGGGTTTGGGGAAGGTCAATAGCTTCGAACCATTTGAGTTGCTGGGGGGGGTCACCCTGAGATCTGAACCATTGGGCATCTCTTCTTTTTTTATGGTTGGACCATGCAACAGAGTGATTGATTTTAAAAAGCCTGCGCATGATATGCTGCTGAAGCTGAAGGGGTTGAATCGACCCGGGAGCTAAACTTAACACGCGTTCGTCCCCTGTGAACAGCTTCTTGTATTTGTCTGGGGGTTTCCAAACCCAGGGACCGGTTTCCTTGAAACCTAAATTTAAAAAACCCATCCGCAGCATGTTAACGGAAGGGAAGGGTTTTTTATTCCATGAGTAAGATGCTCTGTCCTTGATGATGCTACGGGCAATCCGCCCCCACCTTCGAGTGAGTACAACAATGTTGAGGAACGTGATAGATCCATAAAACATTTTTCTTAAATCTCTTGCAGCCCCTTTCCCTGTGTCAAGTGCCGCCGAGAGTAAGGAAAAGATTTCTTCCGAGGTTTTTTTGAGGGGATCCTTTCCGACCCAACCATTTGCTGCCTTACTTAGAACCAGTGATTGGAAGCTCCGAATTTTGAGGGACCAATGTATTGGGGCCAAAGCAATGAGGTGAGCCCTACACCTGGCGTCCTCTATTCTTTGATTTTCTTTGGGGGTCAAATCCCGTCGTTTGGAGGTAGTGGACACACCCAAAATAGTAACTTCATCTTTACACCAATTGGGATATAAGTTTTGAAGGGAAATACGATCCCGCTCATGCTTAGCGACAATTTGGGTTTTGTTTTCACTTTCAAGAAGTCTGACCAAGCTGACCAGATGTTGACTCTTTCAATGATAGCGTCAAGGCTGGAGGACCACATACTACGATCATCCATGTAGCACAACGTTAAAGCTGGAGCTGTGTTGGTTGCCGCAGCATCTACGTGTCGGAGCCCTGCCGAAGCCCAAAGGGCCAAACAGAACGGTGATAGGGGATCTCCCTGTGGCATCGAACAATGAGAAGCCAACGTATCATGATGAACAACGCTGTCAAATTCAAGAAACCTATTTTGGGACCCCCAAACACGTTCAAGGAGATCCGCCAACGAAGGCGCGAGTTGGAGCTGTCGCATCATTTGCGCAGTGATTTTCGGGTTCATCCGATCAAAGGCCTGGGCCCAATCAAGACTTGCTAGGTATCCTCCTCTGGTGGCATATTCGTCCTGAAGGCGTGACGCCAGCTCTTCTGCACCGTTGTACCCTTGCCATGCGCAACACGTTCATCGAAGTAAAGGTTTGCCCAATATGCAAGTTGAGAGTTTGTCGCCCACGCACTGGAATACACCCTCCAGAAGCACGATAGGACCGAAAGCGGTCGGAGGTCAGATACCTCGGCTTTTCCATTCACGATTTTGTGCGGCTTGTGGATATTGATTTGTCGAGACTGCATGAACTGCTTTGGTAGATAGGAGGTTTCCCACCATCTCAGTGAGCACCTGCGGAAGTCACCAATGGCTCCCAGAGGCATGTGCTTGAGCTCGCTACCTGAATAGCCGTCAGGCCCCATGGCCCCTTTAGCGTTTCTGCATGCTGTCCAGAGCTCGTTAAGAGTCAAAGGCTGCCATTCATGTTCCTGAGTAGGACCAAAGTCCATAGCGAGTTTGTTAGCCATGTGTCCCACATCGATGTCTGAACGTCGCCACAAATCCGTCCAATATTGATGAATGAGTGAATTGACTTCCTGTGGTTGCGAGGCTTCTCGTCCCATGTAATGCACCGTGGCTGATGCCACCGCCGAAGTTTTTCGTTTGACCCAAGAGGCCAGACCTTTTAAGGTCGGGTCATTTATGCGAACTTTCCCATTCATGCAGTCGAGTGTTCCTACGATTGGTCTCTTCAGAGGATTTCTTTGAACGTCGGTAATACCATCTTGGGCCAGGCACAGCAGCTGGTCGAGAGACAGGAGCTCATGTGTGGTGGGCCATAATTTTTGTAAAAGATTCTCGGGTGGTCTAATGTTTTGCCTAACCAGACGCCTCACCTCAAAAAGCCTGGCTAAGGAGCGTCGAAGCTTCCTTATTTTTTCTCCCGGGTTGGGATGCCCGCGTCGACAACAAGCATCCTGAAACCACTGGAAGGTTGCAATTGCCCCTTTTGCCCTACGGCCAGGCTTTTTGAGGCGTTGCGCCAGTTCATGAATGTGATCATCAGAAAGTCCCGGCTGCAACATCAGATTTTCATAGGCTCCAATAAAACATTGGTTAAGATTCTTGATGAAGAGATTCCATTCAATTTGAACGTCAACCGAATCAACTGAATCAGAAGGACGATGCATTGACTTTTCCCATGTCGCATGTGTAGGAGTAGTACGAATCTTAGTCCAACTATGTTCTAAGAGTTCCACCCATTCACAAGAATCCAACCAGGAGGGTTTAATCCAAGAGGGAGCAGGTTTGAGTCTACCCCTGATGGAACTGCAGGAGATTTGATGGACATGAACCCAAAATCCTTTGTGGTCAGAAATAGAAACGTGATCATGGTGACCTTCAAATGAAGCCACTTCGGGGGAAGAACACATGCCCCAATCAATAAATTTGGAACTATCCCATCGCGAACCGATTTCGGGGTTCCCAAGAAGACATCCTTTTTGGAGGGTTAAGAATCGAGCAGCAGAACTAACTTCCGGGTCAGCATTAAAATCCCCAACCACTACCCATTGTACCGAATCCAATTTGTTCGTCGCCCACCATTGTCCCAACAATTGAGCCGCAACCGCATCATGACCAGGTGGGGAATAAATGTTGAGGATTAATTTACCATGGATCCAGACTCCAACACTTTGAACACCCAAATGGCTTTGGGACCAAGCAAATTTATGGGATAAGGTTCGATGGATGAGCATAGCCGTACCACCAATGGTTCTAGAATTTCCCCATTTATCCGAAGAGCTGGGACCAGGTTGATAAAAACCGTTATAGCCCATTTTATTGACCATTCTTAGATACGCAGTCCATTCATCGGGTTTCATGTTGATTTCCTGCAAGCAAATCACTAAGGCTTCCGAACAATTTTCTTCCAACAACCGCCAAGCACCCGGTGCCCCACCTACGTTGATGGAAAGTAAGGAAGCAAGATCAGGGGATTTTTGTTTGGGACCCGGGAGACAGGCTTCTCCCACTCGAACCCCCGCAAATCCAGTGAGTCTACGCATTCTTGTGACTGGCCTCAGGCCTATCCAAAGGCCTGGCCAGCTTCGTCAGGCGTATCTAGTTTTTCGTTTAGCCATTGTCTCTTCATGTCTTTTCATCCCAAACCGTCGATCCGCATTGGTCTTATAGTTGGGGGCCAAAAATTCATTGAGTTGCAGTTCAGTCCAACCACTGGTTTGGAGGAATAGGGTCGCCCACTCCGGGTCACGGATCTGCACTCGTTCCCACCAATCCCTTTTCATGTTTTTAACCCAGGGGTTAGAAGTGATTCTTTCAAGTCTCTGATCACAAGTCATATTATTGATTGAAGCGCTCCCCTGTCCAAGTCTGGAAAGGCAAGTTTTACACAAATTTAAACGTCCTCGTTCGGAACTGCCTTTTTCTTGGGGCATCATAATGCAACTGTGAGTAGAAAACTTATCTTTACGATATTTTTCATGATTGTCAAGTTGTTGCACACTGACTTCATTCTTTTTCTGTTTCTTCCCCTTCTTACTCAAGTTTACAATGGAACGAACCGTATGTTTGGGGTGATGGGTAACGCAGTGGTGACTGATAGCCTCTTACGATCTTGATGGGGGAGGGTAGCCAATCCTTTTTGCACACCGGACAAGTCCAATTCCTTTCAGAATCCGGAATAATTTCAGAGAGTTCAACAGGTTTGACCTTCCTACTTTCCTTAACCAGATCCAACCGAAATTTGGGATGTCGAGTCTTTAGATGATGAATTTTGGCTTGAGATAAACCACCGGAATTTTTGTGTACGAATTTCAAACGACATACCGGACACATCCATTCCACCTTCTTTGGGATTCCAACACGAGAAGTGGGACCAATTGTCTGTTTTCCCCAAATGCGAAAAGAGGGTTTGAATTTTTTCAGGGGGCGACTTATTCGAACCCCAGGAATCCCTCCCTTTTTAATCAAATCATCAAGAACAGGCAAATCATCAACAACCGTGTCCCGATCATCACCATGTTGAGAGTCGTTTCTGGATCTTTTAGCTTGGGGACCATTAGACGATACCGCCTTGGGAAGAAACTATTCAGAGACCGCCGATTTACCGGCAGGACCCCTAGTTCCAGCGGAGCGCCCAGACGACTGCGTCGTCTTTTTTTCCCTTCCGGTTGAAACCAATCTGAAAGGCCCCGGGAGCTCGCCGCTGAGCTCTGAGGCCGACCATGGGAAGGCCGACCATGCGAACGCAACCTGGCGTGAAAGAAGTAGTTCTCGAGCCGCCGCCCTTGATCGCGAACGGCTGAAAGAAGGCTGCAGCAGCAGCGGTTGCAGCGCAAGCGAGGACAGCACTGTACCTAAGTGAATCCTTAGTGAAACGAGTAGTGGCACCTTAGCGTGCAGGACATGCAAGTGAAATCGCCAAACAAGGTGGATATGACACCGCTGTAGTTCTTAGAGAACATCGGATTTTTCAACCACCAGAATGGTCCAAACAGAAAGATAAATTAAAAGAGGGTCACCGGGCACCTCATTTACCATGGCGTAAATCCCACAAGGTATCCACCGTGGAACACATGTGTCCCAAAACTTTTTCTTCCGCAGGGTCCGACACCCACCCTACAGCCGCAGCAGAGGTGAATAATCGGGCAAATAAAACGCATGTTTGTTTTTGGGGCATTCCCAAAAACAAAGCTGAAAAGTACCAAGTGCAGTGCAACACATTGGACACATTTGATCTAAACCATCAACACGTGTACCACATGCCGCAGGGCTCCAGAAGCTCCCGGTCATGAGAGCACGCGCCGGTGCGCTGGACGACAGCCAGGCCCGGCACCTCTTAAGATCGATCCGCCCAAATCTGTGACGAAGTTGAGCAGGAGAAAAATTTAAGCTCACGGCCTTTGCGTCTCTGTGACCAGAGGACAAGAAACCTTCAAAACACTGAATCTTGTACATCAACCTGATGTTGTGAAGTTGAATCTCCAACTCCTGGCCAGAACCACGCCTGGCATCTAAGTTAAAAACCGTCGGCCTAAAGGCCGCAGCCCACGTCGCCGGGGGCGTCCACAAAAATGGTTCCTTTTCTTGGAACTTCAACACCTTAAGTTGTTTCCTAAGCATGGCCAAAAGAGAGTGAGGTTGATGTCTCCACACCGGCAAACCTTCCCTTTCTGTCAGCCTTTTGAAACGCGCCCAAGAACGCGTGAGAAGAACCACATTAAGGTCGCAAACAACTTGCGCAACTTGCGGAGGTGGCGGGAAGCACCATGCCCGGTTCCCCAACCCTTAATAAGTCCTGAAAAAAGCTGTTCCGACTCACGTTTATTTGGCCATCTTCCAATCCAACCATAGGCTGCCTTAGAAGAGACAAAACTCTGGTGTGCTCTTATCCTGAGATCCCAGGACAAGGGTGCAAGACTGAGAAGCTGAGCTCGAAGCCGAGCACCTTCCAGTCGATCGGTTTCAGTCTGGCTGTAGGTACGGACCACCGACACGGTGGAAGCACCTAGAACCTTAATATGTTCCTTAGCCCATTCAGGAACCCTGTCAACAAGCGCCCGTCTTTGCGCCTTAGTCTTGGCACAAATCTGCGTCTTGCTTGGGTTTTCTCTGAGACCCATCCTTTGCGACCAACACGACCAGAGATCAGTGGCTTGCATGACGGCATCTAAAGAAAAAGAATGAAAACTCCTGTCATCCATGTAAGTGAATTGTTGAATAGGGTCATGAGAAGACCGTTGAACGAACCTAACCCCAGCCGTCACCCAGATACTAAGGATCAGTGGAGCGAGAGGACACCCCTGAGGTGTGGCATGTTCCGCATCCAGCGGTGTCTCATGGGTGTGACCATCAAAGGACACCCACCTCTTTTGGTGCCAAGCCTGTCTCATGACTGCACAAAGAGAGTTAGGAAAACCTAAAGCCTGCAAGGCCACAGTGCTGATTTGGGGTTTCATCCTGTCATAAGCTTGACTCCAATCGAGTGAGGCAGCATAGCCCCCCGACAGAAGTTTTTCCTGAAGCTGTGCAGCAACTTCTTCGGCACCTAAGGCGCCTTTCCCGAAGCAAACCGCCCGGTCCAAATAAGTGGAGGTCCACTTTCTAACTTGAGGGGATTTGGCCCAAGAGCTAGCATAAACACGCCCGAAAACCGACATAACGGAAATGGGACGAACCTTGCCAAGGGGCAATTGGTGATTTGAAACAGCAGATTCCTTAGGAATGCTCACTTGACGACTTTCCCTGAGTTGCAGCGGCAAGTAGCCTGTGCTCTCCCAAACCTGGGTCAATTGAAAAAGGACCTTAATGGCCTCCAGTGGGAGGTGTCGCACCTCTTCTCCATACCATTGATCGGGGCCTCCGGACCCCGAAGCATCCCTAACGGACCTCCAGAGGTCCTGATAGCCAAGAGGCTGCCAGCTAAAGGCACGAGGGTCCGGGCCCTCGCTGGTGAAACCAGCAACAAGTTGATTGACACTTTGACTAACCGGCACAGATGGCTCCTGCCAAACCTTCTGCCAAAAAGAACAAATGGCTGCGGTCACTTCAGTTCTGTGAGTGATGGGTCCGGTATCGTCCACCACAATAACACCTGGTTTACCACTTTCCTTGGTTCTGATCCAACGACCAAGCCCTTTAAGCGTGGGGTCATTGAGTCTTTTTTTCCAAGAAGCAAGCCTGGCTGTTTTGTCCTGCTGCTGGCCCTGCAGAAGATCCGTCTGCGCCCGAGACAGGATTCCACGGGCTCTGTCAGCGATTTGATTCTCAGTCCAAGTCTCCCCAAATGCCCAAAAACACGTCGGAGCAAGGAGCCATTGGGTCTGCGACCTAACTGAACAAGACGAAGCACCTCGTAGCACCTGGCAAGAGTGCGCCGCAACTTGCGCCTTTTTCCCCAGGTTTCGGGTCCTGCGCTTGAGACATGGGAACAGAAACCCATTGAAACCTGGCAGACTTCCCCTTGGCATGAAAACCAGGTTGTCTGTGAAGTTTAGTGAGCTGGGCTTTAAGGGGGCCCTCATCCGCTTCAGACAAGAGACGAGAGATGGTATGCTTAAAACAAAACCTAAGGCACTCCATGTACAGGTCCCATTGGTTTTGAACATCCTCCTGGGAGAAAACCCGGGGTGGCGACCCCACCCGGGCTCCCTCGTCTCGAAGCTGGGACATCAGCTGCTGAAAACAAATTAACTGAGTGATTTCGTCATCCCAAGTTTTGGCCAAAGCCTCCTGCCAATCCTCAGTAGGAATATTCTCAGGTTTTAACCATCTGGATGCGGGCTTGAGCCTGCCTCTCCAAAGTTCACGACCGAAGGTGGAGGAAGGAAGGAAGAACAACCCATAGTAGAAGGAAGGAAGGAAGACTTTGAAGCGTGCACCACCCCATAGTAGATGTTGCACAAAGAAGGACCTTAGTTACCGGGTTCCTTAGTATTCCAGATGCTGTCTTGGCACTTAGCCAACCAGCATCGAACCTTCAAGACCTCATTGGGGCAGGAAGTTTTTTGG
>Ga0126342_10013173_pt1 | contig 14684 bp, 13 predicted proteins | sample Cyp1metagenome_FD_92528 | JGI IMG/M metagenome (GOLD analysis project Ga0126342, IMG submission 92528) | Coral microbial communities from Lord Howe Island, Old Settlement Bay, Australia - Cyphastrea 1 metagenome | ecosystem: Host-associated > Invertebrates > Cnidaria > Coral ... | reverse complement strand
ATGGCGTTCAGAGAACGGTCTTTTTCCTCGCGCATGACTTGAGCCAAATGATTGGCAGTCCATGCAAAACTGTCTACATGCTCCGCATGTGCAATGGTTGTATTACCTAGTTCCCTTTCGCACATACATTCTATCATAATCCTATTGTGGATTACATCAAGTCTCTTCCATATTAGAGAAGTGACATTGAATGACATTTCCATATATGTCCGACATGATTAGGCATTCATTCTGAGATTCTGAGTCATACTCAGGGTATTACCCATCTATAGGTATATATATATATACATATGGTGATACAGTGATACCCATGAGATAGTTCATGGCATTGGCTCTACCACAACCGGACAGTGTCCATATGTCGGACAAAGGCACATCCCGCAGGGCGAAATCCGTGTCCTTCCTGAGGGCGGCGTCGGGACAGGCGGTTGCTTCATGGTAAAACAGAAAACACTGCTTGGACATAGATACATGGATAACATTATATATATATATATTACATTTGTTTGCTTCTTATTATTTCCTGATTTTTGTTTATGTATATATATATTATATATATAAAGATTGGAATTGTGCAATCATATATCGAATCACCAGACTCTCAACTACATATGTTGATTATTGCTGAAACTGATGATGATCCACCATGTCACAACTGTTTTGGGGAAAAAATACAGATGAACACTATTTTGATCTCCGGCAATCAAACATGGCAATGGACAATCCACTATTTATAGATTATTTTCCCAGCTTTAAACGTCCTCCCATTCCAACCTCCATTTATAGGGGTTTTCCCATTCAAAACTCCATTTATAGAAATGTCCCCATAAAACAACACCCATTTATAGAAATTGTCCCATTGAAACCTCCATGTTTGCGGCATTTTCCCAACCATTTCCCAACCATGCCCGAGTCATTGCGTCCCAGAAACAACGTGGAAGAACTTCTCCGTGCAGCTTTCGGCTTCGGAAACTCGGTAGAATGGTGGCACCAAGCATAATGGCACAATGGGAGTTCATGGGAATTTAACATAATTTAACCAACAAAACCATGGTTTAATGGTGGGTTTCAATGGATTTTAATGGATTTTGATGGGATTCTAATGGGACTTGGGATCTACTGGGGCTTAATGGGACTTTAATGGGTTTTCACTGGACTTCATGGGATCTTAATGGGATTTAACCAACTAAAAATTCAATCACCAAACAACACCATGTTCAATGAGGATAAACCTAAAACCATCTAAGGATATAGCAATGCTACAATAGTATATCATCAGAATGGATATTATACATCCTACATGCTCTAAAGATATCTGAAGATCAGTATAGTATAATCTTTGAAGACTACATTGACATTCAATGGGTTGGTTTAAGGGAAAATCTTAACCGGAAACAATGTTTTTCCCATAAACTATATTTCATGGATGTGTCCGGTAAAGATTTTCCCTAAAAGAAATCCAATGATACATACTGTAACAATGGACATCATACGAAATTATATGACTACTCAGACTATTCATATGGGATATATCATGAAATCTCAAATCATGGGAGAGTTCCTGGGGATGCCAACAACTGCCTTACTGCAAAACAAAATTGCCGGCCATTTAAGGGGATTCCCCACAAACAAAACTTCCATCATTCCATATCGTTCCAATTGCATTCTTTAGAGGAACTACTGCTTGTTTCAATCTTTATAGGAACTACTGTACTTGTTTCCCATATATACCCATGTAATTTATAGGAAATCTCTAGTTCCCTATGACATGTTCCTTGTTTTCACGTCTTCCCAACCATTTCTCCAGGATTTTCCCAAGGATTCCATGGGCGCCGAGCAACGGCACGTGGACTGGCCCGGGGCGGTGGAAGGTCGTCTTCCGAAACGATCTCCAGCTGGGTCTCCTGTACTTTCTCTTAAGGAATCATGGGGATTCATGGGGATTCATGGGATCTGGGTGTATCATGAAGATAAGTTTGATAAGTTTAACAAAAACTAAAAAAGAAAAACTAAAAAAGAATAAAGAAGATAAGTTTGGAAGTGACTCATGGGAATGAGTATGATATGAACAATATTTGGGATTTGTAAGTCATGGGAATTAATGGGAATTATTGACAATAATAATGATAATTTTGTAAAGATGATGATCACAAAACTGATATCATCTTATATGTGTAAAACATATTACCATCATAAAAAATATAGTATATAATTATAACTAATAATAGTATAGCAGCAATAAAATAATAGAAATCTGGGTTGATAGGATTTTCAGTGACTATTTCAGGAACCTAAATTGGAGCTACTTACCACATAAATTGTCTATTTGTGTGGTGGATATACCTCCAAGGTTATATGGCTTTGTGTGGTACAGTACCTTCAGTTTGCTGTACACAGATGAGATACTGTATGTAATTATATAGCTATAATCTACCCAGATATAATTAAATGGTCAATGGGTAACTCATTATATACCATTCAGTTACATATAGCTATAAATTTCCCACTATTTATATCTAACTTTCATAACTCGCTAGCTGGGAATTCCTGGTTTTTGATCTCTGGTAATCTAAGAGTTTGCCACGGAAACTGGATCAACATGGCCTGTAGAAGAGCAATCCCCAAAAAAAAATATGATGGGTGTGTCGGTGTCCGTGGCTGTGTTTTTTGGTTAATTACCGGAGAGTTTCATACCATGAAAAGCCAAGCATGTGATATTTGGGTATCTACTACGGACAATAGCCAGAATGGCAGTCTGGAGGACGTGTGGGAATTCAATGGTAGATTTGATGGGATACCCCTGGTAATTTCACATAGCTATATATAGACAATGGCCCAGTTAGTTCGTTGATTTACCGATAAAAAACCTGGTGATTCCTCACACCAATTCATTGGATGTGCGGGATTTGTTTGGGGGTTTTCGGCTCAAAGAAATCTTGCTTTAAGCAACATATCATTGGGAATTCATAGGACATAACACACAACATGGATCCTTAGATGTGAATGTCATCACCAGGATGTGCATAAATCAAATAAGGGATTTGCCCATGGAAAAAGGAAAAACACAGCTGAAGAATCTAGTAGGATCTACCTGCGAGGACCAAAAAAATAGGTATCAAGTAGGATCCACATTTCATGTCTTTGTTTTGGCATTTGACCATCCCCAAATCCAATTATGTTGCATGGTTGATTTGAGGAGATGGACATGTAATCTTACTGTAAGATGCTTCAAGTATAAAAATAACATGGGCCCGTTTGAGCAGAAAAAACTCAGTGCACTGAAACCTTCTAACTAAAATCTGTACCATCTACCTTCTACAATATAATATATATATATATAACTTAAGTGAATATAGACATACACATCATTTGACGAAAATCAATGCGAACAAATCCACAAGGATTGGTAAATTTACTGTTTGAACACCACTCAACTATTGGGCTTTATTTCATCTCCAACAAAAACAATGCCTTTTCAATAATGTTCAAAACCTCACAAGACATTTAGCACCCCCTGATATATGATTTCATTGGAATCCCATTATTTTTTTTGGTGATATTCATCATATCCCATTAGGGTCCCATTAAGATATACCCTCTGGTAAACGTTTACATAACGAACTGGAAAATCACCATGCATTAATGGGAACATCCACTATGTCTATGGCCATTTTCAATAGCTATGTTAGTTTACCAGAGGGTAAACCACAGGATTTTGAATCAGAAAAAACCACCTGTTTCACCTTTGTCAGGAAATTTTGGGCTACACCGAATTCCCATAGGGTATGATATATCATTGAAAACCCATAAATCCATATATATATATATATATATATATTAACCATCTATAGGTATGTATGTATGGCATTGGCTCTACCACAACAAGTGTCCAGTGTCCATATGAAACATCCATCCAAGGAATCCATCCATCGGTCACCTCGTGGTGAACGCTTTCCACAGGCTCCACAGGCTCAGGCTCCACAGGCTCCACCTCGAGACTGGGGCAGGCCAAACACGGCTAGTCTGGCACATATGTAGTGTTGTATTTTGTCATGTATATACATATAACTATGTATATATATAGTTGTTACGTGTATATATATATATATACATATGTATATATATATATATATGTATATATATATATGTATATATATAAATGTATGTATAGTATATATGTACATGTGCAGTACACACATGACGCTATATAAGCATACTTAATCATATATCTTCCCACATCTTTGAATGGCTTTTCAAGGACAAGGATCAAACAATGCAGTTTTTGGGAGTTCCACCTAGTTCAACCAGTAAAACACACAAAAAATGCCCAGATTTGCCCACCTTTTCTTCGTCTTTGGCGATCCTGTCATGCTTCAGCAGCACGTCGATGTCCAGAGGCGCCTACCATTGGGGCCCCATGAACACCTCGAGAAGGTGAGGCCCCAACCCCATGCCAGGTCCATTTTCGATCTTGTTGGTGATACTGGTGATATTCCCAATGATATTCCCATTGGGGGGAAGGGATACCCCACCACTTCCAGACACCAGACACCCCATTAGTTGGCTCTACCCGGTCGTCCTCATCCTCGAAGGAGACGCCCTGCGGTACCACAAAAAGGGATAGCGGATAGAATCACTGGCGGTGCATCTTGGAAGAACATGGAATCTTGGAATAATTGTTATTTTTCCGAAACGATGCTAAGAAGTGGCGAAGTCCAACCCCCTAAGGTAACCACATGTAACCACGGGGAAAAAACACGTATAGCCAAAGCCCCGATCTCAGCTTTCCCACAGTGTGTATCATTCGAATGGTGGGTAGTCAAAACATTTGGCCACAGCAATACCATCAATACCAACCAAAATCGTTGTTTGGACCAGTTCCCTGGATCAAAACGATTTCCGAAAGTATCCCCACAGGGCCGACCCAGGGTGAAGCCTGGTTAACGGGAAATCAAAATTTGAATGCAGGCAACAATTCTTAGTGTTCATTGTTCCATATTGTTCCTTGTGTTTCCCAATGATTTCAGCTTGAGGATCTATCGCAGTGCTGAGGTCATGACATTTTAGCGGATTTTATGTTAAGTTATTTCAGTGGCTCTACAACCACCTTACATTTCTCAGAGCTCACAATTAACAACAATTAACTGAGGTTTGGGATCAAGGAAACGCCCGAGATCTCCAACGAAGCGCGCTGAATTTGAAGGCTGCAGTGTTGCGCAATCTGCGAATAAAACTTCAACACTGAGTTATCTCCGCCTAAATGGCCGAGTCTGCGAAGTTGTTTATATATCTAAATGATATGTGTATATATATATTCACCTATCTCTATCTATCATTGTCTGTCTATTAATAATATCTACATTTGCAACACAAGTATTCACTGATGTGATCTCTTGATATTTCTAAATCATCCAAAGCAACGCGCTCGGCGTAGCAGCAACTTTCATGAGGCAGCCCACACCGAACGGTACTACCTCCCGCCCCCGCAGCCCCCACACATCTTTGTGGAAGAACTCCAGGCTAGAAGTTTCTGAAGGTCCCGGAAACCTCAAACATATTCTACCAACTACATGCCCATTTATCATGTTTTCTTCAAATACATATCTGCCACATATGCCAGGGTTGAAACACAGTGTATGCTGCGTATGCTTTAGATTTTATGGTCCTCCATCCCATATCAGGAAAACTTGCAATGTAACATTAAGTCCCTGTTATATAATAGAGAAGGTCCATACCTCAAAATGGATATACAATTCAACCTTTCATCATGGCACATATATCATATATCCCATCAATATGTTCATTCCACGATATTCCGTTCCCGTATGCTTCACCCAATGCATTCCTCAACTATAAAATAGTCTGGCAACATCTACCAACTATATCCCCATGTCCGATTTCTTTCATATACATCTCCACTGCCCTTTGGTAAACTAACATAACTAGGAAAATCACCATTTTAATAGGTCTGTAGGTAAATCAGTTGTAAACTACGCCATTTTCAATAGGTAAACTAGGATATGATTGTTCATAGGACATCCCCTACAAATTTCCAATACATTTCCTATACCCTCTGGTAAACGTTTACATAACTATGGAAAATCATCATGCTATTAATGGGAAAATCCACTATGTCTATGGTCATGTTCAATAGCTATTTTGACATAACCAGAGGGTAAGTACCTTCTCAAACAGTGGCCATGGATCCATAGGGCATTATACCCTCTGGTAATTTAACATAGCTATTGAAATTTGCCATTTATAGTGGATTTTCCCATTAAAAATGGTGATTTTCCATAGCTATGTTAGTTTACCAGAGGGTATACCTTACCATGTATGGTACATCACCACTTCCATCTCCCCGCCTTGCGCACCGACATGGTCACCGGCTGCACCGTGATCGCTTCATGCGTCCCGTAGTCCGACTTCATCAACTCCACGATGTAGCGCTGCCCTGGGAGTCGTGGATGAAATCATGGGGGTTCTGGGACATATAGTTTCTATATCATCGTTATATATATAATTAATTCATAAATATATATATATATATATGTATGAGGATATTATAATAGGATCATCGTGTTTAGATAATATGATATGTTCTGACTATATCATGGTTACCATTAGTCATGGGATATTCTACTACATTATACCGGGATCTATGAAAAAAATCACATCCCTAAAAGGACACCAAAAAAATTAAGGAACGCTACCATTCGTTGACACTGTTGACGTTTTTGCACAGAAATCGTTGATGGCAAATCTGGGAGGCATGGAAATTGCCATCGGTTTTTGCGATCCATTTTGGTATATGCCATATGTAAAATCTGAGTATAAAATCCCACTGGTATTGCCATTTATTGGACCTTCCATTTTTTTTAACGGAAAATGAGGTATATGCACAGGTATGAAAACCTACAAAGGGAGTAGCACTATTTGGGAAGGTCCCATCGCTTACCTCATGTTTGTACAATTTTTGAGGACCGCCGTCCGTCCCCTTGCTGTAAATGTTTTCGATTGCCGAAATTTATGTGGTGGTTCATAACATGTTTTTGACATAATTTGTTTCAATATATAGTTCTTACCAACAATATTCGTGGGCTGGTTGGGAACTAAAAAAACACACGGGAATTTGTAAATTAAACACCAACATTGGGGTTTGAACAATGGTTGACGCGTGAATATCAATGAATTATAGACAAACTAAGGATGGTATATCGCCCATTTTCTGGTGAAACAGGGACGGTTAACAATTGGGTTTACCACATTACGTGGGATATAACCAGCGTCCCCTCCAAGGCAGCTCGCCAAGCTGGGGTTATTTGCTTTGGTGAAACACAAAAGTATGGATATATCCCGAGGAAAATCATCGTTCATATATATATATATATATAATCATATATAAAATATTTGAAAAACAAAAATATATGGGTTATATAGCCATATAATCTTCTATTGGTACTTTTTTTCCTTTGCAGCATTCTCTTGCTGTTCCAGGCCTTCGTGCAGCTGGATCAAGTGCATTTCCAGGTTTTTACGGTGCTCCAGAAGTACATTCTGCAGCCACGGCTGCAACTCCTGATGGAGCGCAGTTAGTTTGGGGCGGTGCATGCTGCCAACAGATGGGAGTTATATATAATTTAGACGTGGCCTCTAACAGTAATTTGGGGTGTTTCTTAAATATACCAGTAGTACCGCACAAGGCGGTTGCGGAAATTTCAAAAATAGGAAACTTATAGGAGGGCTTGGTTGTTCTGAATCATGCATTGCAGAGTGACCCCACTGCTGGATTGACAAATGGTTGGTTGGATTGTTGGGCTGCCCACCTTTCTATCCTGGCAGCTATCTATCTATCTATCTATCTATCTATATTTCTTTCTTTTCACCGCTTATCTGCCTATCTATCTTTCTATCCACTTGTCTTTCTATCGCTTTGATCTAACTATCCGTCTACAGAATCTATCTTTCCTTCTATCTGTCTCTCTGTCTATCTATCTATCTGTCTGTCTGTGTATCTATCTGTCTATCTGTCTATCTGTCTATCTCTCCATCCACCCATCTATCCATCGATCCATCGATCCATCTTTCCATCTATCCATCCATCCATCCATCCGTCCATCTATCCATCTATCCATCTATCCATCTATCCATTTATCCATCTATCCATCTATCCATCTATCTATCTATCTATCTGTCTATCTATCTGTCTATCTATCTGTCTATCTAGCTATCTACCTATCTATCTATCTACCTATCTACCTGTCTGTCTATCTATCAATCAATCAATCTATCTATCTATCCATCAATCTATCTATCTATCTATCCATCAATCTATGAATCTATCTATCTATCTACCTGTCTATCTATATCTAATTCTATCTAGCTATCTATATATCTATCGATCGATCTATCTATCTATGCACCTATCTATCTATCTATCTGTCTATCTATCTACCTGCCTACCTATCTATCTATCTATCTACATATCTATCTATCTATCCATCCATCCATCCATCTATCCTTCTAATCTATCGATCTGACTATCTGATCTATCTATCGGTCCATCTGTCTTTCCATTTAACTGTCTATCCATATCTATCTCTCTACCTGTTTATCTATCATAGGAAGTGCTGCACCTGTCACGCAAAATCATCTCAGCAAACCTGAAGATCTGATGTTCCAAACTGCAACCCCTCTCAGGATATCAGCGCGCTGACCTCCTAACATCTCTGATGAACATGTCTCTTGTACTGCGCCTGCCACGCGAAATGCATCTTTGCAGATCCTCTTCAAAAGTCACATGCATGCCAGCGTGATTGAAACTGCTACAAAACCTCAAATTTTGCTCACTTTTGGCAGGGTGCAGAATCCCTTGCGCCTGCCACACAAAACGACGCTTCAACGTCCAAAGGTGGTGCGAACATGTGTTTTTAGCATGTTCACTTCGAAATGTGCTTCCCGCCAGAGTGGCGTGCACTTTTTCAACATCTCAATCTCAACTTCCAAAAGTGCTCCAACACTGGTGTGTTTTGTACATTTTGACTTCGAAAGGTGCTTTGCGCCACAACGGCGGGCACTTTTTCAACAGCTCAACTTCCAAAAGTGCTCCGAACCCCCTCAGTTTTTAACACTTTTGACTTCGAAATGTGCTTCGCGCCACAAGGGCCTCTACTTTTTCAACATCTCAACTTCCAAAAGTGCTCCGAATCTGTGGTGTTTGACTTCCGAATCTGCTTCGCGCCACAGCGGCGTGGAATTTTTCATCTCTCATCTGCCCAGATGGCGCCGCACCCGCCGCTTTAGCGAGCCTACTTTTCGACCCTCCTGAGCCCCAAAACATTGGAAAAGAAAACGCAATGTTTCGCGACTTTGCTACCTTTTCGCGCACCTGCATCTTCTTTCTTCTGACTCTTTCTCCTCTTCTCTTCACCTCTGCTTTTCCATTTTGCTTTTCCATCTGCCCACATTGTAGGAAGTTTGACTTCTAAACCTCCTTCGATAATTATATGTATATAATTGTATTTTTTGTTATATAAATGGGTAAATAAATACGTATTTAATAAGATACACACCGTAGATGGACGATGAAATCAAACACCCCCAAATTTCAATGTTGTCTTTGGGCTGCGCGCTTGGGCGCGGTGGACAAAAAATAAATCCTGAACGCAAAGGAAGCCATGTAGAGTTTGTTCAACATTGCGATTTGGGGTGTGGGGGTTTACTTGGTAGATGTCTGTAGGGTTTGTTTTTTTGTCCATTTACTGTATGTTGTGATATATGATGTTATATGATGTTATATGATGTTATATGATGTTATATTGATATAATCATATACACATATAGAGACATAGGTGACCTGTCAACAAAATACTCTAGTTTTCTAATGTTTTCTATATCATATACGCATATTCAACCATCGAAGTGGAACTAAAGGAAACAAACAACGTTGGTGATGTAACAAACATCATGAGGATCTGGGTAGATCAGCCCAAATGACACACAGCCCTGTGTGTCTGGAAATGGGCATAGGCTCCTCGTCAACTTCAGACATCGACCTCAATGGATCGGGTCAACATGGAGGTACCAAAAAAAAATAGGATCACCATGGATAAGAATGGATCAAAATGGACAGTTTTATTATATTTAGAAAAAAACACATATCAAAAAAAATTATCGTCATCGACATGTATCAAATATAGATCTGATGGATCAATATATGGATTGAACTGAATATGATTAAATAATGTTTATTTTTTTCGGGATTGGATCCCATCAACAGAGGCGCCGGACCTCTCTTGCGCCATCAGGTCACATCTGAAAAAATCGACTCGGTCAATGCGTTACAAACTCTGAAGCTGGAGGGGCTGAAGATGGTGAGTTTCTCTAAGCCTAACACGTTCTAAAACATTCCAACAAAAAGTCCTAAAACAATCACTAAACTAGAACGATGCAAAACCTTCCGAAAGATATATCTCTTTTTTTGTCAAACACGTTGTATATAGATTATTCTCCCATTTATATGGCCATTTATGGGGATTTTTCCACTGCCACGTTTGATTGAATAAGTGTTGCGTCTCTTCAAGTTCCTTGTTTTCGGTCGACGGTCCCGCTTGAAATGGCAACGCTTCAGCGAAAGAAATGGCTGTCGTTTGTGGGGTTGCTTTTTTTTCGCGACATGGGATGGACTTTTACTGGAGATTGACCATATTGGGCTTAGAGCCTTGAAATTTCACTTTCAGTATCATTTGTATATATTTATAAGATAATGAATATATAAGACAAAATGAATATATTTCCTTTGTATCATTTGTATATATCTTATATATATAATGAATATATAAGACAAAATGAATATATTTCCTTGCAGGACATGTTTTATATATTCATTATCTTATTCTCTCCCAAATCTTTACGGAAGATTTCTGCCACCTCCCGAGGGTTACATCCGCTAGCGAATGCCCTCTGCTTGGATCTACAAAGACATCACCTAAATTTCTCAATGGCATCACCATCGAAAAATGGCTGCAGGGCAAACTCCCTTTCCAAGGTAGGTCTTATCGATCCTCAGGGCACCATCAAACGCCTTTTCACCACATGTCGCGGCGAAATCTTGCAGTTCTCCTCCAGTCTTTGGAAGCTGTGATACGAGCTGCTCAAGGTAATCATTTCATCACCTGCATGGCTGACAAATTGAAGTTATATATATATACTATATACCTTGCAACTTGTGATGTGATCTGACATTTATGGAAGCAGGAAACCACAATAGAAGTTCTCTGGAATGTGTCCCTAAGTGTAGTATTGATCTCAAGGAACGGAATATGCTTGGCCGATTTTCGAATGTGCTACTGCTTTGGCAGGAGCGCGACACATCTGACATTGGGCCCTAACGTTGTTGATCTTCCCCTTTTTGTTGGCCCAACCGTTTCCTTTTGGACAAACGATCAGGACCAAACCCAAATTCTTGCGATTTCATGCATTTCAGCGTAGTATGGATGAGTATCTTCGATTTTTGCTGCTCGTCTCACCCATTCTTCGCAGTTGAATCATATTAAGTCCCGGTTACATTTCCAACGGATGAAGCTCTGAGCCGCGAGCGGCTCATTCCAGTGGAAAGAGGGTATAGACCTGGCGATTGGATCTACCCTGTGGGAAACTGTTCCAAAAAGGTGTGGAAAACCCGGCAAAGATCTGCATTCATTCTGGCTTTCCTAGTTTTCCACATTGATGTTAATGCGTTTACAGGAGGCTATTGGTGCTTCAGCCACCTCAGGAAAAATATGAAACAAAATGAAGATCAGTTGTGATCATGAGCCCATTTATCGATTCAAACTGGCTTCTATCCCCGTTAATCAGAAAATCTTGGGATTTCCGTTCTTCGAACCGATTGGATCCGTTGGGGGGATACTGCTGAAATTTGGGGCAGCAAAGAATGACGTTTCCTACTTTGAGTTGGCAATTGTGGGATCTAATCAATCTATATATATATATATATAAATCTTGGGGACTCAATAGCCGGTGCATCCACTGCCCAGAACATTGAACCCAACAAGTTCTGATTGGAAAACGAGCGAACATCCGCCGCAGCCGCTGAACCCAATGCCTTGTAGTCGGGCCCAGGACGATGCTCTTGTGACGTTTCGTTGGTTTCACCGACGCCTGGAACTGTCACGTAACACATGTGCTTAGTATCACAGATGATATCTGGTTGGTCGTTGACCTACCCCTCTGAAACATATGAGTTCGTCAGTTGGGATGATGACATTCCCAATATATGGAAAACTATACAGTAACATGTTCCAAACAACCAACCAGATATGATTATATGCTATATTGCTGTTAATATATAGTAACATTAGCACATATTAGCAGAACTTATTGCATATTATCATTATCGTATTACCACATACTGTCATATATTTTCGTTACAGGGGGTGAAGTTCGAGTCCCTGGACATAAAAAGCATCGTCCATCATGTGTATGGCGGGTTTACGCAATGGAACCGCATTCATTTTGGAAACCAAACCTGCACTCAATCCAGAAAACATATCACCTAATCTCTTCATTTTAGAATACAACAAAACGTCAGTTTCCAACTTGCCAATACCTATACACATCAAAAGTCAAACAAAATGCAGTTTTGGAGCGATTTGTACCAAGGGTCTTCAGAACATTAAGGATTTGCTGGGTGGCAGGCTAGGGTTGCCCACCGGGAAGCAAACATAACTGGCTGAAAACCAGACTTTATTGTAAATTCCTTCAAAGATTGATACCCTCTGGTAAACAAACATAACTATGGAAAATCACCATGTTTAGTGGTAAATCAACTATCTATGGCAATTTTCAATAGCTATGTTTGCTTACCAGAGGGTATCCAAATATCTAAATATTCAATTATCTAAGACATGGGCCTGGGATGGCCTGAGTAGATGGTCGCCGTTGAAGGGGCAATGTTTATACTGTATCATTTATATCCCAATTTTTATGGGGGTTGCAATCATAAAGTAGGAACTTGAAATGTTAAGATTCGGATATAAAGGGATATAAACATTGCCCCTTCAAGTTCATACTTTATGATTACAATGTATGGGGGTTGTAATCATAAACAGTAGGAACTTTAAGATCTGGTTGGGGGCTGATAACTTTAAGGTCTTCAGCTATCTATTTTCTTCCATGGATCCAGCCATCCAGACATCCCCAAACCTAACCATTATCCGAGCCTGTGAGCCTGTGACGTTGCTTTAAGTGATTCAGGCGGGTTCACATTCAATTCACCAATGTATGAATGTATGGTAGAACCTCAACCATCAACCACCAACCAACTTTTGGTCCTGCTCAAATGGATTTGCCTGAAATCGGATACCTCAAGATTTCATTGATTGAAAATGATTCAAACTAAATTTTCCAATTTTCCGTATAACACATGAACATCAGCTGAAATCACCACGTTTCACCATGTTTCATGGCGATTTCTCACTCGTGCCTGGGGACGCATCCTCTTTTTTTTCGTCTCGGGGTGCCAGCTTGCCGAGCTTGGGGCGACCTAAGGTCGGGAAATCCAATGGGTTGAAAGATCCTAACGTCGTAACATCTACCAGACATGTGCATTTTGATGTATGGATATCTGGTTGGTGGTTGACATACCCCTCTGAAAAATGATGGAGTGGAAGTCAGTTGGGATGATGACATTCCCAATATATGGAAACATAAAAAATGTTCCAAACCACCAACCAGATATGTTTCAGAATAATGATGGGAAAATCATGGAATCATATATGGAATCGAAAATCATCGTTTCCGTATTTCCAAGATGTGATCGGTGACCAAAGGATAAAGATGGATAGCACATGATCGAACCGGCACAAATGGGTTTTGAATGGGAATTTTCACTGGAGAGATGGTAATTTTTGCTCCCGGGCTCACCCTAGATATGTTTGGGTGGAAAATTGGTCGGTAAAGAGGTAATGTTGTTCCATGTTTTCCTTTAAACGTGGCAATGGGTTGGAGCAACCCTGAAATATCAGGACTTGACGACTGAATTAGTGAAACAAAGTGGGGTCTGAGCAACAAAAGTGGAATTTAGCTAAGAAAAACATATAAAATTTGCGCAAGCACTACTTCCTTCCTGTGCTATACACATCCTATCCAGCCTTGCACCTTGCCTGTCTGGTCTTTGTTGAATTCTACCAAATACATGCGGAAAATAAAAACACATAAACCATATGGTTTTCAGTGTGGAACTAGCTTTGTCAAATCACACATCCAAGCAAAAAACAAGAAAAAACGCATGCTATAGCGGGTTACACACACAGAGAAAAAACAAAAACACATAGCCATAATTCACTGTTACCACCCATTATTGAGCACTAACTTTCTACTATTAACATCTATTAACTATTATACACCATTCTTAACTATGATCAGCCATGATTCACCACAGATAAATAATATTAACCGTTAGTAACCACTATATTAGCCATGATTATTAATTAACCGGCGATAACCGGCGATTTTCAGTATTAACCACGGTTCACCACTATTAATTAATTTAGTCCATGGTTAACCATAATTATTAACCGCTATTCACTACTATGAACCATCATTAATGACCATATCAAAGAATTGGATGATGGGAAAATTGAAACCGGAAAGCCCGATCAATTTGATGGTAAAAACCATGGTTT
>Ga0126342_10013172_pt1 | contig 14684 bp, 10 predicted proteins | sample Cyp1metagenome_FD_92528 | JGI IMG/M metagenome (GOLD analysis project Ga0126342, IMG submission 92528) | Coral microbial communities from Lord Howe Island, Old Settlement Bay, Australia - Cyphastrea 1 metagenome | ecosystem: Host-associated > Invertebrates > Cnidaria > Coral ... | reverse complement strand
CCCCCCAAAGCAGATTGGAAACACCTATTTTACATGCAAGGTGCTGGGTTGAATGTGATACTCAAGGTGTATAGACTACACGACATGCACCCTGGAAACATGTGGAATACAGTATATATACTTATAGATACATACTTATATTTATATATATATATATACATTTATATGTATATACATATGAATGTATATATATATAAAAGAACATAAATATATATTAATATGTCAATATAAATAAATATATATATATATAAATATATATAAATATAAATATATAAATATATAAATATATCAATAAAATATATCAATATAAATATAAAAATAAACATATATCAATATAAATATATAAAAAATAGAAATATATCAATATAATATATATATATATAAATAAGTGTATATATACATGCATACATAAAAATATATATTTATATTTACATATATATATATGTATATATAGATATATTTGAATTTGAGCATAAGTAGTAATAATATATATATATATATAAAATATAAACAGAAAATATAAATAATATAAATATATTTAGATATACATATATAAGTGTGTATATACATGCATTTATATATATACATATACATATATATATGTATGTATATATATATACAGATTTAAATTTAAACATAAATATTAATATAGTCGATTCAAACTAGTGTATTGAAAAGTGTGCAAGTTTGACATACTAAAAACACCACCAAAAGCCATGGAAAGCAAGCCAAAAAGCCAAAAGCAAACAAGCAAAACAGCAAAAAAAGCAAAAAATATCAAAAAGCAAAAAAACCGCAAAGCAAACAAGCAAAAACGCAGAAAAGCAAAAACGAAAAAAATCAAAAAAAGCAAAAAGCAAAAAAGCACAAAAGCAAACAAGCAAAAAAGCAAACAAGCAAAAAAAGCAAAAAACGCAAAAAAAAGGAAAAACGCAAAAAAAACAAAACAGCCCCCCAAAAAAAAAAAAAGCAAACAAAGCAAAAAAAAATCAAAAAAGCACAAAAAAAAAAAAGCAAAAAAAAAGGAGAAAGCAAGATAAAACAAGAAATCCAAAAAAAACCAAAAACGTAAACAAAAAAAATCCAAAAAAAATAGGCCTCCTTAAACAATCACCCTTTTTTATGGGTAAATCCAAAAAAAATCTGGCAACCAAATTGACGACAAGTGCCAGAATGTCTGCCCATGATACATGAGCGTCTCCGGCTATCGCAAAAAGGAACTCCGCGACATACATGACATCGGAGAGACTATTTCCGATGGCCATTGGACTTGCTGGGGCGTTTGATTGGCAGTAGAGAGTTAACAGGTAAAATACCGGTAACCCCACCACTGGAAGTTCGAAGAACAGCCCGTACGCAAGGATCATCACACCCATGAAAATGTTCGTAAAAACGAGCGCAGCCGGCGTCATCATTAGAAATGCCGCATTAACAGTGTAGAGGATCACCATCAACGACATTTCAATGGCTGGAATTGGCTCCAAGTGCGTTTGATAGCAAGCCAAAGCCAATACGATCCAACCAATCAGTTGGCTGAAGAGCCTGCTAAAAGGCGCCTGGGTCTTCAAAGAAGCTGAACTCAAGCATAATCACGACGAACATGGTTGCAGAGGCGACGATGGTTTTCGTACGTGATCTTGAACGGCCCGTTGCTGCTTCGACCACCATTGACACAACTTGCAGCATTAGGTACGCGAATACAACGACCTCGCTATTTCTATGGCCATTTTCAATAGTTTTTTGTATGTTTACCATAGGGCAAGTCCCAACCCCAAACATATTTGAAGTGCCAACCCACAATCCAATCCATTGCCGAGGGACAAAAATAGATCTGAGCAGCGGCCATGATCACTTTCAGGGCTACCTACGTGTCGCGGATCGCTCGCCGCGGTTTCCCATGATCATTTGATCTACCCTCTGGTTATGACTAACATAGCCATGGAAGCCATGGCCCATAGAAATATAGATGGCTTACCTAGAAAAATAGCATGGTGGATCTTTCCATGGATATGTTAGTCATAACCAGATGGTATATTTCTTGTTGTTGGAGTGTTTTTGTGATTTTGGTGATGTGATGTATTCCTGAGGTCCTTTTCATCATGTCAGCCCAACAATAAACCTACCATTTGGGCATAGTTTGAATTCCACCCATTTATGGAAATTTAGGGGATGGTTTATTATTGGGTTTCCGACATTATAAAACATCAGTTTCATATCAAAATACATACGTCACCTTGGGCTCCCAGTCCAGGGATAACCAAAACGACATGTTAGTTTTAGGACTTCTTCACCCTTGAAATGGATGGAAAATAATGCACATTTTGAATCAACCCTTTGTTCTTGGCATCATTTCGGCGCGTCCCTTTGGGGTACAGCAGTTGAGCCCGGGTAACAGGCAGTCTTCCCATTACAGAGAATGCCAAGTTAAAAAAAACATGAAGATGTTTAGTACACAAAAATGCTACGTACACCTTGTTTACATATCATTATATATATATGTGCGCCTTGCATTAAAAAAACATATGATACAGTATATTATTAATAAACACCTGGCAATCAATGCAAGAGATTCTACGCTTCACCACATGTTCATCCCCGACCATCGTTTTGCTCGTTGCAATTTATCCAGCTATATCCATTCGGGGTTTTCAGAAATGGAGGTACCCCATTTTATCATTCACTTTAATGGGATTCTCGCTTATAAACCATCTTTTTGGGTTACCCCCATTAATGGAAACCCCCATATAGACATATATCATTTTATATTATATATCTTTTTTTGGTCCCCATTGTATCCCATTAAAATCAGATCAAAACCCATGATGTTCCCACTCTCTTAGTGTTTTCAGTTTCCATCATCTCAATTCTACATATATGCACATGCCCTCTGGTAATTTGTTACATAACTATGCAAATTTACCATTTATCCTCCTGTAAACATACAAAAAACTATAGAACATGGTCCATTTAATCCCACTCACTGGCCCATCTTCCAATGGTTAAAAATCCAGATAAATCCATATAAATGCATATAAATCCAGATAAATCCAGATAAATGCATATAAGTCCATATAAATCCCATATAAATCCCACTAAAATCGCCCATCTTCCAATAAAAACCTGACATTTTCCAACGCCCCCAATCCCATGCTCTAGGTGACGTAAGTGCTCAAGGGTCGATCCCAGAAGGAGCTCACCACCTTCCCACATTCCTTTGGACAACGGAAACCCGACAGGGACCATTTTTTCATGGGGGAAACAAAGTGACAGAAACTGGGTAAAAAAATGGGGTAAGGATGGTTAATAGTGGTTAATATGAATGGTTATTATGTGGGTAATGATCTTGAATAATATGGTTTATCAATGATTACTGGTTGGTGGTTGATTACTAGTGGATTATTATGGATTCTAGTGGATTATAGGTGGATTATAGTTGATTATAAGTTGCCATGGTTTATCCTCTGGTGAACGTTTACATAACTATGGAAAGACCCACCATTTTTAATGGGTAAACCAACTATTACTGGTTGGTGGTTGAGCCCTACCCCTCTGAAAAATGATGGAGTTGGATGATGAAATTCCCAATATGATGGGAAAAAAAAGCCATGTTCCAAACCACCAACCAGATCATGGATTTTAGTTGATTACTAGTGGATTATTATGGATTCTAGTGGGTTATAGGTGGATTATAGGTGGATTATGGATTAGATTCAATTATGATGGATATAATTATTTGGATGGATAATGACATGAATGATTCATAGGGGCTTAATAGTCAGCTATCATGGATTGTATTGGATTATAGTGAATTGTCTCTGATAATCAAAGATGACAGTTGAAAACCCCCGAAGTAAATGGAGGTTTCTGGCTGGGAAAGTCAACTACGGGTGATTTTGCAGCAAGCCGGTTTGATTACCGGATGGTAATGAGATTAAAACACATCAATTTTCCCTGGAATTTGTGAGAATAACGATGTGAAATCATCAACTGTCCACGGAACATGGTGAAAGACACAGACAAAATAGCAAAAACAACGCGAATTTGGCACCATCATTGACGATAGCTTGGAGTCCCAGAACCCAGAACTGCCCCAAGTGAAATCCAAGTGGGCCAGGTGGTTTCAATCCATCCGAAACATCTGAAAGTATGTGTACCAATGTCAAGTTACATGGGTTTAGTATGGTTTAGTGGGATAGTGGGATTTAAGCATCGACAATAGGGATTCGGAATGATTATGATAATAGGGATAATGGTGATTGCTCATCCACAATGCAGATCTTAAGCAATAGTATATGGTGTATGGTCATCCCACCAACATTAGGTATTCCTTGCAATGGGTATCTTCTATGAATCAATGGATTGGTTTAAGGGAAAATCTACAGGAAACCATAGTTTTTACCATCAAATATAGGGGTTTCCTGTAATTTTTCCCATCATCCAATTCTGTGAATGAATCAATGTTTTGAACATGGCACATTTTGGGTCATATGTCCAATCCGGGTATTCATAACCAGAGGGTACCTACATGGGAGGTACCAATCTAACTCTTTCGGCAAAAGGCCGAGTCTATGTCAAGCCTGTCAGCCTGTCATGAAAGTCCTCGTTGATAGGGTGAGGCCTCCCAGTTGTGCTTATTGGTTTATAAACCCCATGAATACTATAGTTGTCTCCTTCATTACCCTAGTGAGCAAAGTTACAGTATGTGCATCAACTTAGCTATTGTTGGGGGCCCCAGCTGGTATGGAGATATACCTTGACCTTCAACAATGATGTATAATGATATAAAAATATATGTATATATATATATATATCATATAAATATACATAAATCAGGTGTATGAGTGCCATCTAAGTTGATACTACATCAGGTGTATATCATAGTATATGTCACTTTGTTGTGTTTACCACATCAAATCCCCTTCAACTTGGGTCGCCTTTCGACCGGATTTTAGGGCCAAGAAGCATCGCAGCATTGTTTGCACGGCTCGCAGTTGATTTGACTGCACACCTGAAACACGTTGGCCCACACAAAAAAGAGTGATCAACGATCCCAGTATCTGGTTTTCTTCACTATGGAGTTATAAACGTACCAACTTAGTGATCTAGCTCACTGGGCCAGCAGGGGGTACATACATTTTCATCCAGATTCATCCAGTACAATCTAGTATAATCCACTATAATCCACAATAATCCACTAGTAATCAACTATAATCCACTAATCCATTGATAAAGTATACATCCCCACAATTTTTCATGGTCAAATATCCCACCCTATCCATGGCTTCAACGACCCCCAGGCACCCGCAGAAGCTCGGCGCCTTGCCGCACTCCACGCAGGCCTTCCCCGGCAGAGCACAGACGTCTTTGGCACAGTTGAAGACCTGGGCCCGGCAGCCCGGTCGATGAAACCAAGGTGGAATGGAAAGGCAACAAATATAAGGCTGTCCTACATTGGGGGTACCCCAGCTGGATGGTTTATAAGGGAAAATCCCACTTGAAACTGGATGATAAAATGGGGTACCCCCATTTCAAGAAACCTCATATGGGATACTTCGATAAGGAATGTCACCGGGTATATGGACCTCTGTGTAGGGGTTATAAACCAGTTACTAACTTGGACGCACACCAAAGTGCTCTACGTCAACCAGGACACAACCAACAACAAGAGGGTATATAGACTATGGCGAAAACGCGTCTTGTAAAAGAAACCACGACTTGAACCAAATAAATAACAACCTGTGGATTTTTTGGTTGGTTCCATCCCCGTTTTTTTTTAGCTAAAATGAAATCCCTGTTTCCTGGTTCTTCGATCCCCCTTTTCTTGTTCTGGGACTGCAGATTTCACTGCCCCGGGCCCCTGCGCCAAGTCGCATGGATCATCACGCCGCGCCTCTTCCGTGAGTGTCACGTGGCACTCAGACACTGAACTACGACCCTTGAGAAGAAAAATCGCGGGGACAAGACACGGATACTTGGTGGCTCATGCCAGGAATCGTAAGTGGATTAAAACCCCAGTCAGAAATGCGAGAGGTACGGCAAATCCACCTATAAGTAGGGTTATAGCCCACTTACGAAGTGGGATGAGCCACCAAGTACCAGGTGGTCATTCCAAACCAAACATGTACTGTATCGTAAACTGCTAGTAAGTAGCATGGATATGGGTCGGATTTTCACTCTTTTGAGACCGATGGGGACAGCACACCATTTCTATCAAACATGAACTGTTGATTTGTAGCATTTACACCATTTTATTTTTGTGATACGCAATTCGACCTATCTAGTGCCCATATCCAAGATTGGAGAAAACCAATAATAGTAGATAATAGCAGTGTAAGTATAATATGACATGAGTGCTAGAACATCCACTGGAGCTAAATGATACGTCCAAGAAAGGTCAGTCTATGAATAATGGACAAAACCCCATTTAGTTCGATAAATTTCACAGCTATAATAAACCACCATTTATATAAGATTCTCAATTACAATGTTTGATTACCAGAGGATAAATCCAAAAATCTCTATTACAACTAATTAAACAGAAGGGGTACTAATTATAATACTCCACAATAATCCATTATAATCCCAAGAATTGCTTGGTTAAATAAGACTATGTGGAATAAAGTGGATTATCGTGGATAAGTATGGATCATTATGGTCCAAACGTGAATCAATAATAATCGTATTAATAACAAGGCATCTGACAACCGTGCAAGACCGATTCGCCTTGCATGGATGTTCATGGTTTTCTAAACAGTAATGAAATGACAATGGTTCCAACTCCAGTATGCCGAAACTGAATGTGTTGTGAACTGTGAACACTTGTGCATGGTTGGTGCCTTATTTAACGAACCACCAAAATGGGGAAACAAAATTCTAACTCTTGTAGCTTCGAATATTCATGGCTTAAATCCCTTCACGAAGGGGCCCCCAAGTCATGAGATTCCATAAAATGTATATCCATCAATAAATCCATCTGTTCGCCTAGTTACAAACCAACTTACGTACCATCGATTGTAAATATCAAGTTTTGCTGGTTAAGTCCACATGTTTGCTTAAAAATCGTAAAAAATCCACGTAAACTATGACATTAACTATATGTGTAGATATAACCATACAAATCCCTATGAAACCCATATCTCGTTTGGGCTCCCCCTTCCAGTTTTCGTTGCTTTGTGGCGGAGATGTCCAGCTTCCGACTCTGTGCACTGTGGAACCGGGCCAAATCTCTCGGCAGCTTCCTGGAGGTTGATGGCTTTCAAGTGCTGTAAACCATGGGACTTCTGGTCTATTTATAACCAGCCATAGTGGAAATATGATGACATTTACATACATATAATATATATAATATATTATATATAGATATTAAATATATTATATACATATTATATATTATATATATATATATATATTACATATTATATATATTATTATATATATAATATAATATATATATATATATATATTTAATATGTAATATATATAATATAATATGTAGATAATATAATATATATACTATAAATATATATATATATTATATAAATTATATATATATGTATTTGTTTAGATATATCCAACTGAATATTGGTTTATAGATTTCGGGTTTCCAGTTTAAGAACCACCACCAACAGGAATTCGATGGGGTTTGATGGGATTAAATGTGGTTCAATGGGGCTTGATGGATAATGAAACATATTCTGGCTGAAATTCCAATATCTGGGATTAAGATGACTAAACAATGGGGAATCATCTGATTTCATATGATTTAACCAACATTACTGGGAATACCATCGGAATACAATGGGTTTATAATATGATATTTACATGGGCTAGCTACATGTTATTTACATGGGCAAACTACATGGGATTCATGGGTTATTCATCAGGAACACATGGAAAACACACACGCACAAATATATATATATATATATATATATATTTGAATAATGATAATATATGGGAAAATATGGGAAAATAATTGATATCTTAGATATTTTGCAAAAACATCACAATATTCATTTGAGCAGTGTTCAAAACCCTCTGTTGTCCCTTTTAATATGGTGCCTGGTTCAACCGGATTGCCAGAATGGATGATGATAAACCCCAATATTTTGGGTAGTATAATCCAAAATAATTTTATATTAACCAACCAGGGTTTTGAACACTGCTCATGAGATTTGTGGCATTGAACTAACAATAACGGCAATACAATGGGTAATACAATGGAGATATTGGGGATATTCCATTGGACAAGAAACTATAGGGACGTATTGGGGGAAATAATGATGATGCATGATGGTTTAATAAGTTTAATACATGTGCCATGGTCCATCTACATGATCAATGGTAGAATAAAACAGGATCCGATTGATTGGAGGTACGTTAGTACCATGTGTCTGGCCATATTTTATGGGGATATTCCCTTACATAGGCCTGAAAAATAGGCCTTATATATGGTAGGTACCTCCGGTTTAGGTTCCTGAAATGGCCATTGACATGAGATTAAGATTGATTAATTGCGTATGGTCATCCCATCATGCGTGGGGAGCACAACAATTGTTTCTGGATGAGTTGGTGGGGCTGCCCAGTGCGATCCATTGCAGATATAGCGAAAAAGGTCATTGGGCAAAACAACGATTTCTGTTTGACCGATGCTGCTCTCGGAAACCAAAAAAAACATCTGAATTCAATCGGCTTGAACCAATCCTTTCAATCCAATTCCAATGTTCAACCGGGAACCAATCGGATTCAGGTCACTCTGTCGCGGCTCTGTTCATGTAGCGGGAATGCCGGGATGGTTTAGCCATCCAGTGGTGTTTATACCATGGTTGGATTGGGGTAGACGGTTTGTCCAATGGATAATTGATGTTATTCTGGATAATCCACATCCAATGCTTTGTCCAATTTTATGCCAATAGTTGAATAACTGGATGGATTGGTGATATTCAACTATTCCCGGATTTTGCCCAATCTCCGAGTTCCATGGATCAAGATCTCCCCACCGAAAATCATGAGGATTCAACGCCCCCTTCATGTCGGTGACCATACGTCCAAACCTTAAGGGGAGTGTCACTGAAATGGGGAGGTTTGTCTGATTCATACCAGGCTTTGTTGGTTAAATCGCCAACGATAGCGGTTTATAGACATGGTCAATCTTGTATTACAATGCAAAAAGTAAATCAGTCCATTCGTAGACAAGCAAAGTGAGACGCCTACCCACCTATTCAAGGTTGACCCCATAGATGCCCCTTGATCCCCCGTGCAATTTGGGTCCCTCATCCAATACCGACATCTCATTCAACCCCAAAGCTGGACTTAACATAAACCCTCCCCCAAAATTACACTTTCTATGGGTAGTATAAAACATCAATACATGGGTGGTTTCTTATCGCTGTGCTAAGATTCGTTTTTATCCTTTTTTGAACATTCACCCCAAACATATACATTTTTCCCACTTCCTTTGATCACAATATGCTTGATTTGAAATTCCAATTATGTTGCTTAACTTACTATTTATAACCATTTTGGAGGGCTGATTGAAATCCTCATGATTATGCCATGTTGTTGATCAATGGTAAATTGCATAACTTCTAAATACAGCCCATAGAAATCACAATGTATATTGATTATGCACATGTATATAGTTTATATATATATATATATGACATCCCCTGGTATCCCTATTACTCTTTGGCAATTTCACAGAGGTATGGAACATCACCACTTTTAAATGTTTTTAAAAGGTAAAGCAACTCAAAGTGGGCAATTTTCCCTTGGTTAAATTGCTAGAGGGTATATCCCATTAAGTTCCATGATATAGCATCAATATTATGATGCTATATGGTATTATTATCATATCCTCTTGGATTCCCTACTTTTTCCCTTAACAAAATCTCAGGGCAGCAAACACCACTGCAACTCCACCTGCAGAGGCAAAGCGCCGGCTTCCACCAGACGCTCGACGATCCACTCCTTGGAGAGTTCCTCTGGGGAGGAACAAGTCGTCGTCCCTGGCGATGTTTCGGTGGTTGCTAAGTGACTGTGGCGCCCCCCCAGTGATGTTTGTTGGTCTAGAACCCCCATGAAATACCATAGATGTATGTATCACAAACCCAAGAGAAATTGGAGTTATGAACCAGCCAGTTATGTTTGTTGGTTAGTAAACCATAGTAGCTACAGGTTCATCTACCATGAGCCCATGTGAAATTGGAGTTATAAACGCACCCCAACTTAGGGGTCGCTAACAGCGCCGCTAGCCAAAACAAGGACAGCAAAATGAAGAGATCCATGGGTCAAACTCAGTTCGCATTTGGGTTGACCCACCAACAGATTTGCTTGACCTGAGGCATGGCCAATCTTAATTAGATAACATGCAAAAGTCAGGATGGTTGAATTAATGATAGATCAGTATGAATCTGCATTGAATCAATTATATATACATATGGTATTCCACCTTTCCAACTATTCAACCACCTGAAGTTATGCAACTACAAACATTTACCCAGAGTTCTGCTTTGTTTCAGATACTTTTGAACATAGTGGCAGTCCTTGATTGGCTGTACCTCTAGCATGGTTTACTGTCTACTTTCACTGACCTTGGTGGTTCTTTTCATTCTTGTTTCATCAGTTTCTCTGTTATTTTCGTTGCCTATCTTGTTTGGTTGGTTGGATTGGCTGTATACCAGTATTCACCCTTCAAAAATAGAGTTTAAGGGTGGTCAAACGTTCATCTGATGACCCTGGCGGGTGAAGTCACATAAATGGTCATTTGATAGGCTCATGAGAAAATCTACGGGAAAACATGGTTTTCGTGTTCAACATGGGGTAAGCCACCAGCCAGCTGTACTGGTCACATATCCCACTACATCCCCATTTAAGAGCCCTTCAAAACTTCAACAACTCGTACAATCACAACTTTTTTAATCACAACAAAATTCCAAAACTATCAAGTGGTTGGGAAACTCAATTCATAGCTCCTCGGCTCCCCATTTTGCTAAGGAATATGGATACCCATAGCCATAGCTCCAAACCGCTTTCTTGGAACCGATAGAAACCGTGGCAAAACCTTAGGAGGTGGTACCCAGCTTCGTTACATCCATAGTTCATGGACGTTATAAACTAACAATCACATCACTGGGGGGCACCACCTTGTATGTATATATTGGTCTATAACTAATACATTCAAATGGGCTAGCCATTACATTCCATGAATATCCCATTGTTAGGTTTCCATAGTTCTCCATTGATATCGTGAGGTTTCCATAGTTCTCCATTCTCCATTGATATCCCAGTGAAAGATAAATTTCCCTATGTCGACTGACTCAGGTGCGCCTCGACAACTGGATGCCAGTGCCTTTTTCAGAGAGGTGCGGTGTTGGGATATGACACTTCAAATGGAAGTTTCCTAAAATGGGGTATCCCCAAGTCAACATGGGTTCAATACTAAAAGATCTTCAAATTTGGATGAAAAATGGGGTATCCCGGATCGAAGGAACTGCCAAATTCATACGGAAATGTAATACGAACTGATTAGTAAGATGGTAAACATCAGTGAGCCCAATTCATGTGGATGGACAAAACTTTCAATGTAATGAAGTGTAACAAATGAAGACAACTTCAAAACTACTAGTGACACAACTCTGGCAACAAAGAGGTCAGGACCTTCGTGGGTAACTGGGGCCAACAAGGCGAAAGTATGCAGGGTGCAGGTCCCTCAGTCTGCGTCTAAGTGGTGGATGCTTTCAGAAATTGCCAGAGACGTCATCTTGGCACCTGGACCTGCTGATCACTGATCTTCGAAGAGTCTGTCGCAAGTCTTCCAGAAGCAGTAGAATGCGACAAAATTCGGCTAGCCTGGTGGATTTCAAGGCTTTTTTGCTGTTTTGGGGGTTCTTCAATGGGTTTCTGCTTGGGCAAGCTCTTGTATAGGTCTTCCCCTTGCAGCTTGGCCTCGGCGCGTCAGACTACATGACAATGACGTGTTCGTCTTGGAGGCACCTTTTTAAGGGGGCAACCAAAGGATGCTGTTCTCAAGAAGGGTCAGGCTGCAGCTTATCTGGTTGGTGGTATATCTACCCCTCTGAAAAATATGAGTCAGTTGGGACTATTATTCCCAATATATGGAAAAATCAAAAAAATGTTCCAAACCACCAACCAGTTGTTACTCTTATCTGATTAAATGAGCCGTAACCCCAAAAATAACCACTGCCTGTTTTGGATAACAACACACTTAAACATCAGATCCAATTTCAAAATAATCTGAGAGGAGCATCAACATTCAATCACCAGTTTGATTCACCTGCTTGGCTCGTTGGCTTTGATTCCAACCCATATGATCAATGGTTTGCCACTGTGGGATCTCAATCAACAGATATGAACCATTCACGAACTATAAGCGGGATCGTAACCATGAGCAAACATATAAAAAAATATACAACCATATAAAACCGCAAGACTCGGAATGGAATAAACACACCAACACTACTGATTGGGGGTACAGCCAACATGCGATGGGACAAACATGGGGCTTATTAGGGGCAAATCTTCACCCCCCACAACCATGATTGGAAGGGTTTATTAACCATCAATTTAAATAGTGGTTTAAGGGCTTATATAAGGGGTACCCCAAATACCCCATTCAGTATGTTTAAGTGGCTTATATATAGCCCTAACCATTTAATTAATATCTGGGTTCCATGGGTTTCAAAAGCTAGCTCTAATGACTTGGATGATTTGGGGGTGCCCCCCATGAATTGGGAAACATCTCTGCCAATCTTTGTGGGGAGTTCCGGACATGTTCCCTTCGTCCAATTCTGATGCACCAATCTTGGTGAAATCCAGATGTTGGTGGATCAATGGGAATTCCAGGATCCTAAAACGGAGGTACGTTAGTACCATATGTTTGGCCATATTTTCTGGGGATATTCCCTTACATAGGCCTTCTATAGGCCGTATCTACCGTAGGTACCTCCATTTTAGGATCCTGGAATTCCCAGTGAGTGGATGAACAAGCCACAATGTGGTCCCCCAGCTACAAGTTGACTTACCCATTCACTTCAAATATATATATATACACCCAACCGTTAGCCTACTTCTAAACTTCTAAACTATTTATGCTATTTGCTAGTTACCATCTGGTAAACGTTAACAGTTCGAAGTGAAGAACCCGCCATTTGCAGATCATTTTCCACAGGGTTTTCCCCATGAGTTTTTCACATCTATGTTACATGTTAGTTTACCCTGGGGCACCCTCTGGTAAACTAACATAGCTATGGAAAGTGGCCCATTTATAATTGATCTACCTATTATAAATGGTGATGTTCCATAGTTATGTTAGTTCACCCTAAACAAAAATATCAACATCTATGTTAGTTTCAATCTTTCCACATCCACATCTATGTAAATGTATCCAATTTTTTCTTGGCCAAAATCATGCCCTTAAAGCCACTAGAGCAGGCAACGTCACGCCTTCTCAGTGCCTTCTTCAGCTCCACCTGGAGTTAACGGATCGAGCTGTTGGAGACTACCAAAACACACGGGCTTACTATGGAGATAACATTTATAATATGTCTCCAACGTATATCTCCAGCTTACCTATAAACGGAGGCAAAATATGGAGATATGGAGATATACTGGGTATAAAATGGATTATAGTCAATTTGTACGCAAGATATCCATTTTAGTAAAAAAACATGTTTGATACCCCACGATGACAACCAAATCCAAAGTTTATTTATACCATCCAGTCACGCAAAATTTGCTCTGCCGTGCACATTTGGTCCTGGGCTGAAACCTGCGCGAGTTAGCGTCTTGCAAACTCGGAGGTGTGAGCGCCCAAACCTGCGCCGCATGGCTCAGGAAACAACCGAGCGCCGTTCTCACGACATTGATGAGATCATACCTCAATGCCAAGGCACTGGAGTGAAATTCTGAAGAAACAGGTTTTCAACTAGTGTAGTAGAACCAATCATAAGCCATCCACAGTTTCACCCGAAATGGTGGGTCAAAACCATTCAAAAATGGAGGATTAAGTTCGGGTCTACCCCGTGTCTGTCTTCGAATGACTAACCGTACAGCAAATCTTCACCTGATTGTGAAAAAATCACCATGAATCTAGATCATTTGCAAGGGAAGCCCATGGATTTTTCATATCTATGCTAGCTTACTGGAAGGTAAATCCCAGATTCTTAAGCCCCAATTTCTGGGGACAAAACCGCCATTTTTGATGGTAAGGTCCGGTGACTGAAGGGTACTTGGGCCTTGACCACAAAAAATGTTCACCAGGGGTAGCTTCCATCTGCTTTGCAGCACCTGCAGCGTGCATTTTTGCCAGGAGGGTGTTCAAGCACATATTCAAAATCCTCCGAAATGTGCATGATTACACTATATATATGATAATGTATGTATATATGTATTTAAATAAACAAAAATAAATAATAGTGTTACTATATTCCCGAGAGCGTCTGAGCGCAGGGTTCTTCCCATAGTGGGGGTCTGTCTCTCATCTTCTCATCTTCACATCTTCTCAACTTCACATCTTCTCACTTCACATCTTCTCATCTTCACATCTTCACATCTTCTCATCTTCACATCTGCTCATCTTCACATCTGCTCATCTTCACATCTTCTCATCTTCACATCTTCTCATCTTCACATCTTCTCATCTTCACATCTTCTCATCTTCACAT
>Ga0126342_10013171_pt1 | contig 14684 bp, 12 predicted proteins | sample Cyp1metagenome_FD_92528 | JGI IMG/M metagenome (GOLD analysis project Ga0126342, IMG submission 92528) | Coral microbial communities from Lord Howe Island, Old Settlement Bay, Australia - Cyphastrea 1 metagenome | ecosystem: Host-associated > Invertebrates > Cnidaria > Coral ... | reverse complement strand
TATATTATTATATTATATTATTATATTATTATATTATATTATTGTATTATATTATTATAGTTTTATTGTTTTTTATTTTTATATTATTATATTATATTACATTATGATTATATTGCATTATGATTATATTACATTATGATTGTATTATTATATGATTATATTATTATATCATATTACATTATATTATATTATTACTATATCATATTATATCATATTATATCATATTATATTATCAAATATATACATTATGATGTATGCGTATATTATTATATTCAAAGTGCCCAACTGTTACCATCTGTTACTATGTGTTACCCTTCCCCGTCCCCAGAAGCTCTTGGGAATACCAACAACCTGAGGTCGTGGAAGTCTGGACTCCTCTATAACTGCTTGCCTCGCCTCCTGCAGGCTATGTTAATTTTGACGCCAAATAGTCTGGAGAAAAAGTCTTGGAAACAGCTATTGCAACCATTTCGTATGCAGCGTCTTTAGAGAATGGTTGATGACATATTCGACAACCGGCTGTAGAAATGCTCGAGATAGAGTTCAAAACAAGTCAAAACAACAGATCACGAACGAAATGGATCAATCCTGACAGACGGTGCAGATGGAGGAGTCAACCCACATAGTTTGCAACGAAGCATGGTCCATATACCACGTCGGCACATAAGTTGACAAGCAGCACTTTTATGAAAGCCTTGAGTTTCAGTAGGGTTTGTTCCTTTCATTTGATTTCATTTGTACATATTTTTGCTCAAGATCTATGAGGATCTGCAAACTCTACGGATCAAAGAAGATTTGATAGCCCAAGAAAGTTCTTTCGTCCTGGAAGCTCTTGATCTCGGCCTCACTTTGGCATCGAGCAGCGCATGTGATGCAAACTTGAAACAAAAACATAACAATCCATGATACGAGCACTTAATTAAATTATGCAACTATGTATCAAATATCCTCAAAGAGCTCCATTGAGTGTTTCTCCGCAGAAACTTCCTCGTGCAGTTCTCTTGCTTGGTCATTGAGCTTCTGGCATGCGGTGCTTCTGACCTTCGAACAGCTGGTTCAAACTCGCACGTGTTCTCTTGCCTTCGTATGTCTTAGTCCTCTTTGCAAGAGGCTTCGCCCATCTCTGTCTCACTGATCTTTCGCTTACTGATGCATACAAGCGAAAAAGGGTGAAAAAGGCCGAGAAGACAGCAACAAACAAAACACATTACAATACATTTCAACAATTTACAAGCATAATTACAACACAAAGCCGAGATAGACTACGAGACAGCTCTGCAAAGCCCTTCCAAACAACGATTCTAAGCCAAATCTGGCCATGCTGACTAAACTGATTACTTTACAGTTTTATATGTTTCATTCTATGAGCGAAAAGCTGGCTTCATCCATTTGAACTGCATAAGCAACAGCAAGCCTAGTCTCATTGGTCTTGCCTGTGCTTCTCTTCATCAGCCGGTGGCACCTGGCTTTTTTGTCTTGCGGTTTCTCAACTGCCTATGTTCTCGTCTTCTTGCATTCTGCCCTCCCTTTTTTCAGTCTCGGTCCAATCGCTTTCCTCAAGCCATCAGAAACAATGACTGAGTTGCACAGAAGTTCCTTTCCATGATGCGAGAAAATGTGGGTCTTCTATGATCCTTCGGAATTATTGATTCAAATTTGATCCAAGACATGTAATGTATTGTAATGTAACTTTAGAAAATCCAGTACTTAGAGGGTTGAAGGATTGGTGTCAACACAAGTAAATTGAAAGCTAATTTCGAGGGTATCAATCTGGGTACCCACCTCTCGTTCTGTGAGGGTCTTCGCTTTCCGTGGGGACAGTGGTGGAGCAGTCCAGCTGAGCAAACCTTAGTGACGCATAGTGACGCTCTCCCATGCGCTCCCAATCAAACCTCTCCTTGATACCTTCAGTTCTCGAAGCAAACGTCAGAAATGCTCTCTCGATCTCTCTCGCTTCATGAAAGGGATGGCTTTATAAGTGCTGGCAATGAGAATTGAAATCAATAATTGAGCGGTGTTTCTGCAAAACGGTTTTGAAAATTGTTCCTTATGGCGCAAGCCTTTCAAAGTGGGACTTTTTCTCATCGGAAAATTGAAATTTGTTTTGAAAGTAATTCATCATACATATTCAATTGCATATTGAAATACATCTTCAAATACACTTAGATAGAGTCGCCAGCTGAACCTGCAAGTTGAGTCCATCTTAATTTTTATGCCTTTGTCTTTCAGCTGCCTTCATGTTCATCATGTGTCATCTTACTGATCACTGTAGATCATCTTCATCCGCAGCCTCACGGCAAGTGCTAGGCCTCCCTTCGAGCTGGTGAGGCAGGACGTGGAGCTGCCCGGACCTCCAGCTCTCGCAGAGGCCCTCCTGCAGCAGACTCTGTACAACATTGTACAAAACATTGTACAAAACATTGTACAAAACATGATAAAACTACAGTTTAGATTTAGATATACAACAAAGGGAGCAATTCGATAAAATTAGATACAGCTACAGTAGATACAACGTCATACAACATGATACAATATGATACAACTAGTACATGCATTTATTGTGCGCATTGACAGAATATCTATGCTATGCACATACTGGTACTCTGTATTTTTACATACATTCTGTATGTGTGATGAATCATTATGGAGATAATGTGATGCGAGTATTCATGATGATTGATAGATCTAAGGATCTACAAAGGATTGGCTGCCTGTCAACAGATTCTGAACCTGCGTAAAGCCATCTAGACATACATGCACATATCATCACGGGATTTTAAACACCAATTTGTCAATGCAAACTATACTTACAGTATATATGTGTAAATTATACATGTATATATTATAATGATAATGGCGTATCAATTTAGAGACTGCTTTCCAAATTCATCTTGTCAGCTTGCAACCAGACTTCAACCTCTATAACCTATATAGAAGATACAAATGATATCAAATGATACAAATGGCGACTCTAGTGAGACAATGGGCAATTTTTTTTCGGACTGATGCTTAGCGGCATCTTACAAGCAGCGGCAGTTTCAGGAAATAGCTAGACGGCAATGCTGGAGCAGAAATATGAAATCACGCGGTGAATTTGCTGAGAACTCCTTCCATGCGATTGCTGTCTCACGACAAACGCCAACCAGCATCCACACGCATCTACAACTACAAACCACCAATCATGTCAATAGTGAACTTCAATCAATCTCGTGTCTTCTGTGTCCTTGCCTACAGTATTTCAATTGTCATCAAATCCCAGCAGCTGTTGTTCAAAGCTCAAACTGCCACTGCAAAGGTGGAACTCATCAATCAAGCGCACCAATGGACCAACTCGCAACAAATAAATAAATCACGTAATACCCGGGATCAAGCACAATTAAGGAAATAATGAGAGGTTGTTCAGGTCCACTTGTTGATGCAAAACGGACTATGTGCTGTCAAGGAAAGGAAGAACTCCTGGCAATAGGAAGGGGGACATCACCCTACTGTATTTGCGTTCAAGCTGCAACCAACAAATGCACAGTAAAAGTACAGTAGCAGGAATGCGAATAAAGTATTGCCAGAAATCGAACACCTTAAGCCTTAAGCGGTGATTGGCACTCTGCAACTCGGTTTGTTGCTGTGCCATTTCCTGCTGAAAGTTTAAAAAATTGGATATGAGATGATACGAGGAATTCCAACAACATGAACAGTGCACTTGCTCAGAAGCGGCGCTATCCGCACAATGCCTCAGGCCTGACATCGACGGGCGAGACTGACACTGTCATGCCCATGCCAAAGATGGTGCATGTTTCTTCCTTGAACAGCCTTTTGAGTTAGACAGTATAGGCATAGTAGCCAGTTCAACTTGGCACGTTTCACTGAGACAAGCGTATGTTTATTTTCTCCTAAAGATATTATATAATAATATATACGCACATTGCAAATCATGCACATATTGCACATCATATTGTACAGTAAATGTTGGTATGGAGTAGTAGTTCTCGAAGCTAGAAGCAGCTGGAATGTTGATTGGAGTCTGCATCAAAGCAAAATGATTTTGCCTGCGCACAGGGCGCCAAAGCATAGTTGCGAGGAGCTCAGACCTTGTCAGTCTGGTTGGCACAAGAAAGGCGCCAAGATGCACCAAGATGCACCAAGAAGGCGCAAGTCTATCTCATCTGTCTATATCGTCTAATAATGTCTAATATCTGTCCAACTTCTCAAAGCTGTTCTGCGTCAAGTTCCTGCAACAACTTGAGGCGGCCTGGTGCAAGGAACTGGCCTTCGTAGTTTGCGGATGTTTTGGACACGGTTCAAGGATGTTCAAGGTGAAGTGAAGTTTCCTTTGAGTCTTGAGAATCCAAACGCAGCGGCTTGCTCTGCCTGATCCTCCTCAAACAAAGAAGCCACCTCAGCTGGATAATGTTCAGTGGCAAACTACAAGTAAGACTGCTCTGAAGCGATGTTGAATCATTTAGGTTCTGATCAGTATACAAAAGCGTAACACGTTGAGCTTTCCAGAAAGTATCTAGCATCTAGCGGACAAGCATTGATTGCTCTCGAGTGCAACTGTCCGCATGGACAATGGAAATTAAGCAAAATGTACTTTTGTTTGTCAAGAAATTGTGCTGACTGCGTTCACGGTCTTTCTTAAAATCTTGCAGTGACCGCTCTCCCTCCTAGGGAACGGATGTGACCCAATGCAAGTCTACGTTGTGTGAGAAGATGTGAGAAGCCTCCTCATTTAATCAGGTCAGCTTTCCAAGATTGATCGTGATGGATCGATTTGTTAGAACAGGGTACCAGGACTCGTTTTGGTGCACCAAACTCTAGCCAGTAGCCACCTACTGTCAACATCTGTCAACCATCGATAATAAAACATAATAAAACATGATAAAAACATATATAAACCCCTCTTGAATGTGTCTAGTTCACTCCAAGTGGCACCATCAACTCTGGCACATAGGGCCGCGATGTATGGCTGGCCATCTTCCTCATGCAGTTGCAACCATTGTTAAGAAATCAACGTTCCGCAGATTGATTTACCAGCACCCGTAAGAATGTCATGCAAACAATTATCTGCTTAGCCCCACATCACTTGTGGATTCTGGATTGGATTCATGCATGCAATGGACTCAATGGCGACCTAACTCGGTAATACGCTTCATTTGGCTTCACAAAGTTGGACGATGCTCCGCTGTCAATCGGACTGGCAACACCCTTCTGCCTGTTCGACGCAGTTGTGCACCCGTACATAGAGATCAACGACATCCGCAACCTTCGGATGGTTGCAAGATGTTGCAAGCATGCCTCAAACTGTTATATTCTTGTAAATCTCAAGGTTCTGCAAAGCAAAACATGCATTTCATTGCCAAAATGTCACTCTAGTTCAAGAAGCAGAAAGAGATGAACGAACAAACGAAACCTGCTCTTATCCTCGAGACTTTGACTTTTCGGTCACCAAACAACCACTCTTTTTGAGTGCCCATCACAATGTGAGCATCCTTTAAATCCAAGCCTGAGATACAGATATAGGGACAAACTCGACCTTGGAGGCTGCGAATACGGCTTCAAAAATGCTCAAAAAGAACAGGCCTAAGATGCAAAGGTCGCGATTGCCTATGATGTTGTCCTCCCAAACTGTATTATAGGACCTATAGGACATCGATTGACTTTGGACTGTGCTACCATAACACATCTTAATATATCTCAACAAACGTGTCAACCTGGCATGTGCATGCACTGGAGTCACTAGAGCATTGAGTCGCCAAGGAATACATTCTCATTGTATTGCATTATATCAAATTGTAATTAATCGGATCAAATTCGGACTAGGATCAAATTGTCTTGCTTCAAGCTGTTTCCTGTTACACAGTCCAATCTCTGACATGCAAACAACTGACTTCAGCAGGTTGAATAAATGAAATATGCTCGGGTTTGACCTGGACCTGTGCGAGTTATTGGGAGAGTTGCTCACCATCTTGCATGGCGCAGAAAAACATGTCAAATGTATGCTATAAATCTGCATGTTGTATATATGATTCTATGATTATACGATCCACGTGGTGTATGATTCTATGATTATACGATCCACGTGTTGAGAACATGTAGGGATCGACAAAACCATTTATTCTGCGTTCCTTTCGGGCACAGGATGCTGCAAAGTATAGAAGCTCTCTTTATGAATCTTTGTGATATGTCGTTGGCTTTAACACTATCATTCAAGAAATTGATGCCACACCCGATCACAGGGCGCAGTCTTCTTGGCAGTCATCATGTAACAAATGTATGTGTGAGATTGTGTGAGAACGTTGGACCCCGGGCCTACCTAGTCTCAGGATGTCTCAGGTATGCCTCAGGTGTCCGAGCACTCGCTTGAATCGCCTCTGCTGGGACCTGAGGAAAACGGAATCACTCTGCAGACTCTGCCGGCACAGCTATGCCGCTATGGGCTGACGGCTGATGCACACATTGCCGCATAGCTGATACAATGTCAGTCAATGTCAATTGCATGTGATAGCTATGCTGCACCATGTGTGATGTGTTTGTCGTTTGTGCTTTACTACCACGTACTTTCCGCCGTTCCCGGTCTCCCGGTATTGAACAGAACATGATGCGTATATACATATAATTTAATATATGTTGATATTGTAAATGAGAATGTCAATACATAAAGATGCATGTACATACGCTAATTAGTTTACTTATACATGCTGCAATGTAAAACAAGAAAACACACATACCTATTTTGCGACACGTGGCGTGTGTTGACCTGCACAAAGTTGATGTGCATGAACTCGCTAGCAAGCTAGGCACAGTTGGCAACTTGCACAACATAACTCACTTCAATCAGCTTCGGCCTGGCGCCCAGAGCGGACTCCACGTGCTGCGGCACGTTGCAGTAAGACAGGCAAAGCAGCCTTGCAGTCGCTATGCCCCGCTCTTTCGTGCCATGCCAGATGCCATAGCATGCCATATCATGCTATTCTGATCTTGCCTTTCCTCAAAGATTCAATCCTTTGGACATCTTTGGACATCCCTCAGGCATGACAAAAGTCATACAGTTCCAATGCATGTAGCATACTGCAACCATCAGTAACCATCAGACAACGCAAGCTTGCCCTCTGATTCCCTCTCCACGTCATGTTCAGAGCCTCTGAGTCAACATCGACATGAAGCAAGGTCAACCTGCAGATCGTGCTGGCTTGGAGCGATGGATTAGTACAAGGACGATCTCATGAGCATCCAGGACATTTAAGGCGCCCTTCGTGCAATCAACTTAGAATCAAATAGTCGAGCATTGAAATCATTGAAATATATTGAAACCATGAGGAAAATCAGAAAATCGGAACATTGGAATGCCTGTACTGCGGATGCTCTCGGCAAATCCTCTGGAAGAGCTGCCGATGCCATTCTCCATCACGAAGAGAGGAGTCAAAGCCTTGGAACTGCTGCAAAAAACTGTTCGGTAATTGAGGATTGTTGTGTTCCGGCAACAGAAAAAAAAACATAGATGTATGGACACTAAATGTGTAGTGGTGTAGGTATAGGAAAATATTTATCTGTACATATACATGTAGTTACATTTCTAGATGTATTGTATGTGTTACATATATATATATTTACACACACACGTGTGCTTCTCTACGGATTAGTATCTGTATATCTGTATATCCTAATATATGTATCATACGCATATATCATATATGTAATTATATACACCCTTGCAAAATAACATACACATCGAAAGACAGAAAAAAAACCTCTCTTAACATGGCACCTGCGGTCAGGGGTTTTATCTTAACATGGAAAAAAAAAGTCTACCCCATGGATTTTCTATTTGCTTCTATGTTAAGGTTTGAGGTTCACATGTTGGGAAAGTCAACTGAATTGCCCCAAAATCCCAAAAAATGAATGATCTCCATATCTCCATTCAAAATAATTCAATTTATTCCTACTTAAAAATTGCCAAAATCGTGATTTTTGAGGTTGACCTGGACCATCCCGCACCGGAAACACCCCCCAATTAACCTGGACCAAAAATAAATTGTTTTTCTTTGTCTATGTTATTTTGCCAGGGAGTACATACACTTAAGTTCCATTCCATTACATTGCATGCCATTGTATAAATTATGTAGTACACTGATTCAATTACATACATTGCATTGTATGACATACCACAACCACGACATGAAATTGGAGTACAAGTACTGCCACATGATATGTTGAAACCGCTCAAAGGGAATCATGGGGGTCGTTTGAGGGATTCAAACTGGTGCTTTGGATCCAATCATTTAATCGATTCTCACTTCCAAGGGATGCTGCACCCCGGCCCTTGAATTCTGGTGACTGGCTGGAGTCTGTATGCCATGTGCATGTGTAAACATCGCCTCTGCTCCTGATCTGCTTAAGTGGATGAAACTTGGCCTGTTTGAAGATTTCAAAGCATTCCAGGCATCTTGGCCCTTGGGTTCCCCCGCACACTGATAGGCCATGCCTCAATGCAGCCCAGAGCGCCACCTCCGCAATCAAACCAGCCTTACTGCCGATTGCATCAATTCGCAAGACAACAATTGTTTCAATATCAATGGTCCAACACCCAAAGTAGTAAGTAGGTATATAGTCCTTTATTCATCTTTACTCTTTACTCCCTGTTGGAAGAACGTTAAAATGACATGCAAAACTCACCAAATGTTCAGCCAGGCCATCTTGAGTCTTCAACTTCTTTCAGGCACATCTCATGGCCTCAGTTCGGTACCAGGTTGCTGTCCAACAGTGGCCACAAAATCACATTAAAAAGGAATTACTGTAAAATAATAGGAGCAATATCAGAGCACAGAAATAAAATGGATCTGCATCTATATAGTTGTGCTCAGAATTATATGAAATACAAGGATAAATTGTTCACAACGGTGGGCATGGTGTCAGGCTCTTGGAAGTGTCTTTATTGGAGTTATCCAGCTAAACTCTACTGCAGGAGCATGATAAATGGATCCTGGAAACAGTCTATCATTTGGTAATCCTAATAAAGTATTCTATTCCTCTCGTCCTTGGCTTTATCAGTCGCCACAAGGCCCACGCCATTGATTTTATGATGACGGAGGTACTCATGCCATTCCTTAGCTTGCCAGAGATGACAGACATCCCGATCCCATCTGAAACACGTTGACAACTTGGCGAGATTCTGCAGGCAAATATGATGAAAGGCTTGAGTTGGGCTTTCGAGGTGCATAGTCTAGTGTACAAAGATGTACCTGCGGATGTGTCTGTGTTGCTATAGATGCAGGTGTAAGATGGAGTGTAAGCAAGTTGAAAATGTAAATCTTCATCAATGCCTGTAAATTCAACTGAGCCTGGCCAAAGTTGTAAGCTCCCCTAAGCTCGACTTGATCTCTTGGTTGCTAACCCTCCCCGTTTTATTTTTTTTTTGCGCGCTTCTGCTGTTGAGTGCACCCAAATACTCTTCTGTTTCTTGTCCACACTGACTCAAACCCTTTGTCCTTTCCAGGAGTGAAGGAAGATGCAAAATAATATCTCAAAATATGCTCTTGAAGCAAAGGAAAGTCTCCTCATTCCAAATGGGCAATGTCCTTCCACAGATCCAAATAATGTTTGATTTCATATTGGTCAAATCATTTCTTGTACGTATCGTCCAAACATGGACAGTTCAAGATGTTTAAAATATGGAGAAAAAGAAAGAGCAGCTGTGAGACATACTGAGAGTAAGTCCAGCCAAAATTGCTGAGCAAACCGACTGGCAGAGCTCTTGCAATGGTGTCTGGGTTGATATAGACCTCAAAGCAGAGACGAGCAGCAACGGAACCAAAGGCAAAGATATGCAGGTCTTCCTGCAATGACATTCTATATAATATAACACTCATAGTCATAGTCTCATAGTTGTCATTTCATGTTGTTTCTGTTATCTTCAAAACCAAAATATCGTCCAAGGCGAAAAAGTATCTCTGCTTCGATTTCGCCTCTTGCGCCGTTTTGGATATCCTGATCATGTCTATCCATATCATGTTTATATGGTGTATACATATATTACATTATATTACATCTATTATATATTGAATATCGACTTCTTGTGGTGTTTATCGATTTCATTCGCTGGCGCGGAATGGAGGTATGAAAGATGTCTTTTGATGTCTTTTGACCAATACCTGAATGCACATGAAGGGAATCAATTTCCGAATGAATTGTGCAATCTCAATCTGAGTTCAAATCAATTGCAAAGGTCCGCTCTGGCAGCTCGGGACCCAACGCTGCTTGCCAAAGCAGGCATCAAGCCCTGCGATTCTTCACATTCAAGCATTTCAAGCCACTAACCACAATTCACCCAAAAACATGCTTGGGTGACCAGAATCCAGAAGAGAAAAAGGATATCGAGCAAATGACATCGTGGCAATTTCTCTTCCCATATCTCTCCTGGTCAGCAAGCCAACCAACAGTGAAGGATTTGCCAGAACCTCAAACTGCATGGAACGTGAACGTTGGTGCAGCTGCACTCTTGAGCACCGATCAATCCGATTACAATATTTGTCAGTCAAGTTAAGTTGTCATGTGGAATCAATGCTTGCATGGCTCAAAAATGGGGTACTGTACCGCCCAGCAAATCGGTCATCTTGAGTAGCAAATTCGCTCATGTTTATTCTGCATTATTAAGGTCAACCATGGTCAACTCATGGTCAGAATGGAGAGCAGAATCATCAAATCATGGTAAAACATACTCAGGAAACACACAACACACTAAGGGTTCTCAGGGCAGCACCCAGGGCTCCTGCAGTGAAAACTGCCTCAAGCTGCATCATTACAGAAGCATCTTCAAGAAAAATCACAGGAAAAAGATAGAATGGAATCCTCAAATGTCTACAGTAGGAGTCTAGCAATATGTGGCTGTGAACAATGCCTCCCTTTTTGGATAAATGTTGGAATTCACATAAAAGCTTCAAAAGGCAAAGCCAGGCAAAGCGCAAAAAGAATGACTGGGTCGTTGGTGCTATGTGTGCTTTCGTTTCCTGGACCATCTATGCTATCTCGTGCATTCACTCATAACGAGCAAAGCTCCTCGATCTTCAACCAGCTAGTTGCACTCCAAATATGCAAACACTGAATCAAAATCATCGGGCAAACAAAGATATGGAGGATGAAAATGGATGAAATACGTTGCCCTTCCTAAATCCATAGGAAGGAAGAGCAATTCTGAAAAGATCTAATTACAATATATATTATATATATATATATAAAAGAAGTCGGCTGACGTCTATTTTGGGGCCGCTACAATCTGAATCCATCCAAATCCTAATAACTCCCTGCCCCTGCTTGAGATTTAAACAAATTCTTTCCTGAACCACAGTGCTCAATTTCAGCCTATGCTAGGAATACCATCACGTTTAGCTCCGAGACACACAAGGCAATGGATGCTGAAACCTCAAAGCAGGATAAAGCAGGCTGTGTTCAAGTATGTTCAAGTGGTCATGCTGGATTCCACAAACAAACCATGCAACAAGTGTTGGCTCTAGACTCTAAACAATTCCACATCGACTTGCACACCACTGTGATCTGGGTGCGAGTCAAACTGCCAAACCCATTCTACCTTCGCAAATATGCTCGAAAAGAATGTCTGTCTATCCGTTTTAGGGTTGCTGGCTTTTGACCCATATACATGCACGTCCATCAAAACAAATCCGATCACACTGTCACACTGCCCCCAATGAAAAATAATCGCGGCACCCTCACCCGTCACTACTAGTAGTTACTATTAGTAGTTGTGAGTTGTGAGCTAGAGTCACCTTCAACGCATCAGATGAGAATTGATTGTAGTTTGGTTCGAAATGTTTGCTGATTTGTGCAAATTTAGTTTGCTTCAATTAGCTTCATGTCTTTCAGCTGCACTCACTTCAAGCAAGCTTAGCAAATGAGAATTTGCAAACGATGCAGCCTTCTCCCTTTGCATTGAATTGACATGAATTCACCAAAACGTGAGGCTTCAACGAAATCAATTCAACAATAGTCAACCCCATTCAACCACTTAGAGTTGTTGCTAAGCAGCTCCTCATGGGTGGATGTGAAGATCTCTCGCCTTGCCATAGCCTGTCCAAGCACGGAACATGTCATCTCTGTTCTCTATCTAACTCGATCCCTTCTTGTTGATTTATGGAACTATCATGGAATCATCATCAATCAGCAGTCCTTTGGCAGAGGCATCTTGCTGCGCTACAGACCCCAAACACTTCATGTATTTCACACATGCGTGCATCACGGTCACTTGTTGTGCCAATTTAGCAACTCCGTACACCATTCGTGCCACACAAGTGGGGAAGACAAGCAAGGTGACAAAGGGAGGCGTGGAACCGCATTCAGGGGCAGCTCAGAACAGGCTGACACTGCATGTTACTCTCAAGGTAGAACTGGCACATACTAGCATCCAAAAGTACGCGTTTCGGGGAGTCTGAATGGTGCCGGTCGCCCGGTGTACAAATGAGCACATTGGAAAAGAGCTCGCATCAGCAGAACTGCACCACGCACGCTAGCAGCGTAGACATTCTGCATACACATTACACACTTGAAATTACAAAAAATAGTCACTTCCTGTGACTTCTTGTTTTCTTTCTGCAGTACATGATGCGCACAAAATGTGTATTTTGAAATTTCAACTGCGCTTGCACATGTTCTGAGTATTTTATCGCTTTGACAGGTGCCAACACGCACCGACTACTCAGTGCTCATCAACGCATGTATTTCCACTCGTGGCATTTCACATGTTCAAAGAATGTGCCTCCTTCAGCATGTTGGAGACCATTGCATCCTGGTCTTTTCAATAGCAGCAATCAGCAATCAAGTTTCCTGTTTGTGTTTGGGTATCTAGGAATGTCTTTCATACGTGGCTCTGGTCTGAGGTGATTCTGCTGTGGCAGATATGTTCTTTTTCGCCTACCGACGGTATAGAGGCAAACCAGCACCGAACAAGCGACCAGAAAAAGATGAAAAAGGATAGCATCAAAAGACTTTGCTGAAGTCCACTTAAAAAAATCTTAAAAATACCAAAAATATCCGAAAATCCATTCCAACAGTCCCACAAGCGATTGAGGAGCTGACCTGCATGTCGCACCGGCTCTCCGTGTAGATGCCATGGTAGTCAAGGTCCTGAGTCCACTCGAGCCGAAGACGGATTTAAAATGATTTAAATCTGTTTGATGAGCAGCACTGGCACGCAGAAATCAGGCAAATCCTCTGCTATGCATCAATACGCATCATCTAGCGCACTGTCGATCTGAGTGCTCCGACCAAATGGCTTCGATCAACATCACTTGGGCGCGGGTGGTACGTATAAGAGCCCGTGTAGTTTTCCCAAGTGGGCCTGGCTGCAAGATATTTAAGCAGCCAAATAAGAAATTCAAACGAATGTCACGCCAGTGTCATTCTCCCTGCAGAGCACCATATGCAGGAGTCGGCAAATGAAATGTCTTGAGAAACCATAACCTTTCTGGGTGCGTATATACATACAGAACACATATATATATATATTATATTATATATGTATATAATTATATATATATATAATTATAATATATATATATATAATTATAATATATATATATATATATAATTATATACATATATAATATTACTCATACATATTCTGTGCGTATGCATGTGTAGTGAGAGTTGCCACGACCAAAGGGGCTTTGATTGTTCGAGGTTAATGCATGTAAGAGTGCACCTTGTCCAATCGAAGTCATTCAGCCAATCTTGATGATCACCGTGAGTCTGCAGTGAGGGAAGATACACAAAAACTGCAATTCCACCTGATTTGACACCCTGAGTTTGCAGTGCTGAAAGCGAAATTGAAAATGGGATATATAGACATGGAATATCATGGAATCACATAGATAGAATCGGAATGAATCGGATAGATATCAAAAGTGCTGTGGAGCAAAACAACGATTGAAATTGAAAGAGTAGGGCCAGTCCGTGACCAGCCTCCACGGCATCTTGGAGAACGCTCAAAGTCCTCTTGATTGAAGTGACAGCAGTTGTAATAGCATACTGCGCACTGCGCACATAGACTTAGAATGCCAAGATGTCTGGCAAAAAAAAAGGATAAGGAAGGCAAATAATAAGATTTACATTATAGATTTACAGATTTTTGCGAGGCAGCTAAGTCCATGCGAATAAACTTCCTTGCAATGTTAGGCAGCGTTAACGTCCGCTGAGCAGTCCTGTGGCGGACAGCCCATATCTTTCCGAGACCAGTCGATTGAACATCATCTTGCCGCTCACCTGGCCACAAAAGCTGTGTGACACGGTGTCAAGTACTGCATTGAGCATATTTCTGTGGAAGATTCGTGGTTTGCAAAATAATCGATAATGCAAACATATGCCAAAATGATCACTGTTGGAATTCCCGTGCTCACATGGACTCCAGCATTCTTTAGACAAAAAGCGGTGGTCCACCTTGCACTACTGAAATGGCACATCTAAAGACCTAGGATGCAAGGGGGTCTAAGACCATCTAAAAAATCATGGCCCAGGCAACCAACTACAAAAAAATACAAACAAATACAAATACAAAAGCGGAACTCTAAAAAATAGGGAGTCCATGTTAGCCATGTGGACGTCAACAGGTATAAAAATACCAAATGTACCCAAATGATTGCTTTACACATCGGAGATGGCCGGCGCACAACAGCAGTTTTAGC
>Ga0126342_10013170_pt1 | contig 14684 bp, 18 predicted proteins | sample Cyp1metagenome_FD_92528 | JGI IMG/M metagenome (GOLD analysis project Ga0126342, IMG submission 92528) | Coral microbial communities from Lord Howe Island, Old Settlement Bay, Australia - Cyphastrea 1 metagenome | ecosystem: Host-associated > Invertebrates > Cnidaria > Coral ... | reverse complement strand
GATTTCACTAGGATATCCACAAGATCTCCTCGCAAGGACTTCTACAAAATCAGGAATCTTCGAGGATCTCGACACGATCCCTACAAGATCCCCTTCCAAGAACCTCATACAGCAGGACTGCCCGACTGCCCCAACGTCGACGGGCTCGACGGGCCCCAACGGGCCCGACGGGCCCCGCCTGACGGGCCTGACGGGCCTGACGGGCCCAACGGGCTCAACGGGCCCAACGGGCCCAACCCAGCAGAAGACCATGGCCTGTAAGTACCTTTTTGCCAATTTTTCTTGAACACCAAAAATTCTTACAAAAGGCACTTCGATAGTACACACTGGTAAATGTCAATTTTACTTGGCACCCACAAAATTTCTGAGGCATGCGGCCATCAGTCAACGCACTTGGACAAACTGTGGAAGAGTTCTTTTGGCGCCGTCGGGACATCTTGAAGAAACCGATGGGTAGCCCCTAGATTGAATAAACATTATATGAGTTATCATGAGTGATTGCATCAGTTTTTTCATGCTGGTCTTCACTTCGTGCTCCCCCATCCGATGATGCGCCACTGCCAAGTCATTAGGAAATGATCTCCGAGTTCAAGCCTGGGGACTCCGACGCTTGGTGTCGGTTTTTGCCAGAGCCGCACGCCGACCCCACATTCCTCGTGAGAAGTGGATGCGGAAGTTGTTCGTTGAAGCAGGGATTGAATTGCCCGAAGGCCTACCATTAAGAATGCAGCAGGATTGGTTCATAGCAAAGTAAATTCAACAGTTATAGTTTCAACCAAACACAATGTGATCCTTCAATCTTGTTGTTGCCTGCTTACAGGCCCAAACCCTGAACCAGAGAATCCAGAAGCTGGAGCCGAAGCTGAAGGTGTTGGGGATGAGGAAGGGGAAGAAGAGGAGGAAGCGGACCCTGATCCAACGATAGACCCAGACTCCAAGGACAGAAAATAATTTAACAATCAACAATTTCTTAAGTTTATTTTTTGGATGTTTGTTTTGGTGTAATGACCCGACCTATCTTAAAGTCACCATTTCCAGACCTTTCTCCAGGAACCGACTGATCCTTCTGGTGAGACTGCTGAGAAGCCGGACTTGAAAGGCTCAAAAGCTGAAGGACTCTTTGGCCTGGCATCAGCATGCTCATATCTAACCGTAGTGACTCATCTAACATTCCCTCCATGTAAAAAAAGTGCCATGTCACATGCCATTCATGCAGGACGACCTTTGGAAGCCAAGACTCCCAGCACCACCACCCCACGTTGCTAGGCTTTGGAATCTTATCCTGGTGGATTTTGGTATTTAGGGGACCTGAATGAAAGCCTTTTTTCTTCAGATTGGTTTACATAGGGGTCACTTATGGATGCCAACCGTTGGCTGAGTGCCGGCCATTGCCAGCCCATTTTAGGTTCTGGCGCGTCCTCGCTTTGGAGCCCGTCCACAGCACGTTCTTCAACCGTCAATGGGCATTGGCTGAAACAGTTAGGTGATGGATACGAATGTGTCCATTGCGGCTTGTTTTCACATGACTTCGAGACCATCCATGCCATGCCATGTGAGAGGAGCAAGGAATCCCTTGAAACGGAGTTGCAGAAACAAATGGCAAAACTGAAAAGGTTGAAACAGCTTCGTACTCTCGAGTCAGACTTGTTGGCCAAAGCCTCCACTCCCGGCACCACTCCCAAAGCTGCGCCTGTCCTCTTGGGAGCCCACCGGTATGTCCAATCCTTGGAGCTTTGCAATGAACGTGGACAAATCATGCGGAGACATACTTTTTTCCCCCCACCTGCCAGGTGAGGGTTGTTAGATTTTATCAGAGTTGTTCTTCTCCTCCTCTTCCTCCTCCTCCTTCTCCTCCTCCGCGTCCTCCTCCTCTTCTACCACCTCTGCCTCCACCACGTCCACTGTTGCCTTGCCAACTCTTGGCCAAGCTCTTCGCCAACTTCGGAGCTCAGTGCGCACTGCTGGACCTCAACCTGGGACCTTCCCAGCTCAGTGTGCACCGCTGGACCACAACCTGGGACCTTCTTAGCTCAGTGCGCACCGCTGGACCTCAACCTGGGACCTGCCGAGCTCAGTGCGCACCGCTGGACCTCAACCTGGGGCCTTCCAAGTTCAGTGCGCACCGCTGGACCTCAAAAAGCCAGATAGAATGCCAGAAGATATGCCAGATAGAATGTCAGATAGAATGCGAGAAGATATGCCAGATAAAGTGCCAGAACATATTGCAGAAGATATGCCAGGTAGAATGCCAGAAGATATGCCAGAAGATATGCCAGATAAAATGCCAGAAGATATGCCAGATAGAATGCCAGAAGATATGCCAAATAGAGTGCCAGAAGGTATGCCAGATAAAGTGCCAGAATGTTTGCCAGATAGAATGCCAGAAGATTTGCCGGATAGAATGCCAGATAGAATGTCAGAAGATATGCCAGAAAAATATGCCAGAAGATATGCCAGAAAATATTGCAGAAGATATGCCAGGTAGAATGCCAGAAGATATGCCAGATAAAATGCCAGAAGATATGTCAGATAGAATGCCAGAAGATTTGCCAGCAGTAACAAAACGTATAAATGTCATGGTGGGGATAACTCGAAGAAAAGTAATTTATACTTTGTTGATGAAAGGTTTCATGGATATAGACATGGACAATGCGGCCCCACTTTTCTAGTAGGCTTAAGACTTCAGCTACTTAGGTCCTGACCTTGTGGAAACCTTACCATATGAAGTGAATGAAGAGCCACAGCTTGAGGCAGGTGACCACGTGGAAAGGCTAGCCAAAACAAACTCACTGACATGGAATGGGGAAAAGTTGCCAGAAACTCCATCACCAGGTTGGGGCCCTCCCTCACCTATGTCACAGCAGGAAAATCCAAAGGGTTCAAAGCAAGGACAAGCCGAAAGCAGCAAAGAGATCGCAAAGGAGATCTTTCCACCTACCCCAAAAGACTATGGGTTAGGATTCTTTGTGGGCTACAAACAGGATTGGGCCCGAGAGTTTTTGGCAAAAGTCAAGGGTTCAGGAATGGATAAAGCGATGGAGCACTGCATCGTCTACGGGAAAGCGGGGAAAGAATTCCTTTTTTCACCTCGAGGATTAGTTGGCAATCCTGACAAGGATGATTTTCCCATTCGTGTGATCTTCAAACCTCATGCTTCCCAAAGAAACTTCCAAACTACTGGGGAAACCGTGCCTCCATCCGAAGCTGAGATGGACAAGATTGCAGAAGATATCAAGGAGAAACTGTTGCCAATGCTGGCCACTGAAGAGAAAGCTGAGGTGAAGCCATCGGCATCAGCTCAGCGTGGAGAAAGCATCCTTCGTGTGCCTGCCCCTCCGGTTCAAAAGGACCCAGACTCGCCCGATGTCATTGTGACCTCCGAAACTGGTGAGATTGAATCCCCTCATGAACGTTCAGGGGCTTTTTTCCCTGATGGTCAGCCATATGAATTCTTCGAAGACAGTCAGCCTGATGAGGGTGAGCCTTGTGCAACATTGTCCAGTCCTCCCAGCCCAATCCCCGCAACAGCTCCTAGTGGGGGTTCCTGCCAAGTGGGTGGGAAGCAGGATGAGGTTTTGGGTGAGGAAGAAGAACAGGAAAAGAAGCCTTCCGATTCTGACTTGGCCTACCCCGACCACATTGTGGCTGCAGGTGTTGATCCCCGGCCCGATCCATGTGCCAAAAACTTCAAGATTCCAAAGATCTACTCTGAGGGAGTTGATGGCGCAGTAGTCTTGAGCTCTTCTTTTGGTGATAGTCCCAAATCCGATGTAGCTGATGAAAATGGCAAAGCAGTCCCAAGCAACCAGGCCACCACTACTGAAGCTACTGGAGTTTCAAGGGGTTCTACACTAGACCCAAAAAGTGAGGAAAAGCATGAGCCCAGTACCGCGACCTCTCCGATGCCACCCTGTCCCAAGCCATCAGAGGAGAAAGAACTTCAGCCTCTTCCTACTTTGCCGAAGGAGATCACGGGCCTGGACTTCATTGCCCCTTCAGAGCAGGTGAAACCTAAGGCAAAAGCTAAGGCTAAGGGGAAAGCGAAAGCCAAGGCGAAAGGAAGGTCCAAAACAAGCAAAAGTGCTTCTGCTCCACCGGGACGTGGAAGGGGAAGGGCAAGGGGTCGAGGTGGGCGTGGCCGTGGCCGTGCCTCCTGTCGAGATGTTGAGGATGGGAATGAAGAGGATGGGAATGAAGAAGGTGAATCGGAGGGTGAAAGTGTTGCTGACAAGTCGGTTTCTGAAGGCAGTGTGCCAGCACCACTGCCTGAGGAAGCCAAGAGACCCAAGCGACCCCGAGTTTCCAAGGCCAAAAAGACTGAGGAGGAAGGACCTGGTGCCCCACCGCCTGCCAAGAAGAAGAAGGTGCCTGAGCCAGGTGAGAAGGAGGATCCACCAAAGACACGAAAGACCCGGAAACCGAAGGTAGAGACAGATGCAGTGAAAAGCAAGCGCAAGACCAAGGAGGTGCCACAAACCGAGGCGAAGAAAGGAGATGAAGAGGAGAATGAGGCAAAGCCGAAAAGAAAGCGAAAGTCCGATCCTTCCAACATGTCCCCTGAGGAAGTTGAATTGAAAGCCAAGCGTTCCAGGAAGAGTTCTGCCTACCATGTTACCTACAAGAAGAACTTGGAGCATGGAGAAGACATTGCGCGTCAGCGAGCCAAGGAAGTAACTTGGCTGGGCCCATGAATCACTTACAGTAAGTTTCAACAAATCTCAACAGCATGCAGTGGTACTTAATGGAACCTGTGATTTATGATTTCTTCACTGCTGGGCTTCCTTAGGCCTACCGATCCACTGAGTGAAATTTCTGCGACCTTCTGATGGCCCACAAGCTTTTTGAATGGGAAAAAGCTGTTTTGATATATCGGTCAAACCACGTGAGAACATGTGGTTTCTAGATGTGCTTAGGGGTTCACAGTTGTGGTGGCCAGAGCCATGCGCAACTCTTTAGATCATGTCAGATCTTACCTTGAGGCCTTTTCATGGCTTCCAATCTCGCACAGACTTCTTGGGAATGGATCAGCACACCGCTAGAAAAAAATGCTTGTATTGGAGCGGTTGCTTCAAGTTTGTTGATCTTTGGTAACTGCCAGCCACCCTTCAACCCGAGCGACCTTCAAATTAGAAAAGGGGTTGAACACAATTTGACCCCAGGACATCTCTTCATTCACCCAAAGTTTTATCATTTCCCATCCAAGCAGCCAGCGAACTTGGCCAGGTGGACCTTGACCGTGGAGAGCATGGCCTGGATTGCAAGGGCCCGTTTGGCAGGTGCCCCCCTTCTGCGCGCAGCTGCTGCCCGGACAGTGTGGGAGTTGTTGAGTGCCCTAAATGGGGATCAAAAGCTGTGATTTGGAAACCAAAAAGGGCACTGAAACCTGAAAATCGCACAAGTTTTTGACCATTTGGGCCATGCTGGTTTGACACCCTCGCATCAATTGGTGGTATCAGATTTTGATTGTTTGCTGCCAAACCCTGTTGAATATTGGCCTACACCTCAGACCATGTTTGCTCGAGCAAACTGAACTATCTACATGCCATGAAGGGAGATCGATCAGATCGTCGGTCAGTGCCTTTCAACCTAATGCGCCTTGGGGCGCCGAAGCTGCTGGTGTCTTTAGTGCCCAAACTGCAATAATGAAGATAATGAAGAGTGTGTCGTAATAGCACGAAATGAATACAGGTAACATTGGGTAACACTTTTCCTGCATCTCAGGTATTGCTTCTCGGATGGAGCGATTTCAAAACCTCTGGCCCATATGCTATGTTCGAAGTCTTTAGTGGACAAGGAGCTGCGACCAGAGCCTGGCAACAAATCTAAAAAGGGTGTCCTTTATGTCAGAATGCAATCTTGTTTCAAGAGAACATATTGAGTTGCTAATGTCTTACCGTAACGCCGTAAGGCACCATGCTGGATACAACGTTTGCAGCTTTGATGTGGACTATTCTCAGAAAGGGATGGATTTCCTGGGGAATGGTGGCTTTGCGTTTCTTGGATGGTAAAAAAAAACAAAGCAATGTTTATACATTTTGCCTTGACCCTACATTCTTCAGAATTATTTGTTGGGATTATTTGTTGGGCTCTTTATCCAAGGCTAGCTGTCTTGGTGTGCCTACACCTTATCCCCAATGGACTCCTGCTAGCAGCACCGCAGTGTGGATCGTGGGTGGTAGCGTCCAGGGGTACTTCGAGGAGATCTTTGATAAATCCAAGGGGATATGAAGGTTTTGATTTTGTTGCCCAAGGAAATCAGCTGGTGGCACGGTTTCTTGCCGGCCCTATACAACTGGAAAAATGGCTACTTACCACAGTCAACACTTCTTCCCACCCATCTCAACGCCTGCCCAGGCTCTTTCTCCTTTTGATGGTGGCGGTGGCAAACTCCTGCATATTCGTGGTAGAGAATCCGAGCCACACGTTGCTTTGGGCCCACGAACGGTTCTCATATTTTTGCAATTGGGTAGTTTGGGCACCTAGGCTGCCATTTCATGGCTGGAAATATCTATGTTGTTTCCTTAGGTCTTGCCATACAACAGCTTAGGTATTTACAAAAAGCTTCTGGATGTGCTTACATGGAAGCAGAACGCCAAAGAGGACAACAGCAATGTCCAATTCAAAATTCGTTGAGTTCTTAAATTTGGGTAAGCTCACCAAGTCCCAACGCCCCAAGAAGAAGTCTGATACCACACGAGCCCAAGCTATAATTGCTGAGTTTTCGACTCCCTTATTCCTTCATTACTGCCGGTGATTTTCATCCCATAATATGGTAAACCTTTTCTTGGGGAGCCTTGGAACATCTCAGGACAATATGTGGATGCAAGCGGGTTGAAGAGATTTGTTGGCACAACGCAGCTAAAGTCTACTCAGTTACTTTCTGGCAAATGGGAAAATAAATAGACTCAAACCTAGTTCAGCCTACTCTCCCCCTATTCCCCACTGGCCTAAGGGTGTACCCTGAAAAATTTGGACGCAAGCTCCTGGACGTCTACAAGACCGCCGACTTTGAGGAGTGTCGCAGAGATCTACGCAAAATTTTTGCAGTAGACCCCAAATTGACGGACAGGGAAAACTTCCAAAAATACCCCACAGGTGATTTGTGGTCTGACGCTAAGTTATTGGATGTTGTGAAGTATGTCTACAACTATGAAGGGCTAAGGATCCCAGACAGCTGGGCTGAAACCATGCAGTCCTTCATGGAGGAAGTCAGCACCCATGTTTCTCAGCTATTTATCTTTTTGTGGTCACAGTAGAACTGACCTGGCTAAACCAAAGACTGTTTCAAAAACATGTCGACCCAATTGTCGGCCCTGAGGCTGGGTGACTTGCCCTGCGCGAGCTACGGGATCCCAGAGCATCAGCTGTGGAGGAAAAAAGGATTGGGTTTGATTGCTGAGAATTTGTTGCAAAGGTCTCCTCAACAAAGTTTTGACATGTTTTTTGGTGGAACTTACCGGTTTTGTAAAAACCTTTGATGTTTGGAAAAATCTCGAGCGTTTTCTGAGTGCAAATTCGAGCGCAAATATCCGCAAAACGAGCGCAAATTTCCGCAAACGGGCGCAAATTTTAAAAAACGTCCTCACCTGCCAAATCAGCAAAGGAACTTTTGGGATATGATAGCCTCATTTGGTGGCTCAAGTTAGGCAAACAGACTCGGTTCAGTCAGCATGCTCACTAGTCCAGGAAGCTGCTCTAGTTTGAAGGAGGGTGCTGCACACTTGAAGAGAAATTGTACCAGTCCGCAAATGGAAGAAGCTGATATCGATGCCATGATTCGGGCACCTTTCCTTAATCATCGAACATTCCCAGTTACAGTATCTGTGCAGCCTGGCCATTTTTTTATCCATCGTTAACATGTAGCCTGCCACGCCCACACTTAGGCAACAGAAGAGCGGATTGCGCTCCTCACCCGGCAGTTGGAGCCCGTCCCTCGAAGCCTGACGGAAGTGCCGACTCAGAAATCAGGTAGATGGTTACTCAAAAAAAACACGTATATGTTTTGAAGGTAGACGGGGATTGGTATTCGGAAACCCCTTGGTATTTTATATGCAATGTACTGTTGAAATCACCCTGTCAGATTGCCCGATCTATTTTGCAGAGTCCGATGGGAAGTTCTTTGCAAACCCACCAGTGAGACGACTTGCCAGTGGTTTTGAGACGCCCCCAGCCAAGATCTTCAGGACTAGCTCAAGTCATGCCGTTCATGGGACTGGGAACAACAACAACTCCCAGGAGCCAAAGCCAGGTGCCGATAAACCCGAAAAACTTGATACTCATCCCGCAGGTGAGGTTCTTCCTGGATCTTGCAAGGACAAACCGGCTGGCCTGCTTCCAGGTGCAAACCCACCGACGAGGAGGAGCAAGCGGCCTGAGAGAGATGTGGAACCACCAAGCAAGCAAAAGTATGACAAATACTACCACAGGCAGGGTTGTGCGGGGAGCCCCTTTACCATCAAAATCAAACGATTAACTTCCACAAGGTCCCACAAGTAAGTAGATCATATAATATATTGTGGTCGGAATATGTATGTCTGTTAAAAGAAACAACTGCTTAAGTACTTCAAAAAAATAATCGGATGGTCAATCCTTAAATGAGAATCTTTGGTGTTGGAATGGAATTCAACAGTAAACTGGGTGCTTTGTTGGGAACCCTTTTGAGTCATGAGCCTTCCATTTAGATCGATGACTTCAAATTTAAAACTTCACTTGTCGGCCCAGGATGGTTCGTTACTTCAAACCTCGTGCCGATGGGACCAAGTTGTGCTCTGATGAGGCTTTTTCCTTGTGGAAAACGGCTGATGGACGTGACTAGGGTCGCATGCTGATGGCTGATGTCTAACTAGTTTGACTATAGTTTATTGCCCTTAGCGACACATAGCTGCCTTGATAATTGCCTCCTAGAAGCTAGAGTCGATATGAGTAAGTTAATTTTTAATCATATCAAGGAGCTCAAAACATGGCAGAAAAACACAAATCAAATTCTTGGAGCGCCTAGACTCCAAAGTTGGTCAACCATTCTTTGCAAGGTTCCAAGCTCAAGTCGGCCCTGATGAACGGTGGGTCGTTCGAGGAGATGGAGGCGCAGGTGAAAAGGTGGCAATCCAAAAGTACATCCAAGCAAACCAACACCGCTTGGGTGACCAAACATTATCTCATGGCGGAGAAGCACTGGACTAGGAATCTTTGATTAGCATAAGACTCCCCTGAAAAAGATTCAAGGGATGATTGTCAAAGTTTTGGTATATGTTGTTGCAAAAATCTGGGGTTTATCCAGAACCAGCGTAGGATTCAAATCTTTTTGGAAGTTCTGATTTGTGGTCCCCCACCATGTTCCTTGTCCTCCTAAGGTCCATGTGCGATCATGCATTTGGATGGGCCAAGCAGAATGGCTTGTGGCAAATTAACCCAGTGCATAAAGAGGAGGAAGCATCGTTGGTAATCGAGAGGTTGTTCCAGGTTGCAGAGAACGAGGGTGAAGAGATGTCACCAACCGGTTCTTTCCAAGTCGAGGATTGGGGTCACAAAGATGCAGTCAAACCCATCTACTGCGTTCATGGGATAATGAGATGTTCATCTCATATTGATGGCTTCCTAGCTAGCTGTTAACTTAATTATCTTGCTAGTACCCATCCGCTGTCCACTTCCAGTTTTAGGACCCCAACTTTGACTTCATCGGCAGCTCGCTGTCCATCGAGGATCCCTCCCTGAAGGCAATCGAGAATGCCAGCAAAGGTGCTGGGGCCACTGACGGGCTTGGATCTTCTTTCAGGTTTCCCATCTACAACCTAAATGTTTTTATTCACCGAAACATGTTGGCCCAACACAAAAAATCTACACGCTGAGGTTGGTGTTTCCGACCCTGCAGCAGAACCAGTCACCACTGACTATTGTACCACAGTTCTTGGATTGCTTAGCAAAAAAGATGGAGCATGCGGGAAAGGAACAGGACTGTAAACCACCGTTGCATAAATCATTTCAAAGTCCGTTGAATCACCGTAGCCATGCCCCAAAACTGGAAGAAATGCGGTTGATGACCCCAGGACCGCTTGCAAACAAAAAAATTCCCGAAGGCCAAAGAGATTCTCGGAAGAATTATCCCAAACATCAGCGACTTGTTTTACTTAGCCAACATGTTTTATATTGGATTTCCATGCTCATCACGAGGATGGCCGACGGCATTGGAAAGTCTGTTGGCTTGCTATCCACGGCTTTCGATGATCTTTCAACACTTCAAGGGGAAGCTCTCACAGAAGAGCTGGAGAGCGGCCATGAGAAAATCAAGAAGAAGTTTGCGGAGATCACAAAGCTTGACATCGCTTTGAACAACTTGTTGGTTCGCGCCAGGCTCAATTTTTTTACAGTGATGGTGTGAGATACCTTATATTCTATTGATAGTTCATGTCAGCCCTTATGAATATAACTTCCCAGAATCACCAAGACATGCCAAAAGTCTTCAAAGGCTACTTGTGCGGAGTGGTTTGCATCATGGGGTCTCAAAGAATAAAAGGGCAACCCTACTAAAATCCTATAAAGACTTTCGACCTTCATTGGTACATAGTGAACCTGATTTGACGGGTTGTTTTCATATGGTATTCTAGGATGGCTTTGGGGATGTTACCTTCCAGTGAGTTATGAACCAAAGATACAGAAAACCGATCGTTTGCACCCAGGTACATCATGTTTGGAAAACAATTTGTTTTTAATATCCATTTGCTGGATGAAATCTGTCCAGCTTTGTGCCAGCCCGTTCACAGACCTCTGCCTGCACTTGCAGGAATCTGAAGCCACCGGCGAAGCAATTGCCTCGCACAGGGACGCCCAAGGCTTCCCCGAAATCGTCGGCAAAGCCGGCAGGGTCTAAGAAGCCAAAGGTAAAATCCAAGGCCAAGCCGAGCAAGACTAAGAAGGCTGAAAACGCTGACTAGATCTGCCTAGCTTCTGACATGTGTATTACATCTTGTTCCGGGATCATTCTGCCATGAGAAGGTCTCTGATTTCACATTCTTTGTCAAGACATGTTGGGGCCGTGTTTGAGACCAAGCTGGCTGTTTGAAAACCCAATTCAACTTGGACGACTTACCTGAGACATACTCTCGGGTCAAGTCACAATCCTTCACCGTGGGGGGGTGACCGCGAGTGCCTTCAAGCTTAGGAGAAAAATAATGTCGCTCAATGCCCCATGTTTTTTTCCCGAAACACCCCTCGCAGTTAATTCTTTAAAACATGTTTGGCCCTTTGCCCATCCCTCGCAGGTGCTTGGCCTTCCAGGCAGGCACCGGATGATGAGGACAGCCCAAGTCGGGGCCTCATTGGCCATGACTAGTTTCTGTTGCCCACAGAAAATGCACCCCTCTGGTTCCAGCTTAGGTGAAACCACTGGTGGTTCCGATCTTTCGGGGTCTGATCTTGCTGATGAACTGATGATTGGATTCGAAGAAGGAGTCCCTTGACACAAGTTAATTCATACAATATGATGTTGTGTGTTTTCCAAAATAAGTTTTCTTTGGGAAATCATTTCAAGCGTCCAAGATAAAACTATCTGGGGACAGCTCCAGTGGGTCTAAGGCTGAAAGTGCCCGCAGGGTGGTGCGTCTTGCTCGGGTGGCATCCCGCCGTATGAAGAGATTAGGATACTTGGTATTTCTGTGGATTTGGGAATGTTCATGCAAGCCGGAAACCTTGTAATATCCCTTGAACAATGTTTGTTTTTTTCCGAAAGGTCAAGACACAAATTTATCTTCATTTCCCCCAATTTTCTTCGTAAGGCTTGTGGGCCCCAAATGGAATTTGGTATTACTGTAATGGATAAGTGGTGCAAAAGACACATGAACAATAGTGGTATGTCTCAAAATGAGGGATGTTCGAAAATATTCCTATTAGACAGATAGACCCTTTTAAGTAGGTATTTTCGAGCATCCCTCATTTTGAGAAATACCGATCATACTGGAAATAATCTATATGTTTAGGGGAATCTGGAATTCAATATGTTCAACCTCCGGTGGAGCTTCAAAGTCACCAGGGTAATAATTTGAGATTTACCACCCAACAAAAAACATGTATCCAATCATTCGTTGGTTTGCCCCTCAGGAGCCAGGGATTTGCCATTAGAGAGGATAGCTTCCTGTGGCAGTTCTTCCAAACACAATCGACGAAATCTATCCCGAAACTTTCATGCTTTGCTGGACAAGCTTGGAAAACGCATTGGTGTGGAGGTCGCTTCCCACACTGTGACTTTGAGGGCGAAATGGCCTAAGATCCAACCGGAAAAAAAACCATACCCCATGGTTACTTTGTCTGCGTGGGCCAAATGCATTTTGAGGGATCTTCCCCGGTATTTCTTGGGAGGTTGCAACAATGTTGAGAACACGGAAGTGTACACTCGAACTTTTCATATGTTCTGGACAAACTATCGTCACACACAACCGGACCACATAGTTTATGAAACCTTTCCTCAAGAACAGTGGGGGTATATTATACCCTATGCCCTCCATGGAGATGAAGGAAGGGGCAGGAACTTCATACCGACTCTGGTTGTGGCTTTTCAGATGTTGGTCCACCCATTGGGGATGGGCTACACGAACGCTGCCTCGTGACTGGTCCGATTTACCGTGGTTTATCATACTTTCCCGACAATGATTTCACCACAAAAAAAGGTAGGTTAAATCCGGATATCCACCATTGTGGGATAAGGCCAATGATTGAAAACGACCAATGCTTTTCCCCTTTAGCCCAAACTTAGGCCCTTTAATGGAAGCAAACTATGAGAGTTAAATATGGGTGATAATTTTTAATTTATTCGCTGGTGAATTCAACCCATGTAGTTAACTTCCTCCAGAAAGAATCATTTGGTGATGGTAAGGCATAGCTTCCGCACTCGCTTTCTATCAACGGTGATCTCTACCAAAATCATGCTTGATGAAACTTGGGATGAAATTCATGAAGTCCTGGCGCGTGATTGTTACGATCTGTTTTGGGATGGACTGACAGTACCATGGTGGCACATTGGTCTAAAAAGGCTTTGTTATTTGAAAGGCAATACCTTTGTATGACTTTCTTCTGTGTGAGATTGCAATTGCACTTTTCCCATATGTCTAATCAGGTCAATGGCAAAACATTCTTTTTCGCTTGCTGCGGCATCAAGGGGGATTGGGTCTACCTTCGAAAGGCTCTGAAACTGGAATCGGGTTTTCGTTCGACGAGGGTTTGCCACTACTGTGATACTACTGAGTCTTGACAAATCTAGCCGAAAGTTTTTGTTTACTACTTTGACGTGGTTTAGTCTGTATTGATGGGGGTGTGAGCTGTTCCTCTGTGCTTCCTCTGTGCGCGTGCGCAAATTTCAGGAGTGGTGGAAGTTTGGTTCAAATCTTCGGTCCTGGAATGGTCAGCTTGTTGATCCGTGGAAAACTGATGAGCCTCCTACTCCTTTGAGAACTATTCCTGGTGTTGAGTCTCCTTTGCTTATCCGGACGGATCCAGCACACACTTGGCCTATAGGAGTGGGGAAAGAGTTTGCTGCTTCAACCATTTTCCTGTTGTGTCACCTGGATGTTTGGCCTGCCAACAACATGCCAGACAAACTGCTGGGAGCATGGGAGCACTTTCAGAGTTGGAGGTACAGAACAAAGCACACCTGCAAGTTGCATGAGTTTACCTACAAAACCTTCAAAGTGCAATCGTCAACTGGCTACAGCTTTGTCTTTTATTGGGGCCAAATGTTTTTGCATATGGGCCACGGAAACCTAAAGCTTTCTTTCTGGGTCCCACAGTCGGCCAAGGCTTCAGCAGTACCCAGTTCTTGGCGGCTCTGGCAGTGATTGCATCGTCGTTTGCAAGTGGTTGGAATCCGTAGTTGATGATCCTGCGATGCTGCCTGCTTTCCATGTGGATTGGTGAGATATTGGCACATGTTTTTTTCCTTTCTGGCCTGGGATGTTTCTGGCCTGGGATCTCATTTTGCTTGCTTAGTCTTCAAGCTGTGAACCAAGGATCGTTCTGGCACTGACCTTTGGGAGCTCATTAAGTACACCGTGCTGGCTTGCATTACCTGGTTTCGAGGGATGTATCAGCATGGGTTGTTCGTAAGTGCTGAATCTGCGCGCAAGTTGCTACCATATGGTTGGGCTCTTGTTGCCGCTTGTACCATGCCAAATAAATTTTGCTTTACTGTTTGCTTAGTGCCTTTGATGAGTTTGGGATAGTTTGGGCATCTCTATGGGTCTAGTGTGCACAGGGTGATGTTCTTGTACCACACTGTGAAAACTGAGGAGGGTTATGGGTTGCTCGCAGCTGCTTGCTGCCAGCGAAGGTGGTGCCTCTACCGGGTGAAACCAAAACTACACATGCAAGAGCATTTTCCGATCCTGGGCAGTTTAGCTAAAAACTTTTCCCCAATTTACCTAATGAGGAAATCAAAACATTTACTTTTTCCCCACCTGCCAGGTGAGGGTTGTTAGATTTTATCAGAGTTGTTATTCTCCTCCTCTTCCTCCTCCTTCCTCCTCCTTCTCCTCCTCCGCGTACTCCTCCTCTTCTACCACCTCTGCCTCCACTTCCACGTCCGCTGTTGCCTTGCCAGCTCTTGGCCGAGCTCTTCGCCAACTTCGGAGCTCAGTGCGCACTGCTGGACCTCAACCTGGGACCTTCCCAGCTCAGTGTGCACCGCTGGACCTCAACCTGGG
>Ga0126342_10013169_pt1 | contig 14685 bp, 14 predicted proteins | sample Cyp1metagenome_FD_92528 | JGI IMG/M metagenome (GOLD analysis project Ga0126342, IMG submission 92528) | Coral microbial communities from Lord Howe Island, Old Settlement Bay, Australia - Cyphastrea 1 metagenome | ecosystem: Host-associated > Invertebrates > Cnidaria > Coral ... | reverse complement strand
TATGTAATGTATGTAATGTATGTAATGTATGTAATGTATGTAATGTATGTAATGTATGTAATGTATGTAATGTATTTAATGTATGTAATGTATGTAATGTATGTATGTATGTATGTATGTATGTATGTATGTATGTATGTATGTATGTATATTATTTATGTATGTATGTATGTATGTAATGTAATGTAATGTAATGTAATGTAATGTAATGTATGTATGTATGTATGTATGTATGTATATTATATATGTATGTATGTTTATACCGACACACACACATATATATATGTATTGTGTATATCACATAAAAACAAACACACACACAGACTCATAGACACACACGTATGCATATTGCATATATGTATATGTACACATTGGCATTTGTGTCCACCATGCACATCCACAATCATTTACATGTCATGCTTCGAGCTTTCCCCCTTCTGTCGCCATCTTGTAGGATAAGCACTTGACAACCCACCAGATCCAGCGTGCCAACTCACCTATATTGTTAGCTGAAGATGTACATGAGGCACCCAAATCATGAAATTTTTGGGATAATGCGGTGAAACCAATGTCATAAACCATCCCCAATAGAGGTTTATGAAAAATATGTTATGTTACTAATCTTAGTAACCTCTATTGGGATATTTACTAACATATTAAATAAACCTAACATATTATTTCTATTTAATATTTAACATTTAATATTTATATTTACTAATATTAGTTCTACCCCGATTTGGGATGATGTTTCTCATGATCACCATGGTTCATGGGATGGTCGGATGATCAGGGATGTTTCCGACCATTGATGCCTAATGTTGTAAAGATGCAGCACGCGATTGTTGATTGTAAACTGGGGGATACTACTTGATGATGTACTGTAAAACCTGTTTATGTATATATATATAATATAATATATCATCTTTGAATACAAGTATTGTGTATCTGTATGTACGAGTGTATGCATGGCAGCATACAAATACATTTTTTTTTAAATATGTTCATATACCCGTACACGTATGCATTCACAACTACATGAACAGCTATACCGATAACTAAAACATAACTATGTAACTAAGTGTATAAACACATATCGAAGTAAATATGCAAGAACTATATGTACATATTTAATGCTATCGATACATATATATATATATATATACACATAGTCATATTTTTGATTCCACTTCTCCGTTGGGAACTTATTCCAATTGACCCTCTGAGTCCACTGCTTGGTTGGTGATGCTTGGAATGGATGATGGCAATCCCCAATATACAGAGGATAGGTACCAAACTCCACTCATCATCAACCAATTGGGATTCAAAGTGCACTAAATTGCTGTGAAATGTGCCGCCTGATTTTAACATATATTGACACTTTCCCAAGCGCACTTTTTATTCGATCCTCCCATTATTGCCCATCACTACAAATTTTCGTACGTGTTCTGAGAATGTTTTTCTTTGACGAATCTACCACAAATTCGCTGCGAATTCGCAAAAACAATAGCTGCGGTTTTGAACTGAGGTGGATTGCGGCAATTTCATCTTCGGGGAAGGAGGCTTGTGGAAACCTAAGCTGCTTCAATGATTGGTGGTTGACTAAGAGAGGGTATCCCATCTTTCTTGTAGAACCAATAGGCCAGTTTGGTCAATGGTGGTAGCTTGCATACCAAACGGGCCCCATTTTTTTCACAGAAGGACATTGGTGGATGGTCGGGGCTTTTAGTGTGATAGTTAATTCAGAGCCCGTGTGAAACAACTGACTACAGTAGTACAACCAACCCACAGTGGGCTCTGGATACTGTTTATTTGGAGCACTAGTCCCAATTGACAAACTTGCTGGTTTTCCCAGTCTAAACCACCAGCCATGCTGGATTTGGCAAGACCAGCAGTAGATTCGCACTTGCCAGACACTAACGACACATTGTCCCACATGGACCTGTAGGGCTTATCCTTATCCACAAAATCCCATGTACTGATACCACTCCTAGTATTCCAGTTCAAACCATAGACACGTGGGTCAAAATTTGAGACATCGGGGCCCGCTTTTTTTTCTTTCGCCACTTTCAGGATCGAAAACCTACTGTTTTCCGATATCTGCCATTAAAGCCCCCGATTTCTGGTCGCTGAATCCACTCTTTTTTGTTTGGCTAAATCCTAATCGTCCATCCTCTTCCCATATTTGTTTTCCTTGGCTGGTGACATTGTGCCGTTGTTTCCACTTTTTCGTTTTATTTTGACACTCAAATTCAACACTTGGATGAAGGGAAAATCAACGTTAGACCCCTATATTTGGGTAAAATCCATGGTTTCCAGTAGATTTTGCCTTAAACCAATCCATTGATAAACTGTTCTTTCAATTTTGATCCAGACCTAGCTCCTCATCACCCAACTCCCAGAGGTGGCACTGACCTGCCATTTAAGAAGTTCATGGAGGTCGGATTTCACTAAAAACCACGGGGAGTTCAGGAGATAGTGAGGATTCAAGCTGTAAAACGTGGGGGGTTAAGAACACTATGAGGAATTCAGCTGCAAACGGATGATTTTTTACAGCCCTGGCCAGTTAAACTGCCAGAAGGGGACTTCAAAACTAAGTTGCCAAGATGAGTTCATTGTTGATGTTGAGCGGCTTGTACTCCTTGGTACTCATCCTCTTCCAACATGTCGCCAGTAGCAGCGCAGTTGGTGTTGATTGATGTGCTGTTGGTTTGAATTCGGGTGTCCCCACTATTGCTGGCTTTTACATGCTGTTACCCCATCATGGGGTTCCTCAAATTCTCCTGACCCACTATTGTTATCTATTGTTATCTATTGTTTATTACCACAACTTGCCGCCCATTTTGGAAATGGCCTTTCCAGCAAGAAACCACCAGTTTTTTCATGGTCCGGTGACTCGACTGTTGGCATTGTGCTAACCGCCAAGCAATGGATTGGTGTGGCGAAAAATGATCGAAAAATGGGAGTAGAATATCTGACATCCAAGGAGTTTGACAGTTTTTATTATAATAAAAAAAATATTTTCACGGATTTGTTGGGACTTCCAAAGCATCAAAACACGGCTTCCCGTTACCATTGGCCAGGTGCTCTTGACCCTCCGAGCCGACAACAAATGCACCCTCAGCTGCTTGGCGGCAGCAAGCTCAGGGAGTCTGTCTCCAAGTGGGGGATACCCGAAATAACCATGACTTTTGGCCATTTGATGGTGAGCTACAACAAGTCTCAAATCGTTTTGGTATGAAACAGCGGAATGTGGTGGATCCATTCACATTGGCGTTCTGTTCTTGGAAGTTCATTGCCACTTAGGGGGATGGAACTCCTGAAACATGGAGCAAATCACTCGACTCAAAAGGGCGATCGTCCATAGTAAAAGGCTGAAAGATAAATGTGAAGATGTGAGCACAACCCCTGGTTGTCACAGGGGGTTGAGGTATGTACAGTAATTATACCAGTAGTACCGCACAAGGTGGTGGCGGAAGCTTCAAAGATAGGACACTATAGGTATATACATATATTTATAAATATAAAATAGGTATATATACATATATTTATACATATGTACATGTATATGCATTCTTGGATGAATTAGCCCCACAACGGATGTTTGGAACACAACACAAGGTAGCACCGTAGCACCTACATCATGATATTCCCTTGGTGTCACCGTCACCGTGGCAAGGAGATGTCATCAGTCTCAGAGGACAGGTGAAAAGCCAGGTGCCGTCACGGCGGTGGGGTCTCAGTGGAGTCTCAGGGCGGCTGTGTAGGAATACAGATGCGTCAATGGGATATACCCCCCAAACCTAGCATCCGCCGAAAATACCGTGTGTATAATATATATATATATAAATAAATATAATATATATATATATATATATACATATCCGTGTAATTATGTGTGTATATATATACACACATAGCACGTGTATGAATGTATATACATATGTGGCATTGTATGGAAACTTCTGTTTTAACCTTCGAATGGTGATTTTCCCACTGAACTGAGCGAGCCCACTGGGGAGCTCCATCGTGCCAGTTGGATACCTTGGTCCATCGGCTGTGTGCCGATCTCCCAAACATCTTGGGGCTACGGAAGGCCCAGGTCGCTGGGCAGTCGGGGGTCCAGCTTGGTGTTGTCTCAATGGGGGGGTACCCCAATAGCTGGATGGTTTATTTCATGGAAAATCCTGTTAAAACGGATGATTTGGGGTACCCTCATTTTAGGAAACATCCAGATGTTGTTACTGACAGGGGGACTTTAACATCATTTAACCATATAGGAAATAGGAGAGCTAGAATACACATACGAATGGCGGCCAGATCAGAATGCCAGCCTCTAGCTGTTTGCTACTGAGACAATTCGTGCGGTCTGATTACCCAAGCAGAGTGGCAAACCCATCCCTGTAATCCTCCCATGACACCTCAAATGAATAGATCCAATACTCAACCAGGTTTTTTTTAATGGTGGTTCTGAAGGAAATATTCGGGTTTTAGGGATTAATTATATATATTAATATATTTTTTGCGAGTGAGTCAACGGTACATCCACTGGCTATTGCCGACGAAAATCTGGGCTTTCAACGACCATCGAGCTCGGTCGTTTTTTTTGATCTGTAAGAGTTGGAGCTTGTTGGAGTCATGGTTTCTGAAGACACACACATATATAATCATATATATCATATATATCATATATATACATACATAGTATGGTACATAAATGATATACCGCACATATTATATACATATACGTCTTCAACATGTACCAACTCTTGGTCAAAGTCTCGTGATCTCCAGGCTGTTTTTTTGGTGTTTTTTTTTCTCAGCCATTTGGACCGCTCATTTAATAACAAGCCCCAAAAAGACAGGACAGTACAATCCCACTAAAATTGTGGTAGATCGCTTTTCTATCTTTTTGAGATCATTTAAGGTGGTTTCGGGATGGTGTGAAACAATTGGGAGCCCTTTGACTTGAATCTGTCAGTGTCCTCCACAAGGGATGATGCAGCGACTTCGCTCATCAAGCATCGTTACCCTCTGGTAATCAAATGTGTCTGGCTGGACAATCCCAGAGAAATATGGAGGTTTTGTTCGCTGGGAAAATCCTCGAACTATTGCTGGTGGATTTTCCATTGCCACGTTTGATTCCCGTAGGGTAAACATCACCTTCAGATGCTTGAGATTATTTTGATCTCACTGCTTTGGTGATTTTTTTTTGTGTACAAGCGTCATCACTCCTAGTCATCGATGATAACATACATGTGGATTGAACCAATTCAACACCCCAAAGGTTTCCCAGTTACAACAAGGGCCTAAGGGCCGAGGGCTTACCACCAACAACCACAAATGAGATCCGCTAGGGGCTCATCAAACTTCGGTTTCCTACAGTTTTTTTTTGCCGACTTCCCATGCATCAGTATCAGCCACATCATAGGTGCATCATGGCTTCATATCTTGACCGAACATCCTTTTTGCCGACTTCCCATGCATCAGTATCAGCCACATCATAGGTGCATCATGGCTTCATATCTTGACCGAACATCCCAATCTTCCCAGGGTTCAATCATCATTTCCCGGACTTGGTGGGAAGATTTGCAGGAACAGCGCATACTTTGGGAATACACAGCATGCTCAGTGTGGTTAGTTTCCCCAATATCCAATCCATGATATCCTCCGTTCCAATCCATATAATCCACATCATCATCCCCAGATATGTATAATCCCCTTATAATCTCCATATAACTCCCTTATAATCACCCAATCCATTGCCTGGCTGGCAGGTACCTCATAGTCGTCAGCAAACCGGGGAAATTTCCGTGGAGCACGAGTCAGCGGAGAGGGAGGAGCTGTTACTCGAGATTTGGGGACAACCAAGAATTTTAACATGGAACCTATTTATATATATATACTGTATATATATATAATATATATATATCCATAAATCCATTGAATGGGTTTGCATGAAATATAGATTGATATACATTTTTTCCCATATATATATATTTCCATGTCCTATGTTCAAATCCAACATCCTATCGATCATTAACCAGCAGCACTTGTGGATGGGGCATATTAACCCATCATTGTTGGGACCATTGAGGTAGCCTGATGGGTTTCATGATTGATCATCAGGCACCATGGTGCACTGATGCCATGGTGCCATTCCTCCATGAATCCGCCAAGAAAACCCTATGGAATTGTCATGAATTATCCATCAAGCGGTTGATGCAACCAGCCTTTTGCTTTGACTTGGTTTTAAGTACCCTCTGGTAAACTAACATAACTATGGAAAATCACCATTTTTAATGGGTAAATCCACTATTTCTATGGCCATTTTCCATAGCTATGTTAGTTTACCAGAGGGTAGCAAACATGACGACTTGTCACGATCTCGGAGCTCGGCGCCACTGTAGGTGATGATTTTTTAGAGAGTCTCCCAAGAATCAGCCAGCTGTACAACCAATACGTAGCGGAATATATCAGATACTATGCATAATGATGTACTTGCCTAAATATTACTAAGCACTGCCCAAGCCTTGCTGGTTGATTGTTACTTCTCGGGTTAAACACACTGGTTATCGAATGTTTTTTCGATGTGATCCTTGGAGTTTGTGAACCAATCCGCGAGGAAATCCCTTCCAACCCAAAGCTTTGGGCAGTGCTCAGCTAGACCTGGACATCTTCATATTTTTGGGTGAACTGGATGATTCATTCTCTTTGGATGATGGGATGATGGGTTTCCATCCGCCTTCATGCATAGGATTCACATGCAAAATGCCGAGTAGCTAGATCATCGACCTTTATCTCAAGAGTTAGCCACAAATTCAAGAGCGTCTGCATCAGCACTCTGCCAACTCCGGATATATCATGAGCCAGTTATCCAAAGTTTGCCGTGCTGAAACCCTCCAGTAAACTAAAATGGCTCAAACTTTAAGATCTGGTTGGTGGTTTGACATTTTTTATTTTTCCATTTAGTTTTTCCATTTAGTTGGGAATAATGATCCCAGCTGACTAATATTTTTCAGAGGGGTTGAAACCACCAACCAGGTCATATTGGGTCCAACATGTATTTCCAAGAACCTTCCAATCCAGCCATCATCCAGCCGTTGCGTGGCAGCTGTCAGGACGACGCGGGCGGTGCGGAATTGCGCGCACTGGAAGCCAAGACAGATTCCTTGGAGGTGTGCAGATCACCTGGCAGGAAAATTCGAAGAATTCCGCACGAAAGTAGATGGAAAATCTCACATTTATAGATGTTTTTCCCATAAAAGCCCCTCTAGTTTTCCAGTCAGCCACGTTTGATGGCACCATTTCTGTGATTCCTGGTTCCTGCACATCCCGATAATTACTGGAGATGTCCCAGCGCCAGGTTTTGTGGGCATGACATGTCATGATATGATATATATATATACACATACGCATACATATTGCATAACATATATATATATATAATGTAAAACATAATATGTGTATATATAGATATAATGTAATACATAATATGTATATATATATAATGTAATACGCATATATATATAATGTAATACATAATATGTATATATATATAATGTAATACATAATATATATATAATGTAATACTTAATATATATATATAATGTAATACATAATATATATATAATGTAATACTTAATATATATATAATGTAATACATAATATATATATATATATAATGTAATGCGTAATACATATATATATATACACATAGTTACAGTATACATACTAGCCGGCTACTTAAACTAGGGTGATTCTAGCAAAAAGATAGAACTGTGAATCTTCTTTTTTTTGATAGGGATTGACTTTTCTATCTGGGGCAGATTACCTCGAAGTTTCGCCATGCTCAGTGACCTCCAGCTGGTTCACAGCTTCAGGGAACTATGGAGGAGATCTTGGGGAAGCTGTCTCTTCTATCGCAGCATTTTGAGAAACCGGCTCCCGTGGAGGCACCCGTTTCGGGGAGTGGAGAGCGCCAACTGATGCTATCCGCTTCGTTCCAGATGATTCAAGGAGAATGGCCATTTTTGAGAATCTTGGTATAGATGATGTAAGATTGCTAAAAAGGAGAAAACGTTGGAACATGGAGAATTCTTGAGATTTCTCAAGTTTTTGGCTACCTATCCAATCTGAACATAGCAATCATTGGGGCCTGACACTGTTGGGATGGGTGCTCATCTATTGTCAGCTATCGTTGGTAGTATTTGTAGGATTATCCCTAGTATTGTTGCTTATCTCATCTATCCCCAGCTTTGGAACCTGGGAGTTCTCCCTTGTTGACTGGTCAATTGGGTAAATCCAAGTCTTGTCCAGCCACAGTCTACCCCAAATTTTGGGTCACTTGTTGTGTAAGCCACCAACCAATGGGTTATTGTGGGTTCATCTTTCAATTTTGTAGGACATATCACCACTCTTCATGCTCCAATATATAGGTTTGTCTGAAAATATGGTACACCCCAAAATTCGATGGTTTCTCATACTGTAATCTCTTTGCGATTTTCCATGTTTTTTAGGGTATAAATATGGTATTTTTCTAATTGTCAGCATATGCAAAGTGGGTGGTCAACATCTCATCCCGCCAGGTGGCTGCCGTTCCCTTGGAGCGTCCTCTCTCCGGCGTGTCCTCGTTGCGCAAAACGGCACAGGTCAGGGCAAGGGGGGGAATTGAGTGGAAAAAATGGCGGGGTTTTCTTAAAGTGGATCCCCTCAAAAACGATCAAACACCCCATGAGTTTCAATACTAAGTCATGGTCTAACGACATCTAATGACTGGATGATCTGGTACCCCTGTTTTAGGAAACCGGCTGTTCAACTTGGAGCCTCCAGGTGGAAGCCTTCTATCTGCCCAAGCGCGACTACGCCAAAGAAGAGTTGCTGCGAAGCTTCCGGATGCGCGATAGCAGGTCCCAATGGGCTAGAGCTTTGAGCCGTTTGACCTGCAGATTGACCCTGATTTTAAGTTTGAAGGGCTTGAATCTGACTTACCCTCTGGTTATGACTAACATAGCCATGGGAAATGACCCATTTATAAACGGTTTACCTATTTAAAATGGTGATTTTCCATGGCTATGTTACATAACCAGAGGGTAAAAATCAAAAAATGAGGTCACACATTGGGGTTCCCCGTTCAGAACGTGGCAATCCTCTTGAGGTCATTTGAGAGTTGATTTCCCATGTGGGCCTTTTGCGCAAATCGAATGTGAACCCCAGGATTGATAGAATCTGATAGAGTACTACTAAATCGTCAGCCAACCATCTCATGATTGGGTACAAAATTTGGATGACCCAGATGATGGATCCAGGCATAGTCAGCCGCTACCTCTTGGACTTTTGCTGTGCAAGTAAGGTTAACTCCCGATGAACCCTGACTATTGAGTGGGTTACCACCAAAATACTCTTCAAATTTGGCACCTTCTAATAAACTATTAGCAAAATCATCAAAATCCTGGGTTCACATTAAGAGTTGCATACTTCCTGAAGATCCCAGAGACTGGGCACCGGAGGCACCCGGAGGCATCCGGATCTTCCGATTTGTCATTCGATCCACTCCCGAATTCACTTGCCTTGCCCTACCCAGCTAGTACATATACACACTATTCTATATATATATACACAGTATATGTATATAATATTATATAATTCTATATACATATATACATATATGTATATTCTCTATATATATATATATATTATATATATGTACATATATACATGTTCGGAATTTCAGGCCAGAGGTATCCAATTTTGGGAGTTGGTGAATCTTCCAAAGGTTTTTCAATGGCCCAGCTTCGCCGACTGTCCGGTTTACCAGCTTTGCCCATCTGAAGAATGCTTGGTGGTCCATTGTTTCCCCCCCATTTCCATACCATTTTTGCATATTTTTGCACATTTTTGCATATTTTTGCAGGAGATATCTCGTGGCCTTGGAATTGGCTTTGGACGCTGAACTCGACTTCGAGCAGATTCCCTGTGTGCAGCCAGGGCACAGAACTGTCTGGGATTTTGTGGCCAACATGGGCGGGGGGTTCAAAAACCCGGAAAATCCAACTATTATAGCCATTTATAGCCATTTATAGGGATAATGATCATTAACCATTGGGTAAATGGGGTACACGACATTTTCAGACACACCCAACTGGTGATTTTTCTTTGGACTCCAACATTTGGACCACAGACATGTTGCTTCCCCAATCTTTACGCACAGAAATGATGAAATTAACCAACAAAACGATGATGCAATATGATGCAATCAGGAACAAGTGGACATGTTGGGTGGTTACCCTTTTTGGACTGGAAACGTTGGGGCCCTGGTGACCAAGATGTTGCGACTAGGTTTACACACTCGATTGACACCACTAGCATCCACCAACCATAGGCAGGTGTTAGGTGTTGAGACTGGCACATACTGCAAATATGAATCTGGTTGTGTCTGAAAATGGAGTACAGTATACCCTCCAGTGGCTGTTTTAATGGGGAACATGATGTCCCCATTCATATGTCCCCATCCCATTAAACATATCACCAAGTCGTTAATGTATGCGGTTAATATCATTAAGTGACCATGAATTCTCATTCATCCCCATGTCTCAGGTGTCTCAAGCCATGTCTCCCAAAAGCCTCAAGGTATCGCCTCTACCGCTTGGCCGAGACCTTCATGCTGCACCACAGTGAGGTCCCAGATGCCTCGGGCAAGATCACAGCGCAGTGCCTCGGGATTTCGATGGAAAATCCCATTGAAAATGGAGGATCAATGGGGGTACTGTAGCCCCGTTAAAAATATGGACCCCCCTTGGGAATTTGAGAACTTTTGTTTTTGATATGTCATATTTTTAAATGTTGATGGGTTCAAGTGGGAATTTCAACCTTTGAATTTGGCGCTTTGGAGGTTGTTTTCTCGTCCCCAAATCATCCATCTCAATAGGATTTTTGATTATAAACTATCCATCTTGGGGTATCCCCATTTATGGAACCCCAAAAAAATGGTGATTCAATCCATGTCGGCTAGCTGGATGGACCGGAGTGTGGATGGTTTCATGTGAACCATCCCAGACCAAACATGTCGATGTTTGATTCATCGAAGAACCCATCTGACTCATACTCTTGGAACAGGCAAAGCTTCGCTGATAAAAATAAACAGAAAGGGAATTGGCAAGAATTGTCATGCATTGGCTATGAATTTGTATTTGCCTGTTTGCCCCGTTTGCAGGGGCTAATTCCAGCCGCAAATTTGAGGCGTTTACGAATGCGGTCTGCTTCAGTATGTCAGGCTATGCCTAAGACCAGCATGTGTTATCCCGTTTTTGCCGAATGGGGCGCCAGTATCAGACGTATTTGGATACTATAGACCCAACTTGAACTAATAAGACTTGCCATACAGCTTTGGGTTGAGATTAGGTACTGCATCTAGCCTGAAAATTAGATGAGCAACTTGAACTTGAAACTACATAAACTATCGATGTGGGCTTTGGTACCAGAGATTTTCAGATATTTTCAGGTATTTGAAAAGGGTCATGCCCAGTTTTCTTCGCTAGATCCCCACATTGATGGATTTGGAGCACCGCTGGGCCAGCCATAGCAGCCAGACAGCAGCTATGCAGTCAGCCGCTGCGGAATCTCTGAGAATGCAGCAAAATGCACAACAAATATACTCTAGTATACCTGGTTTCAATCATTTTCCTTTTTCCATAATATATGGGATAATCCTTCCCATTGACTTTCATATTTTTCAAGATCGTTAAAACCACCAACCAGATACTTTCAACAGCATGGTTAATTGGTTCTGTAAGCTACTGCTCCTAAATCTCATCATGGATCTGACCGATCTGACCTCTTGCTTTATAGGTTGTGTTTGATCCTCGACTACGGCGTGTCCGACGGCGCGGCGGCTGCGGCAGAGCATGCGCAGCGCATGGCGCGAGTGAAGAAGAGCTTGGAACAAATCGTGGAGGATGTGAAAAAGTTTCGGAATCCTTCCTTCCCAGATGCCTCGGTGGATCTGGAGACTTGGTTCTGGAGAATCTGGAGATTGGATGATGGGGATTTTCCCAAGCCTCTTTTTGGGGGATGCCATTTTCATTGGGATATGGGATGGATGATCCTACCATAATTATATATAATTATATAATAATTATATATATATATATATATATATTAAGCATGTAACTTGACCATAGCACATATCATATAATTAATTAAATAATTGGGATATGAACGGGCAATTTTAATGAGATGTATTATATGGTATACATGGCAATATCATGGGACTATGATAGGAATATCACCTAGATGCATGGAACATCCACTTGGATTCTTCTGGCATCTTAAATATTACCCCCCCATTAAACCAGTTATATATAAGTCAGTTGTAACCCCATTTATATCCATTTATGGAATGTTCACCCCATTTATCAAACAACGTTCCCGAGGAGCTGACGGCCATCGCCTACAGCGACTGGGACGAGATCTACGGCCGTCCCGCCGTCGCGGCCTTCGGCGGCCGCGAAGTGAACAGCGCGGCCAGCGGCCCGTGGGACTTCAACTTGGGTGGCCAGTGACATGGCGCGCGCCTGGCTACCCTCTGGTCAACCGAAATCGCCGTTTTTGAATGTTGGCTTGGGAGGTACCCTGCCGGGTAAACCAACATAGATGTGGAAACCAATGGTTTTCGTAGGAAAACGATCTACGAATGGTTTTTTTCACATCTATGTTAGTTTACCCACGGGTAAATCAATGCAATTCCGTAGTTCTGTGAAAATACTGAATACTGGAGGGTATAAATGCAAAAATGCAACGCAGCGGAGGCAACATCAACATTTTTGCATGTTTGCAGTTTGCAAAATCATGTGCTGAAACATGATAGCAGATTGCAGACACGGACTTCGCTTGATTTCGGGCAAACATCAGCCACCGAGTGAAATATGATTAATGGCATCAACAATAGGTTAATTAATTGAATATATATATATAATATATTTGAATTCAAATATTATTTATTCAGTATTTATTCAATCGTTTATTATACTCAATCATCTACTACATATAATATATCTACATATCATTTATATTTATATTAATATATTTAATATAATGATCACACATTTCTCAGGTCAGGTTTACATATAAATCGTCAATCACTACATACATTTACAACTATAAAATATATCACAAACACATACACATATAGCATATAGCATATGAATATAGCATATTATATATACATAAGTTCTACTGGTATATTCTACATTATTCTACAATAGGAAGCGATGGATTACATCAATTTCTTCAAAAAAACCCAGGATCAGCGCCCAAGGTTCACCCGCGACCCACTGGAGCTACAGAGATGGATGGGCTCTGGCCGTGCGGGGCGCGGTTCGCCTTGCCGCGAGCTGGCTGGAGCCTGGTGGACGGCGGCGCAGCTGCCCTGGAAGGCGCGATGGCCAAAACTGGTGATTTTTGGAGCAAAAATGGGAGAAACTGGTGATTTTTGGAAAGGGAACATGGAAAAAGGTACGTCTTAGCCACTTTTTGGGAGGAATTTGACATTTTAACTTACCTGAGGTGTTGGAGACACTTTCATGTATTTCACTGGACTTTATTGGACCATGCTCTATAAAATCTCAACCAATAATGGAAAAAATGGGATTAACCAGCAAACATGTGCATATAATCAGCAAACCAAGGAGAAGACATAGGATTTCACCTGCAAGAAAAGGGACTCATCTCGATTGAGGCAAAACATGGGAAACATGGGACATTAGAAGTTAGAAACAGGAAGAGCAGTCCGAAGGGTTCAACCAATCAGTGCCATGCTCACAAAGCTGGGATTTTCCTGGAAATTTGAGATATTCCTTATATTCCCCTAGATCAGACTGACACTGCCTTTTTTAAATAATTAACCAGGTCAAATCTGGGAGATATCCCAGGCGCAAAAGAAACTGGCCTTGGTGATCACCGATGCTCCCTGCTATGGCAAGGACTTGCTGACTCACTGCTGACCATAGAAAGTTGCCAGTTGTCAGCACTGCCCATGCTCTGAACGTGTAAAACTATGCATAGTAGCTATAGTTGCCTACATTTACGGTGTTGTGTAAGATCAACCACGGAGCACATGGATTGGCAGCAAGTCGCCCACCATGCTCGAGATTTTCGGCCCTGATGGCTACAGAAAAACTAATGGCTAAGCTCATGATTTTTTTCAGGCGAGGAACATCATATCTGAGAAATTGGGTGATTGGATTTGTGCTGGTCAGTGCTGTGACATGTCCTTCTCATCTTCATCTCGAGGAATGATGGTTAAGAACTGGATTCCCAGGTGATTGTGACAATTCCCGTAAAGATTGGATAAGCCCGTAGGCAATCATCGTCAATCAGCACAATGTGGTGCTCCCCAAGTTATGTTTGTTGGTGGCTCGGTCGACCTGTAAACGCGCACTTTCTTATGCGCTTTTCCCATAGGCACAGCGTGTTTTTGTGCATTTTTTACCACGTATATCATGGTTTCGTGGGGTGGGGTGGGGTGGGGTGGGATGGGATGATAACGTTCAAGTTACGCGTGATGCACAACGCATTGCGATGTTGATGTATATTCGTGCACGCTGACATCGGTACGCAGTGCTACGTTGAAGGGTGGGGTGGGGTGGGGTGGGGTGGGGTGGGGTGGGGTGGGGTGGGGTGGGGTGGGAT
>Ga0126342_10013168_pt1 | contig 14686 bp, 13 predicted proteins | sample Cyp1metagenome_FD_92528 | JGI IMG/M metagenome (GOLD analysis project Ga0126342, IMG submission 92528) | Coral microbial communities from Lord Howe Island, Old Settlement Bay, Australia - Cyphastrea 1 metagenome | ecosystem: Host-associated > Invertebrates > Cnidaria > Coral ... | reverse complement strand
TGGCGCGACGGTGGGCGGCCGTGGCGGCCAAGGCGCCCTTCTTTTGGCGCGGCGGGGCCTCGGTGTTTTTTTTTTTTTAAAAATTGGTTTGGCTCAAAAGCTCAATGATTTTGGCGTGGCGAAGCTTGAAGTGGTTTAAACATACTTGACATGTCTTGACATAGTCAACTTGACATCCTTGGTCTGGTTGCATCATTGGGTACTTACCCTCTGGTAAACTAACATAACTGTGGAAAATCACCATGTTTAATCGGTAAATTCACTATAAATGGCCATTTTCAATAGCTATGTTAAATTACCAGGGAGTATACAATGATCTTAATGGAGTTTCACTGACGGGAGGGGAACATCCTGGGAGTGCGTAGTTTTAGGACCTCAGTTCTGGGGTAATGCGTCCGACGATACCCCCATTAAAAAAAAAACCGTAACATGGTTGGTTTTATACCACCATTTATTTCTTCGCTCAATCCCATATTAAACCCCATTAAACCCCATGAAATCCTTTTGATTTTTGATGCGCAAATCCCATCGGATACTTCGTTTGATTGTCAAATGCCATTAAATTAGGTATTCTTGATGCTTAAATGCCATAACTCACATTATAAATCCCTAATGTTCGATGTCTAAATCCCAATCCCCTGAGTCAATCCCTAAAAATCAAGCAGCCTTCCTATCTGAATCCCAGTCTACCCTCTGGTAATTTGTTACATAGCTATTGAAAATGACCATAGAAATAGTGGATTTTCCCAGCTATAAAATGGTGGATCTTTCCAGTTCGTTATGTAAACGTTTACCAGAGGGTATCTCCATTAAATCCCATTAACTCCCATTAAACCACCATTAAACCACCATTTTCCCATGTTCTCCCAGCTTTTGGAAGGTGAAATTCCTGTTGAATCCCCATGGAATCCGCCAGGCCTACCAGCTCTTCCTGTTGCACGACCCCCGGGCCGCCGAGATCTGGCCCGACCAGCTGCAGAACCTCCGGCAGGTCACGGGCAACGCGTTTGCAACGCGGGCAACGCGGGCGTTGCGGCCAGAGATTGGGGGATTCTCCGACAAAAATCTGGGATATAATGGATATAGATTAGAAATGGGATATGATTGGTGATGAGTTATGGGATATAGTATGATATAGTTTTAGGTGGGATAACACTAGAGTATACGACTAGTTTAAATCGGGATGTTTTTTAGCTTTTAGCGGGAAAATACTGGGAAAATGTTGGGACAGTCATGGGAGATAGGCATATTGGACATTCAGGTGCTTTTGACATATTTCAAAGTCTCAAGCAACAAGAACAATGATGGGACATCCTCAGGGGGTGTCTTAGGAACAACTATGATTAACTATCTGGAAATCCAACATTTTCAGGTGGACAATCATCTGTCATGAGGACCATTGCATCTATGGGTGACACACTTCCCCAGAGGCCGTCTTATCACGGTTTTGGCTCCAGCCGTGGTGTGTTCTCGCTGCGGAGTTTGTAAAGACAACATATTCAGACATTGGTTGGCTCCGCGACTGATTTTAATCTAAACATATCTTAAAACATCAAAGTTTTTTTAAGCAGATTTGCAGAGTTTCCATTCTTCTTTCTTTTCAGCAAAGTTGAGTTTTGGGAAACAACATTTGATAGAGTCATTCATTTTTTTCATGCAATCAGTTTGACCAGGACACTCGCCAGTCATCCATTCAGGACAACGACAGCTACCAAAAAGGGGCGCTCTGAACGCTGCGGCCATGGCTTTTACCTGCAGTAATTGCGGCTTCGAGAGTTTTTCAAAGTTGATTTACCAGGAGATGGTTGAGGGAAAAAGGGTGTCAACCGGTGCACGCATTTTGTCTAGGTAGAAACATAATGAAAAACATGTTTGATGCGGTTTGTGTTTGAGATTCGATGTGGTTGAAAGAAGGGATTCGACAGAGACAGTTTCAAGCCGGTCAACATTGGGCCTTCCTTGAACCGAAGTCCAATTGACCTCCGCTTCAACTATTTACACCACAGTTATTGGAGTTATTTGATGTTATTTGCACCAACTTAGCTATCGAACGGGGGCACCACCCTTTTTTTTGGGTGCATGGGTTTATTACATTCTTATCGTACACGACGGCAGCCCATCCCATCCCATGGTCCCTGGTCGGATCCCATTGGCCGATCGAGGACCACAACTGTCATGGCGAGTCAGGATTGGTCCGCTGGGCAAGGTGTCTTGATGATCCGCTGGGCAACGGATGGTGTTTGGTCCAACACCGATACACACTATATATATATGTATATATATATATATATCTACACATATATATTATTATGGATATTATGGAACTTGGCACACCACTTGGTTGATTGCGTATCTGCATATTTCTCTCTTTGTCACTCTCTCTTTCTCTACATTTACGTATACAATTGTATATAGTTGTCTGTATACACATGTTGTATATATATATATATATATGTATTAATATATATATATATATATTATATTATATATATTATATTATATATATTATATTATATATATTATATTATAGATTTACTATACTTTTTAAATGTATATATATATAATAATTATATAATATTTGTTTCTGGATGCTGCACTCGCATTTCTTTGCTGGGATGTTGAGCCAGTGGTTTCGCAGACCTCAGCCGCTGAGATCTGGATTTTTCCATGATGTTTGATTTTTAGCGATCCGCTAGCGGGTTGCACATGTTCCCGAAAAGGGTTTCAGAAATCAGGTTACTATCAAAAATGGTTAATATATGTTTAATATATGGTTAATATATGGATAATCTATGGTTAATAATGAATACCCTCTGGTAAACAGCCACATAGCTATTGAAAATGGCCCAGTCGAAATAGTGGATTTACCCAGCTATAAAATAGTGGATCTTCCCATAGTTATGTAAACGTTTACCAGAGGGTAAAGTCACTTTCTTGGGCAGCAGCTTGCCATTGTTTGGGTCTCCTGATCTTTTTTGATCCAGATCCATAGATTGGCCATTGATTAGGGGCGATGAACGTGGTTAATCCATGTTCATCCCAGATCTTGAGATCATCAATGGATTGGGAAAATGGGAACATCTGTAAGGAAACACAAACGCGCACTGTATATTTAGTGGTAAAAACCTACAGTTTCTTGTCGATTTCCACAAGAAAGCCATACAAATCCCAAACCCACCCATTGAATCATGGCCATCCACTATATCATCCACTACTGTTTCTAAACAACTTCATTGAATCATGGTCATCCACGATATTTTTCGTATAAAAAGTCCACCAAAACTCCTAGCGCTCACATCGCCAAGGTCTTCGCCCTCCTATCACGACGACTTTGTTCGGAGTGAAGTGAAATTTGCAGATGACGAGGTGCCTTGGCATCATTCCGACCCCAGTCGGGTGTCACCAATGGGTGACCCTCCGGTAAACATAGAAAAAACTATGGAAAATCACAATGTTTAATCCTATGGTCCATTTTCAGTAGCAAACTGTTAGTTTAGCAGAGGGTAACCCATGAATAGCCCATTAATAACCCAACAAATCACCAATTAATCACCTCATTGATGATCTATATGGATATGGGTCAAAATTAGGTACCTCAATAATTGGATGGTGAATACATTGAATACTAAACTAGACATTCACATCTGTGGTCCCACATCGGTCTTCCATTTTAACCCACATCCATATGGATCTATGGCTGACTGTTCTCCGACTTAGGCGGCTTCAGGTAGTCCTTCACCCATGAGTCCCAAGGAGGTGCCATTCCGCAGAGCTTGTGCAGCTGCTGCAGCTGCTGGCCATCTCCACTTCGGTATTCCACATGGCGTGCTGGAAAATTCACCATTGATAGTGATGAATTGGTGATTAATTCACCATCGTTTTTTGTTTTAATTGGTGATTTGTATACTGTAATTCACCATTGATTAATTCACCATTGATAATGTTTTCCCAGCGAACTGAACCTCTGATTTTTCATGGTGATACTAAAATCCACCATTTATGAATGGAACATCCCATTGATAGATGGATTTTCTCAGCGACAAACACCTCCAGTTTATGGATGACTTTCCCAGCGACAAACATCTCCATTGATAGATGGATTTTCCCAGGGAACTAGAGCTCCAGTGAGTGATTCTAAGTTGCAAAGGTCTGATCTAGCGAGGGTAAGAATGGGTTGAGAGTGCGTTGAACATGAGGTGTTTGGATCTCTTGTCCGGCTTCCTGAACTTTATCCAGACAAATGGTGGATTGCAAAAAAGACATGCAGACAGGGCAGACTACCAACTACAAGATTTTTTTGGTATACCTAGTGTTGTTTCAATTTGAATCTGCATATGGGTCTGTCCCGAACGGGGGAGACCCGTTCATCCACCATTTGATGGTCTCATATTAGTAGTGGTTCAATCGTCGGTGGCAGTATCCTTACTTCTTGGACATGCATGACAATGCAGGGGTGTATACACCTCCCAAAGTGGATGGTATGAGATCCTGAACTCAATTCACCCAATTGTCAGCGATTGTTCTCAGAGTTGAGTGCATGATACATGTATCTAGCCCACTGCAATGATGGACTTTGATCCTGGATCAACTACCCATAATTTTTGGCCCATCATCCCCAAAATCCCCAGGAAGCATCGGCAGGAAGCAGTTGGGATGGTTCCAAATGATATCCAAAAAAGACATGGGCTTGACTCCGTGTAGGCTTGACCTCTTCATGGATTTTCCTCTATTTGCAGATGATGTTCACAACTATGTCAAATCACTGGCCTGGATTTTCTCGTTGCCAGATTAGATAACCAAAGGGTATCAGACATTTCTTCTTTCATCCAATGGTCCCCCTAATGCGAGACTAAACCAGGGTTTATAAAATTTGTGAGAAGGGATCATGCCCCCCCCAAAATATTTCCTAATGGTCTTAAGGATAAAGTTTAAGTTATTCTCAGATAAATATTAGGTGCCCCTCTTAGATAAATATTAGGTGCCCCTCTTATCATATTGACAAATCTAACTATATCTTAGAAGCACTGTATTGTTCTAGTACTTAGGAGTCTATTATTCCCAAGCCCAACATAGTTGCCCTTCTGCCACTATTTGGCAGGCTCCCCGTAGTGTCAAAGCATTGGTACCCTCCGAGAATCAATTTCATGGCCACGGAAAATCCAAGCCAAATACTGTTACGATTGCAATAATTATATCACACTGTGTATTATACATACGTATGCTATGCCACTTGAACAATGATTAGAAATGAGAATCATCCCCTCATGGCTGAACTTCTTCAAGTTGGTGCAATATGATGACATTGATTCAGAGAATCATTATTTGTAAATAGTTGACACTATGTATTATATATATATATATATTAATCTATTATCAGACACCATCTGGTTATCAGGTCACTGTGTGAACTGGAACATCACCTTTTAAAAAATGATAATTCATCGAACTAAATGGGTCATTAATCCTTTTCCTGGGTTTGTTTCACATCACTTTCAAGTACCGGTTGGAGATTATATCACATTATATCCCCATTAGTTGGGTGATGTTTAATTAGGACTAATTAGGACATTTATCAACCCCTGAACCATGATAAACATGGATCAAGGATCTTTCTCAAGGTGAGAGATGTCAGATTTCTAGATTTCCTGGGGGTGCATCTCAGTTCTAGTAAGTGGCAGAGGCATGGGTCAACAGGACGAGTACCCCAATGGTCGCAACGTCGCAACGCCGGAACGCCGGACCAGGAGCTGCCGCTCCCGGGAATGGTCACCGAGGACGACTGTGCCTTGGAGCGTTTCTGGGGTCATGGGGAAAACCGATATATCCTGTAATGACGTTGTAATGTGGGTAAAACAATGCCATAAACCACCCATCTGGGAATGGTTTATACCGTTTATACCACCTGTAAAAATGGTGATGGCTGGGGGATGGTTTATTATTGTTTTACCCACATTATAGTAAAATCATGTAAAATATATAGATTATGAATCTCATGTTCATGGCCTCATAGCTTCTATATAAATGACGTATGAATGTAATATAACTTATGAAAGTGGGTCAGTGCCCTTTTGCCATCAGCTGGGGAGACAAGAGAGGTAACCCTCATTAACCCTCCGTTAAAAAGAACCGTTGTGGGAAACGTCGCGGTGAACGTTTGAAGCTGCTCCCGACCGCGAAACACCCCGCCAGTTCGAGACCCCGAAAGTGCGCCCTTCCGGTGCCTGTGCGGCTTCACCGCCTTCTCTCAGATGCTCTATGAGGTGCGGTCAGCGGTCCGCCGGTCAGGTGCGGTAGCGTCATTGTGGTCGTTGGGATGTCTTCAAACAACCATGGGGTAAATCAGGCAGAACAGGCAACATGTGTTTTTTTTCCCCACCGGGCAGGTGAGGGTCTCTAGATGTTAACAAAGGTGTGACTCCTCCTCCTTCTTCTCCTCCTTCATCCTCTTCCTCTTGCGCCTACTCCTGCTCCGCCTGATGTCAGCCTTGTCTTTCCGAGCCATGTGGCGGGCTCCGCATCCTGTGGGCCATGCCTGGACCCGAACTCCATATCGCCAGCTCCGGATGCTGTGCGCCACGTCTGAACCCGAACTCCATATCACCAGCTCCGGATGCTGTGGGCCACACCTGGACCTGAACACATGCCAGAGAGAATGCCATAAAGAATACCAGATAGCATTCAGTATGTCATGGATAGAATGTCAGAAAGAATGTCAGAATAGATGCCAGATAGAACCTCAGAATAGATGCCAGATAGAATGTCAGATAGGATGTCAGAAAGAATGTCAGAATAGATGCCAGATAGAATCTCAGAATAGATGCCAGATAGAATCTCAGAATAGATTTCAGATAGAATGTCAGAAAGAATGTCAGAAAGAATGTTAGATTATATATATATATATATGCATGTATATATATACACACACTTGCCAGAAAATATACTTCCAGATGATATGTCAGAAACTATGTCAGAATAGTGTGTCAGGGTGGGGATCACTCGAAGCAAAGTATTTTTTCAATCTTGTTAAGAAGCTGGAATGTCGAAACATGTCGAAACATGTCGAAACACCGGTAAATATGGATTAAATCGTAATAGATAGAGCTCATTCACCCAGAAAATATTGGGCATATTGGATATACAACGCCAAACAATTGTTTCAAATATTGGCTCAAAATCGTTGGCCATGGTTCTAAATCTTAAGGGCCGTGATTTGACGAACATGGTTTTCAAAACCACCAAACTTTGGGGCATCCTTTTTCAGAACTCAGTCGTGTTGGTGTTTTCACCACGAGTGAGTGTGGAGTTTAACAACGAACGATATGGGGATGTCAGATGTCATCAAAACTGGCTAGCGCTTTCATGAATATTTCAATAGTTTCTATCCGAACAAATAGGATCATGATTCCCACTCGACTGATGATTACTCTTTTTGGATGGGGTGAAGTCGCCAGATAGCCGGGGCCTGGATGTGTTGGGGAATGGGTTGAAACACCAACTTGTGTGTTTCAGGTGAGGAAACATTTGTGGGAAAGCCACTTCTTTTACACCTCAAGAAGTGTTGGATTTTACTACAGGATTTCCCTTCAAAAACTCAGTAGACCAAGTAGGAACTACAGGAACTATAGTTTTTCCCAGCTACAACTGGGAGAAACCCAGGAAAGGCAGGCATCCATAGGTTGATCCTTTGGCTTTGCAAACAGGAGGTTGATCCATCAGGGCTTTGCAAACAGGAGGTATAATCCATCAGGGGTTTTTCGTGGCGAAGGGTAGGTGAACAGGTGGCACAACTTTAGATCCCTTGAGATCGCCAAAACTGCCAGGATCACGAGTGCAAATATGACTCTCGACAGCAGAGAAGTGGCAGCTGATGGATCTTGGAGCTTGGAGCAAACTCTAAGTCCCAGCGTAGGTCGGCGCGTAGACTGCAACTGTGTGGTTTGTATTTTATTTTGCTCTACATCATGCTCAGCCAAACAATATCTAATGCTCTGGATGTTTTTTGGGTACTTGTTTCGCCTGAATTTTACGTGCGTTGACCCGCACGTATTCGAAACATATAAAACCAAAATGACCCAATTTGCGCAAGATGTGGTTGTTTCAAATTTTAATTAAATATGTCAACCCCTTTCCATGTCGGCAACAAGAAGAAGAAGAAAAAGAAGAAGAAGAAGAAGAAAACGAAAAAGAAGAAGAAGAAAAAGAAGAAGAAGACCATGATTTCTCGTTGATGAATTCCCCAGTAAAGCAATAAAATCAATAAATAGGAAATGACCAGTGACTTTGATTTCATCCATTCTATTCCAGTTTCAGCCAGGTTTGCAACCTCTTTGACGCAACTATTAATCCATGATATTCCAGCTACATCCCGTTCATCCCATGACATTCAATATATACACAACTATACAATACACATATTATATAGATACATTCCAATTACATTCCAAGTGGACTGCGATCTGCTGTGTTGTTTTCATGCGTGTTTTTCGCACACTGCGAGCATGCAAAATATTGATATTACCTGCGTCTCATGGCATTTTTGCGCTTACCTAAGGCGGTTCCAAAATCACCTTTTGAAGCGCATCTGAAAGATATCCTCCGTAATTTGCAGTGTTTCGAGCCGTTAATTGAGACCTCAACAAACCGCAAGACTTTGAAAGAACACGAAAATAACCTAACCCTAAACAAACCCTAAACAAATCCTGAACCAACCCTAAATCAACACTAAATAACCCTAGACACTAGAACAACCGTGAGCAAACCCTAAAACCCTAATTTTAAATAGTACAAAAATTAACTAAGCAAAGCCTAAATAAACCCTAAACAAACCCTAAAGAAAATCTAAACCAACCCTAAGCAAACCCTAAAACAATTTGAAATATATCCTGAACAAATCGCAACGTAACTAGACCCCCAATGAAACTTTGGGCGAACGTCCGCCCCGGAGGGATATATATATATATATGATACATGTAAATATTTATGATGTATATGTGATTTATATATATATGATATATATATATATATGTATAAATATGTATATGATATATATATATGATATATATATATATATTATATGATACAAATATGATTTATATATATATGATTCAAATATGATTTATGTATATGATATATTTATATATGATATTTTTAGTATATTATATATATATATGGTTATGATATATATGGTTATGATATATATGGTTATGATATATATGGTTATGATATATATGGTTATGATATATATGGTTATGATTATATATATATGGTTATGATATATATGGTTATGATATATATGGTTATGATACAAATATATATATGTATGTGATTATATATATATATATGTTTATATGTGTATATATATATATATCAATTTTCTGGTGCATGTATGGTGTTTGTACGGTATTAATCTATATCTGTTTTAAATATGGTATAAATATTCGACATATATATATATTTGATATGTATATATTTGATATATATATATATGATATATTTACATATGATGTATATGTTTGACATGATATGCTTAGAAATGACATGATATGATTCGATTTGGTTTGACACGACACACGCACATATATGATATATTTGTGGTATATACAAAGTGATAATATCGATTTTTATTCATGTACGATATATAACTATCTTTATTTTTGATATATATATATGATGTGTATATATATATATTATATGATATATATACATGATATATATATATAACATAATATTTGATGTTTATGATGTATGCATGATGTATGTATTATATATTTATTTCTATTGTATTTTTTGAATCTATATGATATATATATATACATGAAATATGTTTATATATATATGATTTATTTAACTAGTATATATATATAATATTTTTTTTTTTCAAAATTTGATACACACATATATATATATGATATAGTTAAATATATGATATATATATGCATGATACATGTTATATACATTATATATATATAGTATACATCAATGTTTATAAATTATATATATATATCTTACGTCTACATCTTCTTATTTTATATGTGTATATATATAATGTTATATATATATATATGTAATATGCATGACATATCATATATACAAATTCAGTTCTGAATCCAACATTTCCAGTAAAAAAAAAACATTTTTTTCACAACAAATTCTCTCGTCCTCCCAGCGGCTCCCAGGTGATCCGGGAAGCCGTGAAGGCGTCGGTGATGGCCAGTACCACGTCCCGGCTGAAGGCGGGTGCTGTGGGCTGGGGGTGATGAGTGGTGTTTACCCTCATCCCTGCAATTCCCACGGTTGTTTGATGGGATTCTTAAGCAGTCTGAAAAGCAGCGAAGACGTCGACCGAGCCTGTAGATTGATTTGGGGCCAAGCTACTCTGGACGAAAAATCCAGAAGTATCAAGATCCAAGTGTATATGTACGATCTACCGGTACTCTTGTTCCTTCTGGGAATAAAACTATCCACAGTCCTTTTTGAATTTTTTCTTTACCCTGAATGAGAATTTGTTGAAAAGACAATGGGTCTGATCTGTCTACAGATATTGGATTTAAACATTTAACAAAAGCGGGTCCTAAAGTGGTATATTATAGATTTCTTTTTTTTATGATCCGAGTATGTTTAGGAATAATAATTTGCATGAAGATATTTTCCCAAAAAGATTGATGATTAGATAGTACAACACAAGGATAGTTAGGTAGCTTATCCAGGCCTTCCACTTTGTATTTGATAGAGCATATAAATCTTGCACTTAAAATGTAGACTAAAGAAACATATTTGCACACCAAGTAAATAGTATTGTAGCTAACATGGGATTTAATGGGATGTAACCACTATAAATGATGATTTAGTGGGGAATTACCCTCTGGTTATTTAACCTAGCCATGGAAAATGGCCCATTTATAGATGATAGAAATGATGAATCACCCATTGAGAACGGTGATTTGCCATGTCGCTACGTTAAATTACCAGAGGATAACCATGGTTAAGCTGAGCAAAACAGGGTGAACCATGCCAGACAAATCAGGAGTGAATCATGGTGAATGGAACTGAATGGATACTGTAAGATAAACTGAGTAGGTTGATGCTGGTTAATGGCGTTCTAAATGGCAACGGCATGATTAATTTCACATCTCCGCGCAAGACCCAAACATGAAGAGATTTACAATGATGAAGAGTCACCAGAGAATTTGAACCAACGCATTCAAGATCTTTGTTGATCAACATTTTTTGTGAACACACATGGACATAACAATTGATTTGTTGTTTTTTGATATCCATTTCCTCAGTAGTCCATATCAAAATTGTTGAAGTGGATTGGAGTGATTTGGACTGGATTGCAAATCAATTGATCGAGAAACTATCTAATGATTGGTTTGGCTGCCTGGTTGACTGCTATTGATCTGGGTAAATTATAACGACCTCACTGCGACCTCACTGGAAATCATGGTTAATAAGGGGAATCATCCCCAAATGGCCTTAATTCAGGTCAGTGAAATATTATAATTTACCCAGATTGATGAAGGAGCATGGCGCCTACAGTAGAAATTCAGTCTGGCAGTCTGGCAGTGGGTCCAGAGAGAAAACCGCATGAAAATGCAGGTAGATGAACATGCAACAGTTGCATTTTTAGACCTTTGTGTGTGCGCTTGGGATGTTTATCAGTTGCTAATATGCGGTTGTGTGGGATTGGCTCCAAAGATGACGCATCATCAATATCTTCAACCCAACCACGTGTTCATGATACAAATCCACACGCAACAACCAACAATCACATGAAGGCCCCTAAAAAAATCCAACTCAATAGGATGTACCATTATAAAATATTATAAACCATCCATTTGGTGGTATCTCCATTTATGGAACCCCCCAATTGTGAATATTTCCAGGAACACCCGATCTTTGCTGGTCAAAAGCCGAGTTTCCCCAGGATGCAGGGCTCCATGTCGAACGCCAGCTCGTTGGCTCGGACGGCATGAAACAGGCGCGGGAAGTCGTGGAAATGATGGGAACAGAATGGAAACCAATATAGAAACCCATGGAAACCCATGGAAAACCATGGAAAACCCATGGAAATGATGGGCTCTGGCAGATGAATTTCATTGAATTTTCCAGTGGGGCAATTTTGGGGTGCCAAGTTTGAGAGTACAGTCACATGTCACAGCTCAGAGTAACTTTGCTTGGCTTTTACATTGGATTCGGTTCTGGTTGGGCTGATTTGGGCTGGTTGGGTTGGCTGAGGTTCCGGTGCGGGTTCATTTTGCTTCTCCTTCCCTGAGTTTGGCTGTGGTCTGTCCGAAACAGGATTCTTCATGATATTTTTCCATGATTTTTCACTATTTTCATCCATTTTCACCCATTTTCATCAATGTTCCATTATGTTCCACCATGTTCCAGTATTTTCCAACTTTCCTGTGATAATGATCCCAAACCACCCAAATCGGGGCTGCCGTGTCATGAGTGACCTTGCGCCAGGGCCCACAGACGGTGCTGGTGAAAGCCAAGGACACCGAAAAGGTGTGGTTTGACCTGGAAGAATTTAGAGGTTTCTTGAAATGAGGGACCCCCAAATCATTTTGATAGGATTTTCCATTGTAAACCATCCATATTTATGGAACCCCCCATTTAACGAGAAGATGAGAAAAACAGACGCTTACTGTTACAAAGATGGCTTGAAGAGATATTACATATATTTATGTATACATGTTCTAAGATGATTTAAGATGATGACAAACACTAAGAACAATTAGATTAGTTACGGAGATGGGAGTGAACGGCTATTAGAGTTAGGGGCATGTCAGCCCAAGATTGAGGGGTTTTTCTGGTTAAAACACGCGAATGTGCATCCAATTTGTTTCCATTTTTGTGCCATTGGTGCCTCAATGACCCCCAAAATGTTATTAGTAACTACTCGTACTACTCGTGCTGTAAATGATGGTGTATTATAACGGCTTTCTTTCATCTCCAACTGGTGCAGGATTTCTCCCAGAGTATTTCCACGTCGGCAACGCCACGCCACAGGTGCTCTTTGGCCCCCGTCCCATTGAGAAGGACATGTCGGTCCAGAAGCTGATTGAACGCATCCTGGAGGTGCTCGCCAAGGGATGAAACCATGTATATCTGGTTGGTGGTTTTCCATATATTGGGAATGTTATGTTACCAACTGACGAACTCATATTTTTCAGAGGGGTAGGTATACCACCAACCACCTGATATAGATGGCAGTATTTTTGCCATTCTTTTGTCATATTTACCAGGTTTCCTGCTTTTCTATCTTTTCGGGGATGCTTTAACGAGAACATAACGAGATAATGGTGGGGTATACAACCAACAATCATGGATTTCGAGAATTCTGACCACTTGAACAGGGTTGTTCAAACCATTCTACCAATAGATTGATGATAGCCACAAGGGATTAAATGAGCTCTTGCAACATAGTGCATCATGCCATTTTCCTCCATTTCCTGGAATGCACGGAATTCGCAAAACACATGTATAAATAATAGCTCCAGAAGATACTGGGGATATTGTTTCGGGATGGTCCGTGGAAGCTCTGGGATATCATCCAGCGAGCCAGGTGAGAAAGCAGCCCTGGGCGACCTTGAAGCTCTTCCATGAGGTTTGGAGGGTTGGCTCACCATCGTTTCATCCGGCTTCAAACAACCCAAAAACTGATCCCCCCCCAAATCATGGACGGCTTTTCTTGAGCCCTTCATAATTTGTTCCATTTCTGTTTCTGTGCAAGTGCAGTTAGGATCAAGAACCTAGCCGGCCGCGGGACTGCCCTGCGAGTGTGAAACCTGGCAAGCTGGCAAAAGTTTGATGGATTTTCCCAGCTGACTGAAACTCCATTAAGTGAGACGGAACTTCCCAGGCCATGTTTGATTACCAAAGGGGACTTGAAGTGAAAAGAACCACTGAAAATTGCAGGAGCGCCAAGATTGACCAGTTTTACCCTCCAGTAGGGAATGGCTGTGCCAGCTTTAGGATGGGCACTCCCAACATGAACAGGGTTCCTGGACGCTCCTGGAAATATGGCGAACTGGGGTTCAGAACTCCACTTCAACCACCAAAAAACAACGGAAAAACGCGTAGCATGTCTATTTTTTAGTTTTTTTGAAACCCAAACACTTAAAACTATCTTAAATTCGTAGATCATCAGTGGCATCATTTCTGACCATTCAACATCTAAGACACTTGAAATATCTTCAGCTTCCCACCATTTCTGGATTCAACTTCGGAGCCAGGATCGAGAGCTGGGGCTGCAGATGGCACTGCAGAAGATTCCAGAACGATCCCTGCTGCTTCAGGTTGGGCAGTGAATCTTGGGTGATCATGCTGCCTTAATGGATCTTACTAGGGCTGATTATGATTTTAATATATGGGTTAATGAACATATAGTTAGAGATATTATAAATGGGCTAACGCCCTGGTGCCGCCGACCCCCCCATTAAGCCGGGGGCTAGGCAGGGGTCGGTGGAGATACACATATATACCTAGAGCACCCTCAGGCTAGAATTTGAGCCTGAACGTGTTCGGACCTTTTTTTCTGCCTGACCTCTCGCCCCCTCTAAATTCTCGCCTGGAAATGCTTTCTGCAATTATGCTCAAGATGGCATTTCCAGCCTGAATGGACAATCTCGCCTGAATTGATGTTCAGGCTAAAAGACAGCCCGAGTCCCAAAATGGC
>Ga0126342_10013167_pt1 | contig 14686 bp, 10 predicted proteins | sample Cyp1metagenome_FD_92528 | JGI IMG/M metagenome (GOLD analysis project Ga0126342, IMG submission 92528) | Coral microbial communities from Lord Howe Island, Old Settlement Bay, Australia - Cyphastrea 1 metagenome | ecosystem: Host-associated > Invertebrates > Cnidaria > Coral ... | reverse complement strand
TAGGACATGGAAAGCGAAGTTTTCGCCATGTACTTGGAGTAGTTCAGAAACTCTTTGAAGAAGAAAAAGGGGATACCACAAAAGGTTGCGTGTTTGCAGCAAGCTGTCTGGTCATCCCCTCCCATATCCCTTGGCCTATTTGGCCATGTCTTTGGCCAACACTGCAGCGACCTTCTGGCAGAGCTCGTGAGGGTACGGTTGCGCCCTCAACGTCCAGAAGATGTTGTTCTCATCGGTGCCTGTCAGAGCAAAGTGGGGCCGCTGAGTGCGTGAGCATAAACCATGTAGTGTGCTACATTGCTTTGAAAGTTGACTAATGGACCAAAAGTTTCCCATGATAGTTGTCGGTTTCTTCCAATCTTCTCCGTATTGACAAAAATCCAGCCAAGCAAACTTTGGTGAAAAATGGGAAATGAATCGTTTCATCTGTGGCATCTCCCAGGCATAGCTGCTGCTAGGATTCTCCAATGCATATGGAATAGAAAGCTGTTCACAGACTTGTAAAAACCGAAGGGAGACCCGGAGAAGGTCATTGCCAGTTCGCACTTTTTTCTTGTCAGCATCATTGAGCCAACTGAAGCCATTGAGATGGAACAGATCCCGTAACGGACCAGGTCCAAGGCCGTCCCACTTGCGAGCTCGTGAGAAAGATGTGCATGGCATACCCAACCACAGAAATGAAACCCGACCAGATTGTAATAGGTGAAGAATATCATGTTCAACATAAGTATCCAAAAGATTGTGATGCTCTGCAATGCAAATATCAATGGGGAAGGCATAGAAACCTACAGTGTGCAATGCTTTGGTGATACGTGCAGTACCTGCAAAAATCTCAAGAGCGAAACGAGGAGGAAGAGGCTTCTTCCTCAACACATCATCCCAACCCAAACTTGTCACAGCATTTTGGCAGGTAGACTGCCTCGTGCCACCTTTTCCATGTTGCTTTTCGACCATTGACAGTACTCCAGCGCTTCTTGTGACAGTTGGTTGAGCATCTGTTGAAGCTTGCCTATCTTTGCATATCGTCGGACGCTCTGGTCCGTGTGCCATCTGCCTCTCTGCTTGATCGCTGCATGATCCCGGATCTTGGCATTCATATCGTCCGACGCCCCCCCATGCCTGAGTTGGTATGGGTGAAGCTTCTGCACTCCCAGACGGCTGCCGCTCAGCTGGAACTCCCTCCTGAAGTCCTCTGCTGTGAAGCTGAACAGGTTGTCCGTCACATGATTTCTGGTTCGACTGTGACTCCACATCATCTCGCCAACAAACTCCCGACCCGGTGTGTTGAACAACACTGTGTTGTCGAAGATGCCGGTCTTGTCGGCGACCAGGTCCTCTTGGTCGCGAATGATGATGGAGTAAAACCTGAACTGTGGGCCGGCTCCCCTGACTGGTTTGAGGATGTCTTTCACCTTGAGCCCTAAACTTTCTCCAGGACGTAGGTATGCATCGAAGTCCATGAGCACTTTCAAACCCATGACTCTCTTGCCTCGAGCTATCAGGTCCATGGCAATCCCATAGGCGATGCAAGCTGGCAGTGGCAACCGACTCTTCGGTGGTTTTTCCTTTCGCCAGCCCTTCAGCGCTCTTTTGGAACGAAACATCTTGCCCTTCAACTCTACATGGTGAAATTCTAGAGCCGCCAACAACTTCTCTCCCTCGTTTGCCGAACGGTCCTCGAGAAAGAGGATGTCTAGGTAGTCGGCCATCACCAGGTCGCACTCGTCGCCAGGAGGCCACGCCAAACCTTCTTGAAGGCAGAAGCTCCTGAACTTGTTGTAGTACCCGAGATATTGATGCTGGATCTCCTTCGACACACTCCGTTGCTCCAAGACTGTCAGTTGATTGCTTCTCGCTCTCCTCCCAATGTTCGGTTCTTCTCTGCATGGCAACCGACCCACCTGTCTCATGGCTGGTGGTGCCTTCTTCTGCCAATGACTGGAAGGAAGCACTGCAGTCTTCTTCTTCACATTCTCTGTTCTCTCCTGTTTCTTTGGCATGGGCGGTGCAATCTGACTCTTCACAGTCCTCAGCATTCTGTCTGGCTGAGGCTTCGAGTTCTTCTTGCTCACCCCATGGCTTGAAAGCACCCGGGAGGATTTGGCCGCGCGATGGACCATCTGAAACGTTCTTCTCCGAAGGTATCCACCGCACTTTGAGAGAAAAGTTACAAGCAAGTGAAATAGCCGCCAACTGTTGCATGATACGGAGCATCTTAAAATTAGCAGCCCGTCCCTTGCAAGTAGCCAAAGCCAACCCGAGATTGTCAACCAGGATAACATGCCGCTTGTTTCTATACTTGTAGCTCCGAGATAAACGCCTAGCACAAAGAACCAAAGCCCTACCCTCCTTGAGTGTGATGTGTTCTTCCGTATGTTCCCACTTACCCATCATCTTGGTGGACCAACGTGAAGGATGAAGTAAACCATTGGGGACCTCTTCAAACAATGGGTTCTCAATGTAATTGTCGTAGCTCATCTCATGGAAACCAGTGCCGGAGACGGTTGAAACATCACTGAAAACATCCAACGCCATAGCCCGCCTCCGTGGCTGCCAATCTTGCGGCGGCAGTCGTTTGTATCTCCAGCGCTCATTCCACCTGCCAACATTTTGCACTTCATCGACGCTGGCAAAGGTAGAACAAACGCCAAACCCATCTGGTGAAGCATCTGTGCAGTGTACTTCATCACTCCAATCACGTCTAAGGTCTGCAAAAAGAAGTGGTATGATCCCTGCAAACACAAAACACTCGACTTTCTCCTTATTGTTGAGTGGGCGTGGTCCCGAAGTGCTCTGCGCAAACTTGTACAACCGATGAAAAATACTCATACCAGCCCTGTTTAGTACAGCAACAACCATCGCGTGCCCCAATAAACGTTGAACAACTTCTGGATGAACGCTTCCCTGCCTAATGTGCATAAAGGCTAGAATGAGGTTCCACATGCGCGCCGGAGTAGCCCGCACCTGGCCAATCTCACCATCGATCACTCCCCCCAAGGTAGCAAAAGTGGAAGAGGCAGGTGCATCTTCATGCATGGAGAACCCAATGTCGGACAAAGAGTTGCAAATAGCCTCCTTGCCCTCGTTGGTGAGCTTCTCATTCAAACCAATAGAGTGTACATTATCACAGTACGGCATAGCTAATATGTTACCAGGCTGCAAAGTAGGCAATGGGCATTGTTCTAAGACCAGTTGTGTACGTGGTATGTTCAAAGCTCTTAGAGACACAGACTCATGTATGTGCTGCACCAAAAAGAATGACCATGAAAATCCCATGGGTAGTACCGCAATGACCGGTGTGATACAATTCCAACCATCAAAATGTCCTTCCCCCAGACCAGAAACAATCGATGCCTCTCGCGCGTTGATGTCCAAATGTAGTCCAAAGAAAGCTGCAAGCTCCCTGGGCAACCTGACCGCGTAGAAGCAGTCACGAATATCGGAGCCACTCATGTACATGTTGTGCCCCTGCGGAATGATCAGGTCGCTCAGAGCAGCTAATGAACCCAGTTGAGTGCGCGGAGAAGGGCGAAAAAGAAGGTTGGTTTGCCTACAATCCAATACCAGTCGTTGACGAGTTTGCACAACCCCGTTAATCTCTTTTGGTTTCTTAGAAACTGTGAAGGCCCCTACCCTGCCTCTACAGCCATCAGCAAAATCAAGGATTCCCCTGCTGTATAGGTGCTGCAGAAAAGCGAGGTACTGTCTACGATCACGCAGAAAGGGGTCATTGTAGGGAGTGAGGTCGGAGGTGTTACTTGAAATGCTTGTCCAAACATCTGCATCCTGCAACATGGTATCCTCAAATTGTGAAACCAAGCCCTTCACGGGCTCCTCAAGTGCACCCAGTAAGTCGACCCCGGCCACCACCTCGTTTGGAAGCGAAAGACAAGGAAGGCTCATAGGTACAACATCTCCCACGCCACCAGCACAGTCTTCATACAGGCTGGGGGCCGCCCGGAGCGCCTTCAGGGCTCCCTGACCACATGCACCAGCGGGAGGACTGCCGAGATCCTGCACATTCTGAAGGATGCATCTCAAAGCGCTCTGCTGATTTAACGGCAGGTTGCAAATCGAATCCACCACACCAGACTTCATGGCATCGTCCTTCCCACTGTAAAGCAAATTCAAAGCATCGACAGCATGATTGACCCGCTTGGCAATAGCGTTGCGCCTATCCAGTCTTCGTTTCACCGACCGGGACAGGCCAGGTTGCATCAAGCTGTCCACAAGTAGCCGTGGCAAAGGGAAAACATCCCGTTGCCGGTCATCATGGCGGGGAGCATGAAAAATCTGAGATTCCCACAAAGCCCGCCCCATGGCAGAGTTCCACAAGCTACGGTGTCCTGCCAACCACCGCAGCCAAAGTTACACGGCTACTGTCCTCCACCCCCGCCTGGCTTGGCGGAGGCTTTAGCTGCACTCTTGTCTTTTCCCTTGCTGCCGCCCTTGACCTCAGTCATCTTGCGCTTCTCCTTGAGGATTTGGGCCTGAGCATGTAGCTGACGGGAAACATGCTCAGACAAACTCGGAACAACAACGCCACCGCCAGCTTTGTAGGTCTGACCCATAAAATGTTCCGCACCCACATAGCTCGGAGCAGCAGGTGAGTGGGCATGCGCTTCAGCAAGTAGTTGCCTGCGACGACACACCAACTCCATGCAGCTGAGGTTCGCAATGTTGAGGCAGTCATAGCACAATGCCGCATCCAATATGCGTGCCAAGACCTCATCTTCGTGAATGCTCCGGTCACCCTCAGGAATCCTGGAGGCACCTACCCAAAGGCGGTGCTGGGCTGTAGAGCTTTCCGCAATGCTGCTGATAGCTCGAACGTATTCAAGACAAGTCCTAGGCTCCAGAGGAAAGTCGCTGAACTCGGTTTGGTGCAACTCTTTGACACTCTCACGAAAGCCCCTCTGTCTCTCTCCGTTCAAGCCATATGTGACTTCCAAGGTCCTGCAGTCATCACTTGCAGAGACATCGTCGCCCTCAGTTGCCCCAGTGGATCGGGCAGCTTGCACCCGCTGCTCACAAAAGAGGGCCAGTCCATCTTCACTGATCCGGCAAATCAAAGTCGGCCTCTCCACGTTCTTGGAATCGGTGATCCTCATCAGGCCCCAATCGCCATCAACTGGATGCCCAGCAGGCGGCACCACTCGTTCGCCAACTTTACGACCTTCAACATGTTCGGCCAGGACCCAAAACTGGTCAGGACCTGGAGCAGCAGCCGGTGCAGCTGCCGGAACAGCTGCTGCAGCAACCCCCCCTGCAGGAGCTGGAAGGTTCAAACCACGTCACGCTCGCTCAGCATCTGCCAGCGCTGCCCCAGCAGCTAAACGATTTGCGAATTCATTTGCTGACATTGGTCGGAAACCGTAAACACTCCTGTTTGGCACCCCTGGTGGAATGCCACCTCCTGCAGCACCTAACCAATGTTGCACTAAGTCTGTGTTCCCATTTGAAATTTCTTCAACATAACAGTCGAAGTCTGGCGTCAACACCTGGTACTCTTGCCCCTGTATGTGGCCTACGATCAGCCGCGTGTGAATGCATCGAGGTACTTCCCCGTAGTCGAGGAATGCCAAGGAACCCACAGGAATGGTAGCCATGGTCACCCAGTGATAGCAAGACCTTTGGCGCTATTGAAAACGCCCTTACTTTTGCCCTTCACCCCAACTTGCCACTCACGATTTGCTCCCGTGGAGCTGTCCTGATACGACACCCTCAGTGCAAGTGCCGCGTTGGAAAAGGTGACGAGGGCAAACAGTAGGACGAAAAATCCCAGCAACCAAGTAAGGTTATAATGGCCACTGTCACCAGTGCTGGCCTTTTCCCCTGTCCAGTTGCAGACACACTGGCAAGCGGGCACCTCTGGTTTTGTTGAAATCCAATCCCTTGACAGCCAACCAGATAAAAACGATCCAACCACTATGGCAGGGGTGTAATCCATGGCAAGGGGACAGAAAACAGCATTATGATCTTGAGATAAGACGGCACAGGAAGTGTGCTCAATCACCTGTCCGCCAACATCCTGCAAGCAGTGCCTATATGTAATTGTTATAATCATACCTACATCTGTTATGTATATGTATATATATATATATATATCATATATCTTATGTAAAATGCACTGTATATGCATGTGACATACAAAAATGCATGGTCGACCTGCTGATCTTCCCTGCTGGTCGATCATCCCAGAAAATCCCCCAAAACATGGGTGGACAATCCCTGACTACCATAGGAAAAAAACAGGGATCAACGTGACCTAAAAGTCGTTTTTTTTTTAACATGTCCTAAAAATATGTTTTGTTTCATTTTTTTCCATGTCCACTACTATAAAATCACTGGACTTTTAGGACATGTCAAAAATCCCTCGGTGTCCCCATTGAAGTCTTCGGAAAGTGGCACTTGGTAGCCCTTGGATTCTGCGAAGGACAGGTTGGCGGACCTCAAAAGAGCCGACTCGTCGCCGAGCCGACTCTGTGATTGCTCCCATCCCATGACCAACCAGTTGTTATAACTCGGTTGTATAGCTACTGGTTGGTGGCATCCCATGACCAACCAGTTTTTTTTTGACTCGGTTATGTAACTACTGTACTGGTTGGTGGTGCAATGTGCCCATCTTGAAAAATGATGGAGTTCGTCAATGGAAAGGATGACATCCCGTATATGAAATGGACAATAAACAATGTTTGAAACTACTAACCAGACAATTGTAATCCCATTTACTGTTACCAAATGTAACCAACTACTCAACTAGTTACATATAGTACTTGTAATCCCATTTAAAACTGTTAGACTGTTAGTTGGGCCATAACTGTAGGGCGGTGAATTATAGTTAAATACAGAAGTAGAATCAGCAACTTTCCACCGCCATTTTGGGACATTTGCCACGGGTTGGAGCAACTCTGATGGCTTCTCCACAATTCCAATCGCTGTACACATGGGCAAATGCAAGCGCAAGGCGGAAAGTGATTTGACTGTATAGTCCAATCAATTGATGTTTGTGAACGTGTGACATTTTCTATCTATCTCTATCTATCTCTATCTATCTCTATGTATCTCTATCTATATCTATATCTATCTATATCTATCTATATCTATCTATATCTAACTATACCTATATCTATACCTATATCTATACCTATATCTATACCTATATCTATCTATCTATCTGTCTGTCTGTCTATCTATCTATCTATCTATCTGTCTATCTATATATCTATCTATCTATCTATCTATCTATCTATCTATGTATCTATGTATCTATCTATCTATCTATCTATCTATTTCTCTATCTCTGAGTCTCTATCTAATCTAGTCTAATCTAATCTAATCTAGTCCTATCCTATCCTATCCTATCCTATCCTATCTATCTATCCTATCTATCCTATCTATCCTATCTATCTTATCTATCCTATCTATCCATCCATCCATCTATCCATCCATCTATCTATCTATCCATCTATCTATCTATCTATCTATCTAATATATCTATCTATCTAATATATCTATCTGTATGTACAGTCATTGTGTAGTATATGATGTAAAGATAAATTGGATTGAACAAAACCACATTACACGACCAGGCTTTACCATCTACAACATGACACATCCTTTTGATTCCGCCAGGCCACACTGTCTCCAGCAAGGCCCAATCTGCTTCGTCCCTTCGTTGGCGCAACAGCGACATCATGGCCTGGCAGTGGCTGAGGATTTGGTCATTGGGTGGCCTCTTTTGTGAATTTAGACATCCCCTGGGATAAAGATGATCCAGGTGATTTATAGATGATTTATAGATTATTGATAGATGATTTATAGATGATTTATAGATGATTTATAGATGATTATAGACTAGAACATATGATAAATCATCTACTATAGATGTGGAACATGGCCGATTTATACATAGTTTTTCAGACTAGAAAACGGTGATGTTCCAGAAATATTTTGGAGAATCATGGAGGTTTCCTAAGTCATGGGGGATGTCTAATAGAGGGTGTATTTCATGGAAAAACCGTTTATATATTATATATACATAGATGATTTCCGGGGGTACCTCCATTTTAGGAAACCTCCACATGGCTTCATAGATATTGATTACCAAATGTGATTTCCCATCTGAACAGGTGCATCTACCAACAAACTCCTGGTTAATCCATGGGTTTTGGTGCCGGTTCCGTTGCCCCACCCCAAAAAATAAAATGGCAGATCTCACTACAAACAACAATATACATGGATGATATATGGACTGTCCCAAATGAAATCCAAATGATAGATGGCTATGGGTCAAAACCCCGGTATCCTAGGTACAGTACCCAAAGTCATGCCGCTGGTTCATGGCTGTTTCTTCACCCAGTCATATGGGCAATTTCATAGGTAACTTGACCCATCCCCATGGCTTTCCATGGAATATCCCCATGGCACTCTGTTTGGGAGCATCATGGCTTGGGCTATACCATCTGTTTGAGACTACCAAATTAGACTGTCTGGTGTGTGGGTGAGTTCACTGTGTTCACTCCTTGTAAATGGAACATCTGATGTCTGTTTTCTCCATACTGAAAAGTAATCTAGTTTCACTGATTATATACCAATGTATGTTTCACGTGCTTTCATGACACAGCAATGGTTTGGCTGAAACTAGGGTAGCCCTAAATTTGTGGGTTACCGTAATCATCATTTTCCCTATTTGATTGGTTATTTTGCAGGTGTACCAGTATATCCAATTAGCTATATCATATACCATGTATCATATCAAGTCGGCTATATATCCTTTTGTTTAAAAAAAACTATATACTAAAACGCCACTATTGGTGGTTTCACCAGCAATTGTTTCACATGGCTGGCTGTGAAATCCCCGAGGTTTCATCCATAAATCCAGAGGATATCCTCGAATGTCGTTCTCCCAGAATTGGTTTGAGGGAAAATTCCAGGAAACACTATTGGCGCTATTGGTTTTGGGGAGGTCGAATGGAAAGCCTTAGATTTGGAAACCAAGGTTTCATGTGATTTTTCCTACAATACCAATTCATTGAAATTAACTGATATCATAATATAATGGAATATGAACATGTTTTAAATGATTCTAGGTGACATGTGGCTATTTACCTTCCATTCTATCGTATTAAATCAGTTTCATGGTTCGAACTCATTTTGTCACGATTTTCTCCTGTTTTTCCAGAGTTTTTCATCATTTCCCCAAATTCTTCATGGTTTTCCCATGGTTTTCCCATGGTTTTCGCCCTTCTTCACCCACCGGCGGCTCCGCGGCGCCGCAACATCCCGGTCCTCCGCGTTGCCGGCGGCCAGGAGCTCCTTGAGAAACTGCCCCGAGCGCTCCGCCGGGTCCAGGTCTTCGTGGAGCGGCGTCGGGACCGTGGAGAGATGTTCGCAGCCTATTTCACTGGGCAGCGCTGGACGCTGATCTCTGGTGTCAAAACATAGGAAAATGGTGATTAATGGTGATTAATGATGGTTAATATATATATATATACTTTGGTTAATATACTGTTAATATATGGTTATAATATAGTTATGATGATGGTTAATGATGGTTAATAATAACCTGGTTGGTGGTGCAATGCGCGCATCTTGAAAAATATGAACGTCACTGGGATGATCCCATATATTATGGAAAAGGTTCATTTAATATTACCCTCTGGGTATGTCAATCATAGGAAAATGGTGATTTAAGCAGCAAAAATGGAGTTCACCAAGTGGGTTAATGGTGATTAATGGTAATTAATCCATAATTACCTTCTGGTTATGTCAAAATAGCTATTGAAAATGACCATAGAAATAGTGGATTTACCCATTGAACATGGTGATTTTCCATAGTCATGTAAACGTTTACCAGAGAGTATCTCTGTACATTAATATACATATCATTCGTATTAATTTGTTCACTTTCATATATATATATATATATTTATAATATTAATATATATTATACTTCTATATTTGATTATGGAATTAGAAATGTTCTAATATAGTATAAATACACACAGCAGTGTGCTATTCAAGGTGAGTACGTGAAGGTACAGTCACAGTGGATGTTCAGCCATATGCCATCTATAACTGTCAACTGGGTGAACCAACCATGATCGTTCAACATGCTCACCACTTGGTATGTGTTCAAGATAAACCAATACAACATAATACATCATAATACAACTAAAATAAAAGGCATGGCAAACTGTATAGTGTATAAGCGAAGTTTCCGCTATTAACTTGCAACAGTTTCAGCAAAGGTTTGAGCGCATGAAGCGCTAAGCATTGTGGATTTTTCCAGACAGCAAGGGCTCCAACGACCGATCCGATTCTGTGGTAAACTTGTCCCCCTATAAAAGTACCAGTCTGCCGACCACAGAATGGGTATATATAGGTATACAGAATAAGAATATACAATAAGACTATAAAAGATGACCTAAGATGGCCTAAGACTATACAATAAGAATGGGTATGCAATCCTCGAGTCTGTTGGACTGGATGGACTGGATAACGGAACAGTATCGGACCCTCGGTGTGGCTCAGAATTGTTGACCCCTGGGTCAATTGGTATCCCCCATGTTTGAGCCATACCAATATTTAACTTAGCACTTTCCTCAAACAGTAACTCTCTAAGGGAGATAAAACACACAAAAGTGTAGCTCTGGACCGGCTTGACATATTTATTAGAAATATGGCTTAATGGATGTCATATTCAGATTCCCACCAATCACAAGCTTCGTTGACGAGTTGCGTATCTTGCGGACCCCACCAGGCGTGGCCACTTGCCATCGACTTGTCTCCTGCGAAAGGTATACACCATGCCTAAAAAGGTGAGGTGAGGCACTTATTTGTGGCTTGTCATGTATGTCATAGATTATTCACCATTACATCAGAACCATCTTGGTATTATCCATTCATGTTTGTCCACTTGCTGGCACCTGCAGCATGTTGGTTCACCAACTGATGCACTATTTCTTGCAGTACCTTGCCTTTCCATCAACGACACCGTGTTGGATCATGTTGGATCCATGGGATTCTGGCTACAAGTACCGAGGTGAGGGTAGGCTGAACATTTCGAAATGCTGCCAACTTAACAATGAAGACTTGGGGCACCCAAAGCTTGACTTAGGGCGCTGATAGTCAGTTCTTCGAATGGCTGTGGGTCAAAACCCTGGTACCTACCCAACTTCAAAATAACTGGTAAATAGATGTTCATTCCACTAAAATTGATAGTCATAGGTTTCGACCCAACCCCAAATCGGTGACGAACCCAATTCGAAGCCAACCGCCATATCTTACTCTGTGCCAGAACACAGCTTGGCACATGGAGGTGCATACCAGTTAAGTCAATTAGTAGGTGATTGATGGGAAAAAAACATGTGCAACGACTTGGGGTGCATCTCACTTAGTAAATGGGTTAAACTATATCCCCACCTATACATGGAACATCTCCACTGATAAATGGCATTATAGAGCTTATTAATTATTATCTGGGTAAATTATAATATTTCACGGACCTGAAATAAAGCCATTTGGGGATGATGTCCATTATAATTTACCCAGATATACCCAGATTATTATGGATCATCAACCACGGATCCGATTCGTGGGGCCCGCACATCCCATGGATTCCTCTTCAAAGTCCATCAAGATTCCAATCTGCCCATTGAGTTTCTGCCTTTGGACACGAACGACACGGAGGGTTTCAACAAAAATCAAGGCGACCTGGAGATGGTTTCAAGCCAATTCAAACGGAAGGCAATTGGGATCAACTAGTTTTGGAACAATATTATACATTTGGAGTTGATATACATTATAAATCTGGAAAAAAATATCTGCTGGGAAAAATCCGCATGTTTGCTGGCCATATCCCTATTTTTCCAGGTTGTCTCCGCACAACCATCCTCGGCACCTCTGCAACACACACCTGGGGCTCCAAACCCTTCAGCGGATTTCAAGCTGTGCACCTGAGGAAGCACGCGTGTCCGTCTCCGTACCAAAGAGACTATATAGCAGGAATCAGGAAATCAAATTTTAAAGGACAATAAACTAATTAAAAGTGATTCATTGGTAATTTAGTAGTGATTTACGAGTAATCGTTCCCTAGTTAGTATTAATATGTATTATTCAAGTCAAGGGACTACCAGGGATTTAGAGGGATTACCAATGATAGGCATATCATAATATCAATGGATCAATGGACTATCTAAGGCTATTTAGTGGTATCAATGAGCTATGAATGGGATGATGTACCCTCCGGTGTCATCAAACGTGACAGTTGGACATCTCCGAACTAAATGGATGTTTATAGCTTGGAAATCCATCTCAAAATCAGGGATTTTATGGCTCGCCATGTTTGATTACCAAAGGGTAATTATAAGTACATACGGATTACTTTAAGCCAGTCTTACAAAGAAATTATATGAATCATATGAATGCCAACTTACTTTGGAATCAGCATGACAATAGGCAGTCATCCTGGCATAATGTTAATGCAAGTCTTACTCATCGTTTATACAATAATTAAAAAACAACAGTATTGGGGGAAACTCTATTCGTAGCTCCTTGGCTTATCAGTGATGGAGAATAACATAACTCCTTAGCTCCAAGTAAAATATTGAAAAGTGACTGTAATGATTCACAATCAACACATACATGATAATATCAATGGATGTTACGTATCATGATGACTATCATATTACAGTACATATTACTGGATTATTATACATTATATAATATATGATCATGTATCATCTTCGATATCCTCAATTCTTATTCCGATTGTTCAGCAATCAGAAATTTGGTCCGTTTCAATAGCACCGTTCGATTCATGGAACCATCAGACTGAAATGGGATGGAACGTTCATGGAACCTGAAACCATGCCATGACAATCCAAACTTTGTGAAATGCGGTGAACATCCAATAAAGTATGACAATCCACTGAAGAAATCCACTGAACGAATCGATAAACAATGATGACGCATATGAACATTCACACTGAACATGCATAACATAAAAACCACAAACATTAAGAACATCTTTGAACATTCATACAAATCAACAAAACACAACTACAATCAATCATAAATAATAAACATAAATCAAGAAACAACATATGAATATAATTATATATATGTATACACATATGAATGAACAATGAACAATCAACAAGGAACTTTGAACATTCATGAACATCAACCAACAAAAAACTCTCAAAATCCATCCATGATTTTATCCAGCCCTATGGCTGCCAACCCCGCCTCCACCTGCTGCCCTGTTAGGTGGTCCCCCTTGCGGATGCTTCTTCGATGGGCGCAGGCTTGAAGGTTCAGCATGGGGCGCAGCGATGGGCAGAAGGACCTGAAGGAAAATACCCTCAGTCATGGCCCTTCCACTAGGGAGAAAGGAATCATCACCATCATCATCATCATCATCAGAAAATCAGAAAAATAATCCTCGTCGTCATAACCCCTTGGGATTTGGGAGTTATTTTGAGACAAGCCCATCTTGAAATGAGGGATGACGATGAGTACCCCAGGACTTGACCCAACAGAACATCCCCAGACTATTGATGATTTTGCAATTACCCGGCCTGGTAAACTAACATAGCTATGGAAAATGGTCATTTATATATATATGTATATGATATAACCATTAAAACATGTGATTTTCAATAGCTAGGTTAAATTACCAGAGAGTATTTAAAAAAAACATGTCAAGATACTGGTGTGACATTAAAATGGGATTATCCACTGCCATGTTTGATTCCCCGCATCGTAAAACCAAGTCACGTCTCGGTCAAATTGGAGAGACTCGTCATTGCTCCAACCTCTGGTGACAATGCGCAGGGGTGCCCGGGGTAAATGATCCTCTTAGTTGATGACTTCAAGCCAAACATAACCAAACAATGGTCACATAACCAAACATAACCAAAGTTGGTGACAATGGCAAGCCTCGTGCAGCTTAGGGGGGTAACATCCGGTGGGATGTGCATCGTGGGTCAATCGTTTGTGGATCTGTTATAAAACTATTTTCTTGAAAAGGGATTTCAAACCAATAAGTATCCATGCTGAAATAGGCTGAGTTGAAAATTGATGTGTTTGGATTCTGGTTCAAAAACCAAGGTGACAAAGTCTCTGATTGTCTGAGCATCGTGTTTCTGATCAAGAGAACAAACTCCACGAACTTGGTTCCGGACAGCTCTGCCGGTGAACAACATAGATCTTGCGCCCAAGCACGGCACAGAGGTTCTTCTAACCTCATGCAATGGCTTGAAGCATCTTGAAGCTGCAATTCACAAGTACTTGACGAGCCATACATTGAAAAAAACAGGGAAAACGTGTCAAATCATGTTCTTCAGAGTCCTCTAATCTTGCCAATCGTTATCGTTTCAAAACGACTGAGCCCCTTCCAAAACAACTACAGAAAACAAAATGTTTTCAGGGTGTAGACTAGCTGCCCTCAACTCAACATATATAATATTAAATATATATATATATCTATATATACCCGTGTATATATATATACACGTATATATATATATACACGTATATATATATACACGTATATATAGACTTGAGAGGGGGAACACGAAAGGTAGGTAAGCAAGAAAGGAACCGAAGAAAAAATGAAGGGGAGAGGGGAGGGAAAAATACATAAAGTGGAGTCTGGTAAAAGCGACGCGGCCATTTT
>Ga0126342_10013166_pt1 | contig 14686 bp, 11 predicted proteins | sample Cyp1metagenome_FD_92528 | JGI IMG/M metagenome (GOLD analysis project Ga0126342, IMG submission 92528) | Coral microbial communities from Lord Howe Island, Old Settlement Bay, Australia - Cyphastrea 1 metagenome | ecosystem: Host-associated > Invertebrates > Cnidaria > Coral ... | reverse complement strand
GATAGATGGATAGATGAATAGATGGATAGATGGATAGATGGATAGATGGATAGATGGATAGATGGATAGATGGATAGATGGATAGATGGATAGATGGATAGATGGATAGACGGATAATGGATAGATGGATAGATGGTTAGATGGATAGATGGATAGATGGATAGATGGATAGATGGATAGATGGATAGATGGATAGGATAGGATAGGATAGGATAAGATAAGATAAGATAGATAGATGGATAGGAGAGGATAAGATAAGATAAGATAGATAGGATAGGATAGGATAGGATAGGCTAAGATAGATAGATAGATAGATAGATAGATAGATAGGTAGGTGGATAGATAGATAGATAGATAGATAGATAGATATGAGGAATCCAAGAATTGTAAGGTTCTCGAACTGGGACGAGATAGTCTTCGCGGGTCCTTGTCATGGGGGACCTGGGCTAGCTGAAATCGATTTCAGCTGGATTCATGGTGGACTGGATCCATGGAGAAATCATTTCTATCTTTAAGGCAACATTTTTTAAGATGAAGAGGAACTAGAGATGTACTGTAGATCCTAGTTTTTTTTTTTCGGTACATGAGCCGCCCGCTGGTTGAAAGGTGTGATTTCCAGCCATTCCAACCATCTTCAGAAATGGGTGTGTGTGTCTCGGAAATGGACCATCCTAGAGAGTGATGAAGGAGGGGTTCCAGCCATTCCATGGCAATAGACTCAAACAGGAACATCACTGATTTGTAGATCTTTGATGATATTTGATGATATTGATATTTGTAATAGATGATATACGCATTGAAAGTGGTGATTTTCCATAACTAGATCGTTTGTTATGATGATGAACCATCCATTTTTTGGCTGGGGTAACAGGTAACATAAAGCAACAACCATCCGGTTTTCGATGATACCCCAGAATTCCATAGAATTCCCAGTTTTCCAAGGTATTCTCTCTGAATCTCCATGGTTTTTTCCCAGTGTCCCCCACGCCGTTGCCGTGCTTCGCCGTTGCGGAGGCACTCACTTCCTGGCACTGGCAGCTGTTGGCCATGGCGCTAGCCATGGCCACGGCTCGGAGATCGAACTGGAGAGGATGGCCTTAGGATTCATCCACATGTGATATGGCCGGGAAAATGGTGGGAAAATGATGGGAAATTTGGGGATGAATCAATACCTACAAGTACCATATTTTAGTGGGATGAACATCCATAAATCCCAGCTATTTTGATGTGAACAGAAGGGGTACAAGGTTTTGATGGGATTTTTGGCTATGGATCAACTCTGCAAAGTGGGGCCCCCGTTTACCAAAAAACGATAGCGTTCAGTTGGGGTTTTTAGATAACTCCAATGTCACGAACTGGTTTATGGTACCTATAACGAACTAGTATTCATGGGGTTTATAAACCATCTAACATCACTGGGGGCCCCCACATTCTGGGAGTCTGAGTTTTGAAGTAGATTGACTGCTGGGTTTATGGTAGATTTATAATAGACATATAGTAATATAGATGTAGAGTTGGATAGGTTATAGACCAACTTTGAAGTACGTGAGTTTATGGGGAATCCAGAGCCCCCCAAAAATCGTCGCGAAACGCGAAGAATCGATGGTTAAGCTTCGCTCCGTTACCGACCTGGACGGATGGTCGAATCCGCATACCGGGGCTGATCCTCTAGATATCTCTAGATATGTGGAAATGTCTGGCTTGAACACATAAACCCCCAAGTTTTCACAGACAATTGAGGGAATATTCCACCAATACTGGATGATGGACAGGGATTGGTCCTGCTATGAGAAAGTTCGGGAGAAAACCAGCACGCCAGGGTTTTGTCACCATACTAGGAGCTCCATTACAAAGTTTTTCTGAGCAGTTCATGGGTCAAAATTGGGCTGTTCCATGCTGTTCCCCTTGAAGTGCTGACTCACTTTTTCGGGCCGAACATCAAAGGTGTGCAGGTCCTAACCTTACCCAACTTTGAGAAAGGGAACGTTGAATTATCATTCCCATCTGCTGCTCTATGTATGGAATATTTACCAACATTTTAGCCATAAAATGGTTGGTACATGTTGGTAAATCTTCTATACATGAAGCATATGGGATTAGATAATCCAGACATGTTTCAAAATCCTGACCCGGACGAAACATCCCTCTTACATCATGATGGCCTGGAATAGACGCAGGAATCTTTTCGGCAGCGCCATAAAAAAAGTCACCATCAACTCATCAGTAATTGTCCACAAACCATTCATCACCAAGAACCACCATGAATCATCACCATCAATAATTAATCACCATTATGAAACCATTCATCACTAGTAATCACTAGTCATCACGTTCTGAATCTCTATTCATCACTAGTAATCTTTATTAATCACCATGAATCAGCGTTCATCACTTGTAATCACCATCATTAGACCATTATGACACCATGAAAATCACCAGAACAGTTCCTGGGCTCCACCATCGCTCCACCACCGGCCGGCTTTTTTAAGGTACACCGCAGCTGGTAGCTCTGAGCCTAAGATCGAGTCAGCCATATGATGGGGGGGTACCCCCAATAGCTGGATGGTTTATACCCTCTGGTAATTTAACGTAGCTATTGAAAATGGTGATTTATAGTGGATTTTCCCACTGAAATTGGTGATTTTCCATAGTTATGTTAAATAACCAGAGGGTAATGGAACATCCTATTAAAGTGGCTCGCTGCAACCCCTAGGTTTGCCCGCGGCCACTCCCGCATATCCTTTGACATACTCAAATCCCTGCGCAGGGTTTAAGTCTTTTACTTTCCAAAACAACAAATACCAAAACCCTAAAACCCTAAACCCTAAATTAAAACCCTGAATCCTGAAAACTTAAAGTCAAAATCACTGCGTATAGCCAGTGTTTTCATTCATCCTCTGGTGATAAGATGTGATAAGTATATCATAGTATATCATATTGTTTGGATATGTTGTTTGAGTGTGGGCAAACCAGGGGGTTGCAGGGATTTTTTTTTATTTCATGGAAAGTCCCAATCTAAATGGAGAATACATGGGGTACCCCCATGACTTGGGAAACCAGTAGCGATTGCATGTTAAGCATCCAACTTGTTGTGAATCGATTTTGCATGATTTTGCTCCTTTTGCATATGCTCGAATGCTGGGGTGCTTAATGGAGGGGATGGCTTCACACACGTGTTTTCCACGTGTAGAATTTCAGCAGCTCGCCCACCCTTTGTCGAACTGTGAGTGCCAGATCTCTCCCATATCCATTGCGGTGTACATCCACCGCAACATTACAATTGGAACCTGAAGGTGAAACATGGGTATGGATCAATACCTATTAATACAATTTTTAGGGGAATGAACATCCATTTACCAGCTATTTTTATGTTCACCAGGGGTACAAGGTTTTGACACACTGCCACATCGGCAAATACTAAAGGGAACACCACCTCCCCATCGCTCATGTTTTTGGCAACTCCAACACTGCGGGTAAGTCAAGAAATAGGTAAATAGGTCACGGTAAAGAACAGCTACATGAGCAAAGTTCCGCAAGTCAAGTGAAGTAAAGTCAAGTAAACACTTAAGTCAAGAAAAGTCAAGTAGATAAATGATTCTTAGTGGTAAAAAAATCAGGAGGTACTCCCCATTTTTTTTTAGGATCGGATGTAAATTCAGTGCCCAAGCACCGCCCCCGAGGAAGATGTGCTGCACTGGCGTCCCAAGCGTCTGCCCGACGGACGGCGCGAGGAGTACAGCGTGGGGGATGGCTACTGCCTGATGAGGAGATGGTGGGGTGAACGATGGCCCCTTTAAGGTGTCAAATTTTGGCGGAAATTCCTGAACTGGCCATGGAGGTTTATAGCTGGGGAAAGCATCCGTGAGGGATTTTCCATTACCATCAATGGGCATTTCAGGATCCTAAAATGGAGGTACTGTACCATATAAGCCCATATTTTGAGTGTATATCCCCTTACATAGGCCTTATATAGGCCTTATATATGGTAGGTACCTCCAATTTAGGATCCTGGAATGGCCATTGATACCATGTTTGATTGCCGGATGAGTACTCCAACATGCTCCAAGCCATCGGTAAATGACAGCCACAAAAGGCAGGACACGAATCGGTGATTTGATCTCTGAAGTTTGGTCAATTTTACCCTGAGGGGCATCCAAAGAACATGAACAAAATAGCTTTGGTTGGTTATGGAAGAGGAAGTTGTATTACCCAGTTCATTTGCGATTGTGACATAACCCACACTGGGAATAAGCCAATCATACATGGGATTTATAACCCAGGAATCTGGACTCACGATCACCAGGGTAAAACAAACAGTTGCTAAAAGATTCGTAAGTTGGTTTAATCAACCCAGTGTTTTTTTGGTATCCGACTTTCATGTGGCTGATTTGTTTGGTTACTCCAAACTCCAAACCATGTTTAATACATAGCCTGACCCACAAAGCGCTGGTAGAATTTAGTATTCAGATGATCTTTGATGCCTGTTCCATCGCGAAGGGGGTCAAACATCAAGTACAAGGTGGTGGTGGCCCCCCAAGTTATGTTTGTTGGTTAAAAAACTCCCAGTAGTTCGACATATCTACCATAAACCCAAGGAAAAAAAGGAGTTCGTTCAAGCAACTCGCTGTTTGGAGGATCATCCTAGTCCCCGATTCCTACAGGATGGAGCCCCCAAGATATGGCAAGTTGCCGAAGCTAAGTGGCTGCATTCGGTTTATGGATGTTTATGGTAGATATAACTATAGTGTTCATGGGGTTTATAAACCAACATTCACATAACTGGGGGTTACCCCATCCTTTTCGGGCTATTTTGATATATATTTTTGGGTTGTGGATTAGAAAGGCCCACTTACCATGGGACCATTGGCTGATCCTCCAAGGAATTTTGGGGCAGCACCATGGGGTGGGAAGCTTTTGGAAGGACCTCCAATCAGCAACGCCTAGAGCAGATGGGCCTAGTGGACGAGGAGGAACTTCGACGCTTAGCCAAGGGGCCGCCTGCGACTTGGCTGGTTTACTTGGCCGGTTTTTGGATGCTTTAGACCTAAAACACGTGGGTTTACACATCGAAAAGTGGGGGGAATGTATTGGTTAACCAGTTAACTCAGTTAACTTAACTATCAAACACTTGGGTTTATTCATCAAACACAGGGATTAGATTCAAGAGATGAAACCTTGGGGGGCTTGTCCCTGAAGGAAAAAAATGGCGAGGAATCCACCACCGAAAGTGGACAAAAATTGGGCAGCGGACATGGCTGCCAAACTTTTGAGGTCCACATAGAATTATGGCCTTGTTACATATTGTCACTTTTGTTGTATCTTTTCATTTCGTTTTTTTGTTTGTGGGGAAACATGGGAAACTCGAACCATGGTTGCCGACGGTCGACGGAGGTATGGCTGGTTTCTTCGAATTGTCGCGTCAGAAGCTTGGGCCCTGTGAATCCGCAGCTCTGGCGCGATCGGCAGAATAGGACTGAGCCGCCAGGGGTGGGCCGCCCTTGACATCAGGGGTCCCACCCATGACTGGGGAATGGTGGCTTCAATGAAAGAAATATAAAGAAATGTGGGATGAACGGTGCCAGATCTTGGATTTTGGTTCGGATTTTCACAAGACCCGTTGGAAGTGATAGAGCGAAAGCTTGCCGTTGGAATGCCACTGGTTGTTTGATAGTGATTGTTCCGGCACTTTGCCAATGTGTTTCCTCGACACTGACACCCGCAGCATTCGCTTGTGCTCCAAGAAACGGCCCGGATGACGACAGGGTTGGGGTTTTAAGGCCTTGGATGGCCGAGGTACATCAAAATGCGGTCCTGGCAGGACGCCATCCATGCATGGCTGGCCAGTGAAGGTCCAACTTTTCCATTGCCCCAAGCGTGTGCCTGTGGCATTTCTCACGGCTCCTTGGCGACGTCGGGCGGATGGGTGCCAATGGGACCAGTATGGACCAGTGGAATTGGGGGATACATCCGTTTAACAACCAACGATTTGGGTGCAAAGACAAGATCCTTCTACCAGGCTTTTCATGTTCATATTGCAGTCCATGAGTTTAAGATGCTTCCATCTGTAGATAGGAAATCTCGGCCAGTTTCTCTGTCCCTTCAACCGCGTTTGGGGGTATCTAGTAGGAATCCCTGTAATCATGAGGGTATCACTCAAGACGTCTACAAGGAGAGTATTGGTGAGGGGTGACTGCCATCCGGCGTGCCCGGCCATTTTTGTTCCATCGCAGGGTCCATTTTCTTTTGGCCTTGGTGTCCTTTCCATGTGCTCCAGGCCTCACAAGCTCCATCTACAAACCTCCTATACCCCATGGATTTCCAGGTCCCTGCTGTTGAGGTACCAAAGTGTGGTACCACCTCCACCATCAATTGGGTCTTGCAGATGGAAGGCTGGCTGTAGACTTTGAAGGTTGTTCGTTGAAGAGTTGACACAAATACCATCTGGTGATTTAACACAGCTATGGAAAATGACCTATTTATAGCTGATTTGTGATGATTTGGCGATTTTCCATGGCTACGCTAAATAAGCAAAGGGTAATAAACTGATGGCATCCTTTTCAGACCCGCAAATTTGTGGCCCTGCGATATGCCATTGAGAAGTACAGTCAATAAGCCAGAACGCTGCGACGTCCCGCAGAATGCATCCTTTGTTGTCACAGTGTTTGGAACTTTCCTCCAACCTTGCTGGTGGTTTCATCTTCAACGCCCTGCTCTATTTCAGCAGAAGGATGAATAACTGGTTGGTGGTGTGGAATATTTTTTTATGACTTTCCATATATTGGGAATGTCATCATCCCAACTGACGAACTCATATTTTTCAGAGGGGTAGGTTGAAACCACCAACCAGACTTGGCTTTCATAGCTGGTATTTTGTGTGGCCCATGGAGTTGGAGGCCAAGAACAACTTCGTAGCCTTGAACGAAGCGGCAAGGCCTTTCTACATCATCAAGGCTGGACACGAAAACGGCAACGCGGGCATCTTCTGCGTCCCGTGCCCCATGGACGCTGACCCAACTAGGCCCATGTGGGAAGATCTACTGTAAGTCTAAGTACATCTAAGTACTCTTTGAGTGCATCTAGAAACGAATGATTGATGATCAATGTGTATCACTTATTATCACTTCAGGTATTACGAATTATTGATGATCTGTATTAACTTCAGGTATTGTACTCTTAAATGACCAGCCAGCCATGGTAACTTAATCATCGACGTTCGTCCGGTCCAGGTCCGGGGCAGCTGGCGGACTTGGTGAAGGGAGAACTGGAATCCGCGGCATCCCAGGGAACCATCCCGTAGCTGGGAGCGGTTGATCCAGTGATTAATCACCTGGTGGTGACTGGAACATTGGTTTAGATTGGTGAAATGTATGGGATAATGATGGTTACTAATGGTTAATGATGGTTAATGATGGTTACTAATGGTTAATGATGGTTAATGATGGTTAATAATCACTGGTTGGTGGTGGGAACCATGGAATGGATGATGGAATTTTATGACTTTCGATTTTTTCTACTGGAATTTCATAACGCTGACGAAGTCCATGATTTTTTAGAGGGGTTGGTATACCACCAACCAGACAACATATTGGTGGTTGGTGGTATCACTTTGGATTGTTTTTTTCTAAAACATCGGTGCTTGGTGATTTCATTTTTGTTTATCCCTATGTACGATCAAGATCCGAAAATGACAAGCATGTTTTTCTGATTCATGATTTCAAAGAAAGGAATCCCTATGTTGACCTGGTACATCTTGGTAGAGGTTTTGCGGCTGCTCACATGTGGTGCAAAGAATCTCAGGAATGAGAAACTGATGGACAAGGACTTTGCAAGTCTGGTGATGCAACTTGATTTGAGTTGAGAGTCCACCCATCTTGGGGCGGACAAAGTTCGCAAGAATGTTCACTATAGGAACCCTGAAAAACGCTAGAACAGGCTTGATTTCTATCTATTTAAGTAGGCGGTTCATGGATTTTAAATCCATCTGGGGGTTTGCTACATATATAATATATAATATATTTATATAAAATATAATATATCTACTATATATATAATAATATACATATATTTAATATCTATTATATCTATATATAATATATGTATATATATAATATTTATAGTATATATATATAAATCTCATTCGTAATCTTAGAGGATAGAACAACTCATGTGGTAGGACCAGGAACATGCCAGCTGTGACGTTGACGTGCACGCGAAGCAATGTAATTATATGCAATGTGTGGTAGGATACTCCAAGTCCAACTCAATGTAATTATATATATGTGTATAAATATGTATATATATATGATATACATATATATATATATATATGTGTATAAATATGTATAAAATATATGTAGCGGTAGCGATGTACTTTGAATGATTTCCCAATTCTTATTGATGATTGATCTGTTCAAGATGATTTTCCCAAAGCATCTTGTTCGGATCATTCGAAACCAGCCAGGTTTCGAGCGTTGCATCGCTACAAGCCTGGCTTAGCCACTGGGCTGATGGTCCCAGCGTGGAAAAAATAAGGGACCAATGGAGCCATGAAATGATGAACCTTTTATCATATGGATACATATTACATTGGTATTTTTTAATGATATGTATATATGGGTATGGGTCAATACCTATAGATACATTTTTAGTGAGATGAACATCCATTTACCAGCTATTTTGGGGTTCACTAGGTACCAGGGTTTTGACCCATCCCCATATATATATATATATTATAATATATGTGTATATATATATATATCTTACATAGATATTTATATGATGATCATTACCATCTAAATTTAGTAATTTCATTTAACTACCATATAGCCTTCTGGAAACCTTAAAAAATGCGGAAAACCCACCAGTGGATCATATCCCAAAAACAGGTTTCTCCATGGGCTTTCCACATGTGTCTGGTCAAACGTTAAAAAAAAACGGGTAGCCTCCAGTAAACCAACAAACATAGCTACAGAAAATAGCCCATCTATAAATGTATCTAAAAAAAAATGACCCATTGAACACAATGATTTCCCACCATGTGGGTAAAACAACAATAAACCAACCCCCAGTCATCACCATTTTTATAGGTGGTATGTTTACCATTCCCAGTCATGGGTGGTTTATGGCATGATTTTTCCCACATTTGCGATGTCCTGGAAAAATAATGTGGGACAGTATCTAAAAACATATGGTTAGTATATGTTAATATTATGTTTTTTTTTCTCCCCCACATTAGTTAAGGTAGTTTAGTAGAGGGTAAGTATCAAATTCCCCCGCCGAGGAGAGCTATGATGCCACAGTGACTGTGGAACGCGAGTTTTTACCGCCAGCCAATTTGTGCCCGCTCTTCGTCATGGAATGGATGAGCTGTTTTTTGTAGCTCAAGAAATGAGATCCCAAAAATAATGTATACCACTATTTTACTAGGATTTACTTTTCGATCTTTTTGGGGTTGCTATAGAGGTTCCCAAACAATCAGACATATATATATTATATATATATATGTATATGTATGTATATATATATATATCACATGATAGGACGTTGTTCCCGTCCATTTTCAGTGTGATTTCCACAACTGGAGCTTCTGAGCGGACCCGCTCATTGTTTTCATCAAACGTCTGAGGGAAGGTCATCATAATGCGGAATCATTCTCGTGTGAGCAGTGGCTGCTAAACCCTTGTTGCTTGATTATTCTAGGGGATTCTACTAACCATAATTATTTGGGATTATCATAATCCCCCCAAAAATTCTGGATTTAGAGACTGCCATTACTAAAACCTATTCATATTACTGGATCATTCTAGGGGAATTCCTATAACCCTCCAAAAAAAGTGCGCATCCATGGGATTCCATCGCATCCATGGAAGCAGGAGGTATAAGCCACACGGCCATTCCCCTTCTCCTCCCCTGGAAAAAGCGCTTTGATTGTTGGGAACATGCCAATGTTGGTTGCTACCATGGTTGGTTGAATATGCATATGTAATCATATGTAATCATATGTAATCAAATGTAATCATATGTAATCATATGTATAATATATAGTATATATCACCCTTTTGCAAGCAAGCATACTAGATTGTTTCCATCTTTAGTAGTCAACTCATAGCCCCGTTTGATTCCCTTGAGGCTGTGCTGCATACATGGCTGGCAGCGGCAACGGGTGGTACTGGCCAGGAACCCTTTCGTGAGGCGAATGGCATGTGGGGAAGCCGCTTTCTTCTAATATGTGAATATGGCAATAGTAAGCAATAGTTCTGTTTTCGGGATTTGTTGTAATTTTCCAAGAATGTCATGACACACACCAGACATGGGCTAAGTTTGAGATCATATCGAATCTCCTACCAGAAGACCACCAGGGTTGAACAAAATAGCAGGAGTTGTCGGGTGTGTTTGGGGCAGCGATGTTGTTTCACAGCCACATTTGGCTACCAGGATGGGATCAGAACGCTTATCTATGGAGAGAGAGAACTGGAGGCATAGCTGGCTACTTAGATTGTTTCCCCAAGATTACTGGGTCATATGCTCACAACGTAGTCAAAGAAGGGAAGGTAAACTGGTCAGATGGGAGTAAAACATTAGTAAGCACACTGGCTATCTCGTTTTTTTTTTTCCGGGTCCAGGTGATTTTTTCCTTTCTTCCATCCTGGATGGCTTGTCGGACTTGTCTCACTATCCCTCCTTTTTCATTTCATCCGTGGCAGGCTGATGTCCTACTTCCGCTTTGTCTGGTTGAACAACCCAAACTGGGGCGACCACAAGTGGAGCCCCGGCAGTTTTTTTTTTGGCGATGGGCGGATGTAGTAACCCCAAAAAAACCATCACAAACGTGATGACACGTGTTTAACCAGGATGGTATAAATGACATTTATCTCATATTTATCTCATATTTCCAGGTTGGAAACAACTTGTCTAACTTTTCTAGATGGCTATACGAATGAAATCTAAAGAAGGTGATTTAGCTTCACTGGTTGCGACTTTTTGTTGAACATCCCCTATGCCAAGGACAGGCTGGGCCGGCTTCTCTGACTACTATCAGTGGCTTGGTGGCCATCTTCCACCCTCTGTGTATAGAAGAATCCAAGCTGGTCGAAAATCGACAGGAATCCCCCATGACTTGAAGGCAAAACCGCGGGCTTCCTGTGTTTTTGTTGGTCCCTTTTGTCGCCCACGACGCGTTGGTCCCTTCCACGACGCGTTCACCAAAAAAAGGTTCGTGCTGCAAATGCGCGATTCGAAGCCTGGACTCTTTGCCAATGGTTTCATGGCTGCAATGGGAACCACTTGGGGGTTCCCAAGGGGTACACGATCCATAACTGGTTTTTCCAATCCATAATATTTTTCTCGGGGGTTCCACTTGGAAGGTTGGGACAACAATCAAAAGACGGATCCTGGTTGGTGGTTTCAAACATGACTTTTATTTTCCATAATACATGGATATGTGTGGGATATCATCCTTCCCATTGACGAACTCCATCATTTTTCAAGATGGTTGAAACCACCAACCAGGACGGATCTGTAGGAGGCAGCTTTCAGGAGTTGACTTCTTAAGCATGGATGCATAGTTGAGCCTTCAAGCCTTCCCAGGCTTGGACTGGGTGTGGTAGCCCGGAACAGTCGCAGACAAAGCTGGTGAGTTTTGGATGTTTTTTTTGAGTAACCACTGTAACCACCAAACAGATCAGGCGAAAGTATACTAAAGTTACCACTGGATTTTTTTAGGATTTTGCTTTTCGGCAGTTTTTTGGTTGCTATAAGGGTTCAAGATGAGGTTTTCCAAAGGAATGGCGGGTTTTTCCAAGTTATGATCCAAGTTATTGGCGGTATTGGTCCTGAATGGGGGAACCTATGGTTTCGGGGTACCGGAAGGTCAGGAAACACTCATTTCAGTCAAGGATCAATGTGGAATTCTTGGGGATGATGGTTCCTAGAATTTCTAGTGATTTTGGGGATGATTTATGATTTATCTGGGTAAATTATAACGACCTCACTGTTCTCCCTCACTGGAATCATAGTTAATAAGGGAAATCATCCCCAAATGAAGGTGAAAGGCCTTAATTCAGGTTAGTGAAATATTATAATTTACCCAGATCAATGTGGAATTCAAGTTTGCATCCCCCTTGACTGTGAGTAGAACAGCCTGAAGGCTGGTGATCTGGAAACATGTCATTGCTGATGTCCTGATTTTGTTTGCTTTTAGAAGCACCTCAAACTACTCAGCTTGGAAAGATGCATGGGTTTGTCATGGTTTGTCCGAAAACAGAGTATCCCTAATTCGTCACCAATTTTCCCCATTATGAATTGCCATGTGGGGGGTCTACCCCATTCTCACACCCAACATGGATTGAAAATGCTGGACAAGGAGGTTCTGGAGAAAATGGGGTTGTCTCTCAACCCCATTCCATGGTTTAAACCTCCTTGTCCCCATTTCCTGCCCCAGAATCTATATATGTATAATATATATATAAGTGTAACTTCCACATTTTGAGACAACTCCAAATCATATTGTTGGTTATCGTTCTATTTAATATACAAATATATCATATCCATTAGAATAAGAATTCTACTCCTACTGTATCGCCATGCATAAGAAGGTTGGTTTCATACCTTCCCTTTTCAAGCGTAAATCCCACTGACTGAGTCTCCCAAGGGTCCACAGTTTATTCCGCCCGAACCCTTCAGAAACCGCCTAGACCAAGGTGCCGGAATCGGTCAACAAGTGCAAGCAGGCAAGGGCCAGGGTGGCAATTGGATCTGGCTGCGTCTGAGACTTGGGTATATCCCAAAAACATGGAATGATAATAGGGAAGATGATGATTAACGATAGGATTTTTTTGTACCCCATTTTTTCAGACAAACCCAATTGAATTCCTCCAAAAAAGATCAAACAAGACAGAACGAGGGAAGCAATTTCTTAATTATTATTTTTGATGGTGCTTTGCTCTTACATTCTTTTGGGGATATTAGTTCACAAGGGCTCGAATGCCAAACCTTTCTAACCTTTTTTTGGAAGGTGGCATGGGATTCTCAATGTGGGGGCTTCGAAAAGACATGCCTAAACTCCAGTGATTGTTCGCCTCAGAAAAGAATCTCTGATTAGAACCACTTTCCATCACTTCCAGATGTGCGGGGCCGCCTCCAAAACACGTGATGGGAGGACATTCTACTTGGACGACCTTATCGGGCATTAGATGGGGGGGTAGATACAACTGGTTGGTAAATCAGAAAAAATGGGATGGATGTTGGTAAACCCAAGAATACGAGTGCCATTCTTCATTGCTTCTATTACACATAAAAATAGGTCTGGTGAAGTTGGGGATGGTGTTTGCCTAACTTTCCGGGTTGTTTCATGTTCTTTCCAATTTTTTCCAAGCAGCTTTGCTGTTGGGGATACCACCTGGGTTTATTTTGTTGGGCTCGTCGTCCCAGCAACTGGAGATGCACACTCTCTAGGAGAACGACGGGAAGTTGGAAGGCACGGCTCTCCATCCTTGGATCTGTCCGGTCTCTCAGGCGGCCAAGGAGCCGGGCTTTAGCAGAACCCGGCTTCATCGACGCATTGAAATATTATGAAACCTTGGAAATTATGTGTAATTATTGTATAATTGTATACTGTAATATATGATTTTTATATGATTAATTATATATATATAATAATATTATATAATTTATATATATATATATGATTGTGTATAGAATATTATAGAATCATATAATACATGATACATGTATATATATATAGATGTTTACATATTGTAGTCAAAACTACTATTGTACATACAACTGAGAGTATATACCCTGGCGTTGTCAATATGTGTAACTGTTTTGGGGCACTAATTGTTGCCATGGCAACTTGGTTGCCTTTGTCGGGTGTGTTTCAGGGGTAATTGGATCATCTCACCAGCCCTAAAACCGGGCAATGGCAGCCAGCTACAGCTGTGGTCATTTCTGAAGTGTCGCCGAGATTCTCGCCGGAACCCATAGGAAAACATTGCCCAGACAATCCCAATTGACATCTGATTCATCCACTTAAGATCTATCTCCGGAGAGGATCGTTTGCCATTTCCAATCAAATCATTTAACATATGGAGGCTTCCTGAAAAAGGGGCTACCCCCTAAATCATCCATTTTTATTTGGGATTTTCCATAACCAACCAGCTATTTGGGATATCTTTCCAAAGCCCCAATTTCTTGTAATTGTTTCATTTCTACAGTGTTTTATGAGTACGTTCCATATCCGATATGATATATATATATGACATGTATATATATATGATATGTACATATACATATATACATATATATATGATATGTACACATATATATATGATATGTATATATATATATATATATACACACGATATATATATATATATATATATATATGATATTTATATATATGATATTTATATATATATGATATATATATATATATATGATCTCCAAGCTTTTGGATCTTTTCGGTCTGGTGTGGCGAGGTAAAACGACCTAATACACCTTATCCGCCTATGATATCTTCCACCTTCGTCCAGTGAGTGTCGAATCCTCAGCGGGTTTCTCAAGGGACCATGGGGATATCTTACATAGCTATGGAAGCCATGACCCATTTAGAGATGATAAACCTGTTTAAAGTGATGATTTTCCATGGCTATGGTAGATAACCAAAGGGTATAATATATATATATAT
>Ga0126342_10013165_pt1 | contig 14687 bp, 13 predicted proteins | sample Cyp1metagenome_FD_92528 | JGI IMG/M metagenome (GOLD analysis project Ga0126342, IMG submission 92528) | Coral microbial communities from Lord Howe Island, Old Settlement Bay, Australia - Cyphastrea 1 metagenome | ecosystem: Host-associated > Invertebrates > Cnidaria > Coral ... | reverse complement strand
TATTATATATTATATATTATATATATATTATATTATATATTATATATTATTTATTATATATTATAGATTATATATTATATATTATATTATTATATATTATATATTATATATAATATATGATATATAATATATAATATATAATATATTTTATATTTATATTATATATATAATATATAATATATAATATATTATATATTATATATTACATATTATATATAATTATATACGATATATTATTACTTATTATTATATTATATTAATGTATATATATATATATATATTTGGTACCACCTGATTTATAAACTAGAGTAACTAGAGGTTTATGAATCTCGGGTTAACCTTAATGCTGCCAGAAGCCTATTTGCATATCCTGTACCCATTCAAAATCACTATGTTGGGTTTCGATATGGTCCATTTTACTCGACATATTGGCGCTTTGTTCCCATCATGTTCCCATCATTTGTTGATTTGAGGACCAAGGTCATTGTTACCATCATGACTACATGGGATCTATTCAGTTTGGGAGCCCAGTCCACTTGTAACATGGGGTGCCAGCTGCCTAAGGCAGAGTATGATGAAAAGCTTGCTCGGCTCATCCGCAGCTGCGGTACTTGATTGCGTGGCAGGTGGGGACCCTTCTCTAAGCAATTCTAAACTATTGAAGGGGCCAGTAGACATCAGCAGACTGGATCTATGTTTGGGAATATCCTAAATCTTTGAGGAAAACTGAACATGGATAGAAACTAAAGACTTAAATCCTAGGTTTAGGGTTGCACACGGACTCAAAATTGGTTCCCCAAGCACATCCAAAATGGATGGTTAATGATGGTTATATATGGCACATGACCAACATGTGTGGTTTCCTGGGCCCGGATCAACGAACTGCAGCCCCTGGCAGATGGCACTGGACCTGGGTTGAACAGTGGTTACATCTTGGAGGAGATGATCGGAAGTGCCCTGAAGCAGAAATGTCCCTTGCTCTGATGAAAAACGGCTCGTGGGTTAGCCTCCTTTGTGTCATCAGCGATCCATGGCTTGCTGGAAAATCGACCAGAAATAGCTAATGGGGACTCACCATCCTCCTTTTGTGTGGCAGTACCACCGATTTTTATCATTGAATTGAAATGAGAGAGATCATGGATGACCATAGGGAAAGGACCCACTTTCAGCTCTGGTGACCTGGATGTGGGCAGAATGATGACATGATGTGGACCTGTTTTCCACGGCCAAAAAATCCGAACTTCGTGCATCTTCCTGTCAAGTCACCAGCAAAACGTGGAGAGCTGTCCCTTCTCTGGAAACTCTTGTCAAGATTTTGATTCCTGATTCACTACACGATCCAGTTAGATATGACCTTCCCTTTTTCAGCATCAAAACTGTTTTTTTTGCTCAAAAAATGGCGATTTCAGCGATGCGATTTCTAAAGGTGGAGACGAACACATCACTTTGAAAGCTGTGAAAGATCGCTTTGGACTCTCGGCTGAAATTTGAGCTGGTGAACTCCGTGAAGTTGAGGGATGTCATCCCGGCATCCAAAAAAAACTCCCACAGAACTCGCAGGCCGCTCCTTAAAAAGCATCCACTTTTCCTATGGGTTACACATGATTCTAGTTGATAAAAAATCACTATTTTGGCCGGTGAATCTCCTCGTTTTTTATTGATCACATCCTAAGAAGAATTCCTGAAGATCACCTCACTTCTCTTCCAACAAAGTATATTATATACACAGTTATAGTATACAGCATAAATAGTTGATCTAGTAGTTGTTTCCCTTAGAATTTCGCCCAAGAAAACCACCAGATCCACCAGGTTTCACCCCAGCGGCCCGAGGCAAGCGCCTGGTGATCCTCGCCTGCGAGCTGGACAGCGGCAAGGAGCGGCGCTTCACGCCCGAGACGGATCCGGAACTCCCCCTGCGCGTGGCCGTGCGGATGTCCATGGGAGTCCCTGGGCTGATGGAACCCTTCAGTTACCGAGGAGATGGGGGATGGGGATGGGGATGATAAGTTTTGATCCATAGATTTTTCGGTTGTCTGTTTTTGATGGATATGTTCAAGAAGAATCGTTATGCATGCAGGATGTGTATGGTCAGAGGTGGGACGAAATTGGCGAGTCAGTGGTGACTGGTTTGTCATGGCATGATGAGTTTGCGTTGAGCTTGGTGGCAGGACACATGTACTGCGATGGAGGGATGTGCAACTTGCTTTATGTGCAGACTTTGATGTTTTCCCAGTTCTCTCATTTCTTGGTGGATATTGGTGCGCAACCAGCCGCAATAGTGCCAGAGATGCAACTTCTCAAATGCATCTCCTTCCTAGCGACTCTTGTTTAGAAAGTCTTTGAAACCACCAGCTTTGACAAGCTCAAACAGCTGGCCTGCTGAGCCGAAGGTAACGACTTCCCAATGAACGCCTTGCCAGAGTCAGAGATCCGTTTAGGTTTGATGGTGAGGCGCCTTGAGGTCAATATGAGGAAACCATGCAGTTCTTCGCAGCGCAGCTGTTTGTTGGGAATGGGAACTGATCTAAGGTTTAGAGAGTAATAGGATGACCTAAGTTTGGCGTGAAAAAAATACAAAAAGATCAGCCTCCATTTGATGTTGGGAAGCACTAGACAAGCTGGGACTATCTGGGACCGTTGCAGGCCAGTGGATTGGATCCAACATCACAGTGCAGGCGGGTTTGCTGTTGCCGAAGAGGGATTTGAAGCACCGAAATTGGAGATACCCTCTGGTTATGTCAAGATAGCTATTGAACATGGCCATTTCTAGTTGATTTACCGATTTACCCATGAAAAATGGTTATTTTACATAGTTTTTTGTATGTTTACCAGAGGGTAGTCTGAGATAGTTCCAGAATTTCCAGGGGACACACCCTCCTCAGGGTGTCATCGATCCAGGACTAGATGCGGTGATCCACAAGGAGAAGTTGGCCACCTTCCCGAAGGCTGGTTGATGATTGGGCGGGGTTCCACAGAAGAACCACTTGGGGTTGACATGTTTCTTAAGTTTATCATCATCCATTGTATCCATGTAAAACATGAACATCATGTTTTTTTTTTTAAACACACACAAAATTAGATCTATGTATCACGTTCACAGCTAAATTTTGTGAACTATATGGGAATCAGATTCTGGATGTCCCTGTGAATCTTTGTTCATTTGAAGTTCAGCGGCCGAAGTTCATGGCTTTCAAGGCGGCCGAACATTTGACGGCCCTGATGCAGCAGAAACCAACGCTGTTCTCGGTGAAGACCATCCTGGACCTCTCGATGACCTCGGATGCTGGGATGAAGGGGGTGAAATCCACGGGTGTTGGGGATGTCATGATGAATATAGTGGTGAACATCCCGGATCCAAACAAAGTCGGCCAATTTCTGGTGAAGTTCCCACGATTTTTTTTGGAGACATGAGTTTCAAACAGGGTCTCGTAACGATGTTTGTTTTTCCAAAGTCAATCAGCAGCTCCTCCGAAGTTTCCAGCAGGATTGCTGCCCTGATTTGAGGTGAACATCCGAAATTTCTAGGTTGTTACACCTCCAAAATTAATCAAAATTAAGGATCAAACCCTCCATCATCCCCGTAGTAAGGGTAAGTCTCCCAAACTATCCCCCCAACCCAAATCATGGTCAACAATCTGAGGTGAACATCATCAGTTTCAATTTCAATCAGTTTCATAGATTGTTGTCCCATTTTCAAGCTTGTTTGTTACCTATGATAACTTATATACATTGATATACTATTTTTTCATTTTCCATAGCTATAACTTTCAGTTCTACCAAACTCTTACAGTAGTTGTCCCCAGAGGGTAACTCCCACAGAAATTCCCGGTCTGAGGTGAACATCATCGGTTTCATAGATTGTTGACATAGATGTTGTTGACATTGTCACATAGCTTGATCTATGTTCAAGCTATAAGCCAGTTGGCTATGATGAACATAGATCTATCTTCAAGCTATATAAAAGTTGGCTAAGTTGGCTATGATATGCTATGATGAACTGATCTATCTCAGGTGAACATCATGATGGACGCCAATTTGGTGCTTCAGATCGCCCAAGCGACGGCCAAGATGAACCTCTGCGGCGGTGGCATCTCGGAGTTGGCGCCCGAGATCCTGACGTGCCGCGGTTCTGGGAGCTGGTGGTGGTGGGCCAGCGGCCAGGACTGGAAGAACTGGGGAGTATGATGGCTATTAGAATGTATATATATATAATAAATATATATAGATATATAATTGATATTAATTGATTACAAAATTCATTGGCAAAACAAATATATATAATTTCATATTAATTTAAGTATCCAGAAGGAGGATATAACATGATGTGACCGACTGAGGTAACATCTGGAGTCTCACAGTGGTGGAGACCCCAAGGATTTTGAGGTTCGAATAGGTTAAACAGATCAGGCCCTTACAGCTAGTGGATAAAGGGATCGCGAGGTAACGATCTTGAAGGGGTTGTTAGCGTTCTGGCTAATGATTTGAACACCATATTTGTTTAATTGAGATAACCTCAGGTAATCAAACGCACTTGAAGTCCACCATTTATAGATGGTTTTCCCAGCTATAACTTAACCTTCATTTAGTCCGGGGATTTTTCATCCAGCCACCTTTGATGACACCAGAGGGTACAGTAGTGAACCAAGAGATGAGACCACCATGGAAGCTCAGGTTATGTGGCGGGCGTTTGGACCCATTTGATTTCAACCTGAGCAATGAACAGCAGCTTGACTCGTCTGGAGCTGCTGGCACTGGGGTTCAGTGACGGAGACCTACACGGTTTAGTCAGATTTTTGAAAGTGCTGCAAAGATCTACAAAGTATTTATTTGTCTTGCTGGCATGCACTTTTGGGTCATTCATTGAGTCATTCATGTTTTGGAGGACTTCCCATTCCTTATCAATGTTGTTCCTTGCCGACAGCCACACCAACTTTGATCAGCACGACAAAGGAATTCGGAGTTTGCGCTATAGAACATCCTGATCCTAGAAGGAAGTCGAATGGATCCATGCAAACACAGGGCGGGAAACAACATGAAACACATTTCTAGGGAAGAGAAGGAGACACTTCTCATGTTACCCCCCAAAATTGGGATAAATTATCCATGTATCCAATGATCCCGAACCAAAGTGGTCACAAAAAGACAACGACCCCCCGCCTAAGGCACCGAGAGTTATATTTGTCTGGACAGCTCAGTGCCTTGGTTTGATCGCCTCGTGGAGGATCTGGTGGTCTGGTTTTTCATCTCCACATGGCATTGGCAAAGATTGGCCAGGCTTTATGGCATTGGGTTTACCACCACTCCCTTGTACCTACCTGAGATTATGATGATTAAGTACTAAGTAGCCCCAATATGGGACCAGAAATGAATACACCATAATACACCCAAATTTTCAAATATCCAGTACTAAATCATTCTCGGGCTGAAGGAATTTTTCTCAAAACATTGACCACTTCCGAGGCACACACCTCCATGCCAGCATGGTGGATGAGAGCACCAAGGTGATGAGCGAAGAACAGAGACTGAAACTCTTGTTATATTGTATGCACTTGGATTATCCCAGCGACTAAAGTGTCGCACTGTCCTGTGAAATTGAATTTCAATGAATTTCATGATTGAATTTAAGAAACAAGTGTGGACAGTTTGCGAGTGCCTTTAAATCTGTTTCGAAATTGGCTTGCCTGGCCAGAACGGAGTCAATGTTGTGGGTGAAAGATCACTTGGTCAACAGACACGTTTGGCGATCAGCCTGGGGCTGTTTCGTTTATTGTGACAGAGAACAGCGGTCAAAAGAGTCAAGCTATTAGCAGCTATCTTGCCTTCTGGAAGTCTTGCTTTTGCATCATCTCATATCAGTTTACTTGTATGATCTAGATTCATATATGACTTGGCTTGGGTTATAAAAAACAACCATAGCCCTACCATACTTTCGCTGTAGTGGTATATACTCTGCGTTATTTGGACTTAGAAAGTCAGCATCATTCTTTTGGCATAGCTTGGCAGTTGGAGTTTTGGAATGCTCTTTTTTATTACCCATGCACGAGAGCAGGTGAGCAGTAGCAAGCATCGCTTCAGATCATTCTCCCAATGTCTTTTTATGACAAACTACAGTGGGCTTAGCTCACCCCAGGAAATTGCTGGGCCACTGGGGTAAACCATTTGAAAGTTGTGGTTTTATCGGTTCTATCCCTCCTTATGTTAGCAATGTCATCCTATTTTTGATCCTGTTGTATCCTGTAAGGGACCAAACCTTGCTATTTGCCACCCGCTTTTTGCTGGCTAAAGCCCCCACTTTGAAAAGTTATCGTCCGATTGTGGATTTATGTTAAATCAGGTCAAACTCACATTTCTTGGCGTATAAATCCAAATTTTCGGTGATGAACTCACTATAAAAACTCTGTTTGATGCTTAAATCAGCATCATCAATCATGTTGGACCCAATTTCTATGAATAAATCGCTAGACATCTATAGACCTCTGCCATTTTTGATGGTTAAACCCAGCATTTTTCACCCCTTTGACCGGGGTCTGCAAGGCATCTGGGCATCGAGTCCTTCGAGGCCACCCTGACGCGTGGTCGATGGAAAAGTGCCTGGGGCGAAGCGCCTTGGGAGCGCGGGAACCTGGGTCCAGCGCCGGCCTCGACTTCGGTCAGCGACCGGCCATGGGAATCGGATTTTTTTCGGGACCTGGGAGAGATTTTTTTGGGACTTGGGGAGAAGTTGGGATATAGAATCTATCCTGATTGGGATTGTAGATCTATCCTGAAACTATGTGTAAACTGGAAACCTGATAGATTGGGATTGAACAGCTGCATCTTTTGGAAGCAGTTGTTTATTTGAGGATTAGCCCAGTGGTAGCAAATTGGCAGTTTCTTGGAAGGGAAGTTGGAAAGCTCATTGCCAAAAAGATGGGGTAGTTGATGATGGTTGATATGTGTGTTGATGGTAGGTCTTTTCAAAAACATGTTGTGAATCTCAGATCCACAGGATTCTTCTTACTGTGGGTGTGGCCAACAATGGGGAGATCCATCAAAGTCCACAATTTCATTGGCTAGTTTAGTAGTGGAAATCTGTAAATTGAAGCCTCTTCCTTTGTTGGCTTTGAATGCACAGTTTTCTCATGGCTAACCCCATCTGGGGGTTTCCTACAATGGGAGATCCCCAGTAGCTGGATGGTTTATGATGCCCGGGATCGCTCGTCTCGAAAGCCAAGGTTCCGGCCACCGGGGGCAGTGCTGGCTACCGCACTGACAGAGCAGGCAGGCTCAAAAGTGGATATTTAGTTTGGGTCAATATGGGCATGTTGATATGTCAGGTGAATATCTGAGGATAAGCAAAATAATACCCACATATATAATAGTATATATATAATATGTATTGATATCTATGTTCTATGTAAGGTTAATCTCTGAGGATGTGGATGTGGCTCAAGTCACATCTGGGTACCTGTCGGACCCTCAAATTTGGGAGCTACCACTTCAGGACAAATTCCTCTCCAGAAGCGTGCAGGTGGTTCTTCCAACTTACAGTAACGTAAAATTAATTCAAACTACCTACTGTAGGACCTAGTCATGAAACCTGTAATTGTAGGAGTTACAAGCTGAGTTCTTCAGGGGTCACTGGTTGATATTCCCAATTATATCATGCTGTGAGTATTCCTCAGCTAATTACAAGTGAATATTCAATCCCAATTGGGTTTGCTTGAAAACAGGGGACCCCAAAATCCAGTGGGGTCGTTCTCATCCTTTCCTGCGCTAAATGGCCATCAATTGGGGTACCGTAACACCTATGAAAAAACTATCTTCAGACCACCCCAAACCACATAAACCACATAGATATGGTTATAGATCCTCATTAGGATATGGTATGATATGGTTGTATATCCTCATTATATCCCCATGATACCTCCATTTTACCACCACTTTGATGGGTCGAAAACTATAGATCCACAGGTCCCAGGGTCAGAGATGGCTGAAAGGCGGAAGACCCTGGAGCAACTGCCGCATATCGATTTCTGGTGCTGAGCTGAGTCCAAGATTTTTGCTGGGCTCAGGTGAGATAGGGTGGTGATGAGATACCTGAAAATCTAAACCCGGACTTGCTGAATATTTTTTTCCCAATGGGAAATGCGGAATCTATAGAGTCTTTTTTTTGACCCCTTAAAACATATAAGATAAGATACCTGAACATCTAAATGCTTATTACTTATTACTTTTTTTTTGTGTAGTTATGTTTGATTGTTCCTGTCAACGGTCAATTGGTTCATACAGTGTTCAATCGGGGTTGAGATCCTCTGCTGTCAAAGCTTGGACTGCGTTGAAAGAAGAGCACATCATTTTTGTGTGATGGGTGGCCCAACCAACCTCTCAGATTGAAGGAACGCCATATATTTATGGGTAAAAGCCTTGAACCTTGGTTTTCCGTACAAACTATCCCCCCCTCATTGCTGGTCCCTTTCACCTGTGAATCACTGTGAGGTCTCCACATTGGCTGGATCAATGTGTGCATCCTTCGAAGGTGTGGCCAGCACACGTATGCAGGGCATTTTTTGGGGGCATTGCCACTGTGAATGTTTTGGAAAACACTTTCCATTTAGTTTGCGCTTACCTTACTTTCGTGCCGGCATCATAGTTTCAAAACCAGCAAGCCCAAGGTTTAGGGGAACGCGGGTGCAATTCGATGAGCCAAACAAATCAGTTTCCATTAGCTGCTTAGATCAAACCTCCAGCGAGGCATGAATCCGGCACTGGCGGCGGGAGAAGATGAAACGCAGCAGAGAAGCCCAAAACTTCCGCCATCTCTGCAGAGATCAAAACATTGGACCGGGTGCACCCTTGCAGTAGACAAAGATGGCAACTAGAAATCCTCAACAACGTGATCCATTCTGAAGTGTCAAAGATACAAACAGTATCAAACAGTTCTTACCCTCTGGTAAAATAACATAACTATGGAAAATCACCATTTTTAATGGGAAAATCCACTATAAATGGCCATTTTCAATAGCTATTTTGACATACCCAGAGGGTAAGTGTTGATGCACACCATCAATTTTATGACGGATTTTCCGAGGCTCAGCAACAATGCTGGGGCCAGGCCGCTGCAACTACCAGCTGCCTGGTCCGCCAAAGGCACCAGTTTTCGCCTGGCCCGGAAGCCAAGCTTCGCCATGTGTGGAGCTGTGGTGAAATCCTGTACCAGTTGGTACCTTATTGGGTAACTATGAACTACTGTATTGGTAATGATTAAACAATGGGATTATGATGGGATAAAGCATCTAAAGAACTGGTGCAGGATTTCGCAACCATCCACACCTCTTTTGAGGTGGTCACGAGGCCAGGGTTTTGAGATGTTTTCACCCGTGGGTATGGATCAAAACTGTGTCCCAAAATTGGATGGTCTAGTGAACATCACCAAAGCTCGGAGCCCTGAGACTTGAATTTACCCAAATAAACCCCAGTCAATGCCGAGGCCACCTTGCCTTACGAACCGGTGTGCACGGAAAACCTCACCCCTTGGCTGAAGCTGTTGCCCTGCGGCTTGGAGACTCAGCCTTGGTCCACATTGAATCCACATTCACTACCAGGATTCAAGTATCTGCGGGGTCAACCCCCGGAGAAACTAGGATTCTACAGATTCAACTAAGATGAACATGCTGAAAGATGCTGAATAAAACCATGTCGACATCTTTTTTGATGACTGCAATGGTACATATGGGAAGGCAGTGCTGCCATTTGGATTGTGGAAGGTCCAACCCGTGCCCTGCCACACGTTTTGGTAATCGGATTGAAGCCTCCATCAAACCTAGTCTCCATCTTCCATGGATTCGGGCAACGTTCAATTCTTTTTCAATTGGTACAATACAGACTCGCACCATTACGTGGTTTTTCCAAAACTTCTGTTGGTATTATCAATTATTACCAGCCACTATTTTTCCAATTAACAGTTATGGAGCTATGGTATGAATTTCTATCATTTTATACCTGTTCTTTGAATTTTTCTTTTTCAATTCCCATTTCTGGTGAAAAGTGTCCCAGGTCGCCACAGAGGGCTGGCAGCTCTGTTGAGCTCGCTGGTGCTACAAGTGGCTGAATCGCCCCTGGCGTCCCTGACCCTGGCGGTACAAAGGTGGGCTGGATGGGTAGGCATCATGGTATTGTTTCAAACTGTTTCATCATTTATTTGTATAGGTTTATTTATATAACTTTCTTTTTATATTGTTTTTACTTCTGCTAGTGTAGATTATTATTATTATGATGATGATGGTGGGTCTTATCCAGCGACAGACCATGGCTCCCGCGGTTGCAGGTCCAAGAGCGAAGCTAGCGTGAGAGCTTCGTTGGATGTTGTGCGCCGGTTAATGGGAGAAAGCCTCCTGGAATCCCTACAAGAAGTGGTAAAGAGTTTGGAACTGATATATGTATAAATATAACATAGATAGATAGATAGATAGATAGATAGATGGATAGAAAGAAATAATGAAATAAAGAAAGAAAGAAAGAAAGAAAGAAAGAAAGAAATAAAGAAAGAAAGAAAGAAAGAAAGAAAGAAAGAAAGAAAACAACAGGAATATTAGATTAGATTAGATTAGATAGATAGATAGATAGAGAGAGAGAGAGAGTACCCCTGATTAGAAAACTGAGCTGTGATGGGATGCACCCGGTATACCAGTTCCGAAACATTTGCAAACTGCATCTCAGCCTGCTTCCCAGCAGCTTGTTTCGACCAAGCCCGGCTGCAGGTACTGCCAGGCGATGTGGCCTCCTTGCCTGCGTGGTTGAACAGCTTCGCTGTAGCTTGGCTGTCTACAGGGTCCAGGGCCGTCAAAAGAACTGGTGCAAAACGCGGCAAACTTTGGTGCTTCACACGAGGCACGGAAAGTGGAGACATGTGTTGCCGCCGTTGGGGATACCCAGATGTTTCGAGGTGGCTTTGAGTTCAGTGAAGAAATTTGTATATAGATATAATGCAAGACTTGGACAACTATCGCAACGTAGTCATATTTCCTGGAAAGATATTGGCTTTCTGATTTGTAGCCCCCATACTGAAGACTTGCTTGCAATCATGAAAAATGATATTGTACACTGCAGATGTACCCAGATGTATGCAACCAGCAAAAACACGTTCCTAGGGACTCATTATGCATCAGTTGGAAATCTGAGTATGCAGTGAGCACGAGCACGTTTGGAGGTAGTTGAGTGAATCCGATGCATAATGAAGTAGGCTGACCATACATTTGTTTGCAAAGAGAGGTTAGAGTCACATCCCACGTCCCTCTTAACATGCCATCCTTCCCACCTGGCGATATATAAATGTTGCATGGATCCACTTTGTCCCTGAAGACTGCCAAGTTGAAACCATGCCGCAATGCAGAGACCCAAAGCGGTTTCATTTTCATGAGATGTGTCCTGCTGTAGGTGGAATGATACAAACTTCCAGGCGCTTTGATCCACCAAAAAGCTGATCTGCTACACAGAGCCCTGAAATTTCATCAGCGCATAGCAGCATAACAGCTCCATCCCAACTGCACCATACCGAAAATAAAGTTGGGCTGAGTATGAACCATTGGGCTGATTATGAATCTTCCATGCCAGCTTTCTCGATTTCTGAAGCCTAGGCTTCCTCAGACGTTGCCTTCTGGTGGCCGGGGACCGCACCAGGGCTGCAGGGAGCTCAGTCGGGTTGGTTTTATCTGAAACAGGGGGCACCATACAGTGAGATCAACCAAGATCAAGGAGGTGATTCAGGTGGCTTTACTTTACGTATATTTACATACTTTTGCGTGCCAGATTTTGAGGCTATAGCTATGCCCGCTATGCAGCTAAAACCAAATCCACCAATGAAGGGTTTATGAGTAACTTTTGGTCTTCTCTCCTCATCTTGAGAGGCCTGAAGCGCGACAGACCTACAACGTGCATGGTGGTCAGGCATGGAGGGGACAGGGGAAGTTTGAAGGCTGGACGCCAAAAGTCTGAAGAGCTCCTGTTTTGGTACTGTACCTTTCTGTCTAGACCATCTTTTGGGCATGTTAGTGGTGTCCCTGGAATTCGGAAGACCCCCAAGAACATGCAGGCGAGGTACTGTAGATCTTGAAGCCTGGCTGGAGGTGGTGCTAGTGCCAACGGCATCGCAGGATGCCCCAGAGGTGTTGCCATGTTTGGATGACTGACCAATTGACTGTGGAAGGAATTCAACTTGTCATCATGATCATTCTGCGTGTGCAGGGGGATGTAGATTTGTTTACAGTAAGCGATGTAATGTCATAAACCCCAGAATAAACCATCCCCTCAATCACCATTGTATGGATGGTATAAACAATCCTCACACGGTATGTCTATGGCATTGGGTTTCTGATATAGCTGAAAAAACTGATGGTTGACCTGAGGTTGCTTCAGCAGTCTTCTATCGCGCAGTCAAAGACTTGGGATGCTGCAAGATGATCTATGCACAGTATAACATTGCGTCGCACGTGGTCACTGCACTCATGAAAACTCACTGTCACTGACATCAAAAGTTGATCGCGCACAAAAAGCTCCCACTTCCCTTCTTTGCCGAGGTTCTTTAGTTGGGACCTCAGATATCAAAGCAGGTGGCCCGAAATGCCAGACATCATTTTTTGGTTTTCATGGGTACAAGTGAGATCTCGGCCACTCTATGGGTCAAAATTTAAGGCCCAGCTATTGATTCAGACACTTTTGTCCCAGACTCACGTGGATTTCACAGCCGAATCTGCAGAAATTTGGCGCTGTACCCAGGTGGTCCCTGGACTTCTCAGGGTAGTGACAATCGGCCTCGCGTCATGCGGGACATGCTCTCCCAGGACAGGACGTCAAGCTCGGTTCGACTGGGATGGAGATTTGGGAGCCTGAAACTAGGACCAAAAATTCATCACTTTTCAACGGGGGAATCCGAGTCCACAATTTTGAGAAGCCCAGTGGGTGAGTGGTTTGTCACAAAAAGATTCAAAAAGGAAACACCCGGATACCCTGAGGAACATGATTTTCTCATATTTTCTCATCTAAACCACGGATTTTTGTGTACCTTTTCAGACAAAGCCGTATGGGCCCCAGAACCTGGATCATTTCCAGCCTGTTGAGGCCATGACCACGGCAACGATATGGCTTTAAGCACGGCCAGGTGGCACATTCTAGGTATAACATAGATCACTTCCAGTTTTGCTTCAGCCATGGTGAAGATTTTATGCCTGTGCTTGGTGCTGCTTTCCTGGACTCTGCAACCAGTCTTTCTGAAAGGCCGGTCTCCGCATGAGGACGTGGCAATGCCTTCCCCTTCAAATAACTCCGGACACCCAGCTATTGAGTAGAAGATTTCTTTATTTTGAGGTCCCATTGTATTATAGAGGGGTTCATTGTTAACGGGATGTGATTAGTTGGTTGTCCATCAGCCCCAGAACTTCCTCACTTTGTACATTGTGAGCATCTGTCAAACGTTCCCGCGCAAGTGGCATATCACATACAGCATGTGCATGCATTTGCACCACCATTTTGCTCCCTTTTATCCGATCTGTGCCTATTGACTGAGCGTTTCCAAACATCCAACTTTGGTCATAGATATAGCAACCCCCAAATAGATAAAAAAGTTGGCAACCTGTAAATTATGGAAACATTCTGGCGACTCCCATACTCAGGAAACCAATGATTTTGGGGTTCCCCATTTTGGAACGACCCCCCCCCCCATATTGATGTCTACTGCAGTGGGGCCATGATTTTCCAGTGGCAGGCCTCTCACCCATGCGACAGCGACGGCAGAGCAGAGTCCCACGGCAAGTGCGGCAGTCGGAGTACAAACGCAAGGAGCAGGAAAGACGGCGGCAGGGGCAGCACAAGCCCAGGCGCAGCGAGGCCAAGCAGTCATCCCTTCCATGTCAAGTATACAGCTTAGCAATGTTGATGCAGTTCCTGTTCCTATTGTTGAATGGTTTGAATTGGGACATTTCATCAAAGAGAGAGAGTCCCAACTCTAGAAGTTCAAGCCATTCATCCCTGCAGGAAGTCTATCACAACTATTGGCGATGGATTGCACTATATGCATCAGGCTTCTTTGAAAGGAGACTTTGCAAAGGCTGCTGAGTGGTTTGAGAAACTTCACGCGTTGAGTGACTTCCAGGTTGAGGCTAACACGATCAACACTGTCATCCAAGCAGCTGCAAATGTTGGAAACGTCAAGGAAGCAAAGTCGTGGTTCCAGAAGTTCTCTGAGTATGACTTGAATGCAACTCAGGAGTCTTACACCAGCATGATCTCTGCTGCTGCCAAAAGGAGGATGGTTCCTGAAGCAAGAAATACTTTCAGGAAATGAAGGCGCAGGAAATTGAACCTGATGATGTTGCGTATGGAGCCTTGCTATCGGCATTTGCACGGGTGGGCGATTTGGAACGCGCCGAGAAGTACTTCAACATGATGGAACGTGGCAGTGACGACTTGAAGCCAAATCAAATTGTCCTAGGAATAGCACCTGGGCAATGCAATCAGCATGCTCTTTGTGTGGCGACCCAAAAAGATCGAAGAGTTGAACAGATTGTCAGTCTACTAAAATTAGTAATTAGATACCCGTTGAAATTTTTGTTACTAAATCTGAGGCCTCAGGGCCATTACAGAATGGTTTTTGGCTACCATTTTGTGCAAAATTTTGACCCTGGGTTCTGCCATCTTGTAAGTGGACCCCCCCC
>Ga0126342_10013164_pt1 | contig 14687 bp, 6 predicted proteins | sample Cyp1metagenome_FD_92528 | JGI IMG/M metagenome (GOLD analysis project Ga0126342, IMG submission 92528) | Coral microbial communities from Lord Howe Island, Old Settlement Bay, Australia - Cyphastrea 1 metagenome | ecosystem: Host-associated > Invertebrates > Cnidaria > Coral ... | reverse complement strand
GCTAACTTGACCGGCATGTTGCCGCCTAGTTTGCCGGGGGTTCGGCCGGCTGCTTGGCCAGGGCCAAAACCACGATTTTCATCTTGTTTCTGGGGAGTGTTTATACTCCCAGGCTTACTCCAAACTATAACTGGATGAAAGATGTTATAAACCCAGGGCTAAAACCAATTTCCGACGCCCATAGTTGGCCCACCAGCCAAGGAGCTTCTCCACCTGTATGTTTTGGGGCTTTTCAGATCTTTCAGCGCCGGCCCTCGTGTCTAGAAATTTTGAATTTTCCTCGCCCTGCCATGAGGGCCCCAGCATTTGTCTCATGCATCAGGGTCGACCACGATAGCACCTCTTTGCAAATCTGCTCGGGGGTTCCTCATCGAATTTCTAATAAGACCGTTGCTGCGTTTGTTTGTTTGTCATTTCTGGGACTAACACATCCCTTCTGCGACCATTTTGGGTCCTCGAATTTTGGAAGTTGTTGATTTCCGGAAGCCATCCTTTTTGAGAGTCTAGCAGCAAATGTATGAGGCACAACTCGAAATAGTACCATGCATGCGTCAACTTAATATAAATATGGAAAATCCACCAGTGGAAAAGCGTGGCTTTTCCATATCTATGTTAGGTGAACAGTATTCCTAGAGGTAGATGAGTGAATCCTTCCTTTGGCCTTTACTTTGCAGAGAGGGGCTGTCCAACTGCTGTGCCAGGTTTGAAAATCCACCAGATGTCGCCTATGAAGTACGGAAGAACAAAACAGCCTTAAATAATCATACCGTATCTAGATTCCATAGAACTGAGAATATCTTATATGTTGGCGAAGACTTCAAAATAAAGAGGAACTAGAGATTCAAATCAAATCTTAGCTTCGGGGTCGAACATGGACAATGGATGACCATGGTGTTTGAATGATACAACTTGTACATCATTGTACCCATAAAAAGTGGTATGTTACGACACATGTCTAGCACTTGAAATAATTCTTGTGGGTATTTCAAGGTCAACTACAACTGACTCCCTCCCAATACAGAAAGGTGATCAAACAATCTGCAACAACAAGTGCCAGCAGCCTAGACACATCGAGTTTCCTTGCCAGTTTTTTTGGCTTGAGATGTGTCTTCCATACGTAGTAACGTAGTACGGGCTTGACAATGCTTTCTAGGGATGATCAAAGCCCTCATGTACTCATCAGAACCAAACAACAGAATGGTGTCAGTAACTCAGAACTGCCTCGATCTCGGCTCGATTTTTCAGCCCTAAGGCGCTGTGCAGCCTATCATTTGTCAATTTCGTGACGAACAAATCGTTCGTTACTCACTGACCCGCCATTGCCTGGAAGGAGCCATGTGGGTAACATGGGCCTCTGTGAAAATTCCAGGGGTAAATATCAAGGATAGAATAGAGGAATCAAGACATCATCTACGCCTTGTTAATATATCAAACATGGCCAGATCAGGAGGTTTGGGGGTCATGACTTGACATGACTGGACAATTCTGCATGAACCTGGTGTTACCGCCGGGCGATGACCATATAGATTTTTCTAATCAGCTGCTGTGGCAGCACGGCAGCGAAGCGTGGCCAGACAAGATTTCCTGCCATGGTAGAAGCGTTTCACAGAAGCCGATGGTGGGTTGCTTTTTCACAACAGCTTTTTGTTTTTCCAAGGGATTTGACTTTTCTATTTGATTCTTTTTGGGGGCTAAGAGGAGAAAACCACTGTCATGAAAACATGTTGTGAGATGCCTCAGTATCCGAATGCCAGGAGGTTGATAAAATGGCCGCCCGAGTGGGCGTATGTCCCCTGTGCGAGCTTCGGGGAGAAAATCCTATGTCACCCTGCAACAAAGTAATTCCTAGGTGCCCCTGTCTACATCTAATACGATGTAGTTCTTCCTAGGACGAGTGGGGGGATTTATCCGTTCAAGACCTTAGCTCTAAAACTGCTTGGCTGACCGTCTGAGTGGCTCCTGTTTGCATTCCGCTCCCTGTCCCCGAAGGGATCCGAAGGGCAAGATACTCATCCATTGCAGTGGCAAGAAGTTTTCCAATAGACAAATAACTCTCAGGCATGCTAATAACTAATAGCACTTTGAGTCCTTCTCTTGATTCGAGGGAGTAACAGGGTAAGGCTATTGGGGCAGCAGTGGACCGATGAAAGGCTCGTCATGTTAAGTTGCAAACAATCCCCCAAAGTGAGCCATATACAACACAAGATCTGGGAAATTGCCAGACCTGGTTGAGTTGGGAAAATCTATATGCGGGTTTTACCCCAACCAATGTGGGTGTAAAAGCATGCTGGTTTCCAGTTAAACGTTTCCCACCAATCCATTGATATCAGATTTTCACGGAAATCCGGAATCCAAGCGTTACTTTTTTCCCCCGAAACAGTGTGTCCACACTGAGGGGTTCTTACGGTAGGTGTTAAGGCCCGGTGTTCAATCAAGGTGGTATCCGGGGCGTTTGGCATTTTCCCCCGTAAATATCCTCCATGTGCATTTCGACTGCGCAGGCTCGCGCAAAACGCTGGCCGCGGGAGAAGCGTCCGGCATTTTCCCTGTGAATTTCCGCACAAAATGCCTCTTCTGACATGTCCATGTGCATTTCGACACCGCAGGCTCGCATGCAACGGGTGTCGCGGGCTTGGCGTCCGGCATTTCCCCTGTAAATTTCCCACTCAAAGTGGCTCTTGTGAAATGCCCGTGTGCATTTCGACTGCACAGGCTCGCGCAAAGTGTGCTTTCCCGGTCTTGGGGTCAGTCTTCCTCCTCAACATCATCATCTTCCTCCTCCTCAACATCCACATCATCATCTTCCTCTCATCAAAATCATGATCATGATCACGATCATCATCATCACCATCATAATCATCATCCTCCTCCTCCTCCTCATCCTCATCATCATCATCATCATCATCATCACCATCATCATCATCATCACCATCATCAGCCCCACCATCATTATCATCATCATCGTCACCATCATCATCATCAGCATCATCATCCTCATTACCATCATCATCATCATCACCATCATCATCGTATCATCATCATCATCATGACCATCATCATCATCATCATCACCCTCATCATCATCATCATCACCATCATCACCACCATCATCACCACCACCATCATCATCACCACCATCATCACCACCATCATCATCATCAACATCGTCATTATCATCATCCTCCTCCTCCTCCACCTCCTCCTCTTCTTTATCATTATTATCATCATCATCAGTATAACCATCATCACCGTCATCAGTTTCATCACCATCATCATCCTCCTCCTCATCATCATCACCATCATCATCATCAACATCATCATCATCATCACCGTCATCAGCCTCACCATCATTATCATCATCATCATCATCACCATCTTCGCCATCATCATCATCACCATCATCATCATCATCATGATAACCATCATGACCATCACAGTCATCATCACCATCACCATAACCAGCCATCATCATCATCATCACCATCTTCGCCATCATCATCATCATCATCACCAACATCATCATCATCATCATCATCATGATAATCATCATGACCATCACAGTCATCATCACCATCACCATAACCAGCCTCATCATCACCATCAGCAGCCTCATCATCATCATCATCATCATCACCATGATCATCATCATCATCATCACCATGATCATCATCATCACCATCATCATCATCATGATAACCATCATGATCATCACAGTCATCATCAGCATCACCAAAACCAGCCTCATCATCACCATCAGCAGCCTCATCATCATCATCATCATCACCATGATGATCATCATCATCATCACTATCATCACCACCACCATCATCATCATCACCATCATCATTGCCATCATCATCATCATCATCATCACAATCATCATCATCATCACCATCATCAGCCCCACCATCATTATCATCATCATCGTCACCATCATCATCAGCATCATCATCCTCATTACCATCATCATCATCATCACCATCATCATCGTATCATCATCATCATCATCATCATGACCATCATCATCATCATCACCCTCATCATCATCATCATCACCATCATCACCACCATCATCACCACCACCATCATCATCACCACCATCACCATCATCATCATCATCATCACCATCATCATTATCACCATCATCAGCCTCACCATCATTATCATTATCGTCATCATCGTCACCGTCATCATCATCATCATCACCATCATCATCAACATCAGCATCAACATCATCAGCAACATCATCAGCAACATCATCAGCAACATTAACATCATCAACATCATCATCAACATCATCAGCAACATCATCAGCAACATCATCAGCAACATTAACATCATCATCAACATTAAATTACCTGCTCTTTTTACTTCCGCCACAGTGTTTGGGGCCTCTTGCCGGGTGAACTTGTTTTAAATAGAGGTTCATACTCTAAATGCCATAGATTTTGGGGATGGACATCCCAGTATCTTTTTTTGAGTGGTTAATACCCGTTTTTTTTGGTGATTTCACCATCCCAGAACCGGATGAAGGGAACATTTGCATGACCCCCCCATATTTGGTACAAATCATCGTTTCCGTTTTTCCGATTTTTCATTGGAAAACCCAGGGGTTCTTGAGTTTCATGATCATTTTGATAGTTTGGATGGTGATCCCCCAAGACGTGTCGTTTTTCACCACGGGGCTGTCAGCGAAAAAATGAAACACTTCAAGGGCCATGGGATGCAGAGGTCTGTCCGGCAACCCTGTCGGCCCAGTGTAGATTTGCGTACGTTTTTAGGACCATGATTCATGATGCTAACGTTAATTTGACCATCAAAAGTAAGGATTTTTTACCAGCCAATATGAAAAAAATCACCACGGAAAATAGGTGGGGGTTCAATCTACTTGTGGGAGATGGGCGAAAGGATTGGGCAGGTTGAAATATGTTTGTTTGAACATAAACCCACAGCAAAAATCACTCATGTTCGACGTGATCTTCACTGGGGGATCGACGGGCGTGCAGGCTTTCCATTTTGGAAAGTAAGCCAAGCGTATTTTCTCAACTTGGCAACGCCGGAGGGTGAAAAACTGGACAGTCTTGAGATGAACGTGATTTTTACTGGATGCACTATGATGCACTATGAGTCAAGAACCCAAAACACGGTAGTCAAATTCTCATGCGTAATCGTAGTCTCGAGATTTAGTGACTGCAGATTTTGGTCATTTTTGGCACCCAAAATTTGGTCCATGATCTCTGGCTGCCCGGCATCGATACAGCTCCCTTGGATGCCGGGCCACAGTACAGCCCAACGAGCTGAGTGCTCAGGTTCAACAGAACCTCCGATGGATGGTGTAGTGAAATGGGGTCATAGATCCTCGGAGGTTCAGAATTCACGACGTGTGTCCCGGCGGAACAGAGAAAACCGGCAGTTTTGACAACGTGCCAAGCATTTCAGAGCGGAACATGATGGCTTTTCTTTCCATCCAAGCATCCAAGCATCCCAATATTCATCATCAATATTTGGGTGGTTTCTTGAAATGGGGGACCCCTTTGAAGCAAACAATTGGTTTCCCCATGAGCAAAACGACGTGGATGATTTTGGTCACCTGCCTGCGGGCAGAAACCGCCGGGACTGAAGCGTCGCCGACGGAGTCGGGCAGTGCGCAGGACTTCTGCCGCCCGTCGGAGTGCACGCTTGGCTGATGCAATTCCCAGCTTTTTTCGGCAGGGTCTTGAAGGGTCCATCCGGAAAAAACAGAAAACATGACTAATATCTATTGCGAATGGGGGGATCTCAATTTCTGCCCAGCCTTTGAAGTGGAAACTGCGTCGGCCGAATTTGATAGTTTTGCTGCCAGCGTTCCTTCGCCCCAGCGTTTGGTCTTTTTTTTGGCAGTTTCTCGCTCGCTGGATGTGATGAATGTGGTGAATGTGAAGCATCGTCTTCATTGCGTATGGTAATACTTTATGACCAATCTAGAATCTAGTTTGTTATCTCCACTTTGGCATGCAGCAATTCCAACTAGATGTGGATTCATCCATCATCAGATGTGCTTCTACCATATGGCGCCCCTCGTCCGAAAATAGTTTGGTCCAGAATTTGATATGTGTAATTATCATTCTCCGTACTGAAATTGCCAGTTAAGGATCCATTTGGGGAGAGTAGATAAGACACCCCTCCAATAATCCAGCATCATCCCGGTAGAAGACTGCCGGTTGAGAGCTGCCATTTGCCCGGGTGACGGTGCTGCAGCGATTTGAAACTGGGGTCATCGCTAACTCTGAACTGAAGAACTCTGAAGAAACGAACCTGCGCGGCGATGGTCCCAGGGTCTTGCAGCTGTGCAAGTTGGATATCCAACCAAAAGGGGATCCCCATAGGCGGTGCCCCGTAGATAAGTTGGTTTAGTTCACTAGGACCCATGGTTTATGGTAGATATATGATGATATATGTCTATATATAGTTAATGGGGTGAAATTAAACCAACAAACATCACTGCAAGGCCATGGATTGCAGTGATCCATACTCACCCAGGCATTCAATCATCAATCATTCTCCAGACCATCCCGTCCCCTACGTGTGGGATCCCCAGAAACCAAAATTCATATTGGGGTCCCTCAACCACGATCAGCATTGTTGATTTTCTTCATTTTCGGGGGCCAGGGCAGATCTATGATATATTTGGTATCATCCTTCCAGCATGAGTTGGGAGGTGGGGAGTTGGGGAATGATTTCTGAGCTTCGTCAAGTCGTCCCAAGCCCGGACGGGGTGTAGGGTCGCGCACCGGGTGACCCTACCGGGCAGTCAGTGTCTGGGACGAAACAAGCGTTGGAAAATCTGGGGAACACATCATCTACCATCCTGGTTTCACACTTTTCCGCATTTTTTTTTGGGGGGGTGTTATGGATCATTGACGTGGTGATTCAGAACTGAGATTTTTTAGACATGATCATGATCATAGAATCATAGTATATATCATTATGATTCACGTCGATCTGTAGAACTTGGATAAATGACAAGATCTTTTTCGGAGGATCTCCTGACAACGGCGGATTTCACCGGAGAATTAGGATGTAACAAGAGTTGAGGACTTGGAATTTGTCCAGAAATGGAGGATTTAAATGGATTTAACATGATTCAACCTCAACCAACTTTGAAGAAAAGGGGTAGTTAATCATAGTGAATCAGCCAAAAATTGGGGGATTTCACCATCACTCAAGAGGGATTTCGCCAATGACTAGTGGATATGGGTTTGTGAAAGAATGGGGGAATTATTCTGGATAAAGCCACCAGAAGCACTGGGAATTTGGGATACCCAGCAAAAAAACATGTCGATGGGACATCCACAGAACCCCGTCCATGCTTAATAGGATTTAATGGCAAGATCATTTGTGGATGATGAATTTCCTATTGCCAGATAGCAACACATGACTGGTTGCAGCTTTCAAAAGTTGCCATGTCTTGTATTCTGAAAACGGAGTTTTTTTTTTTTAACATGTTGAAACCAATAATCCGATGAAGCAACAAGTGAACATGAGGAATCCACCAGCAGCATGGGGATGTAACGGCCCATCATAAAAAGTGCTTAGTGGATCTTAGCGGATGGTTCCATCTCCATCGGGAGATTGTTCATAGGATTTCCCATGGTATTTTCAAGGCTTAATGGATGGTTGTTTGGAGGCCACAGTAGGTCAGTAGGTCGTCTCTGCTGCGACAAATCTCCGCGAAGTGTGAGGGTGCAAGGCTGATTCTGATTGAAATGCCGCTGGATTTGTAGTTGGAATATGTTGGAATTGTTTCAGTGGAAACTACGAATGGCTCTTGCTGCAGTTTCTGAGGAGAGCGAACAACTCTGCCGCTAGCTCAGACAAAGCAAGAAGCACGGTCTACGTATTCTGAGCAAAGTCGGACTGGAAAAGTCAAAATTTATCATTGGTTTCCTCATGTAATACGTAATATGGAGGTTTCCTGAAATGGAGGTACCCCCAAATCGTCCATCTCAGTGGGATTTTCCATGAAATCAACCATCGATTTTGGAGGTCCCCCATTTATGAAAACACCCATATACATGTATATGTAGATATGCATAATCCTTTGCCATTTGGGGGTATATCCCACACCCAAGTCGGTCTTCAGTGTGTTGTTCCGGAGTCGCTGAGGTTTTTTCATGATGTATGGTCGCCCTGGCACGACTTTTGCCATACCTTTGCATTGTCACTTTGTGAACGGATTTCTGATTTGTGGATATACGATGTATATATATATATTATATATATGTAATATAATACATAATTATATACATACATCATATGTATATTAATGTAGGTGAATATACATACATACAAGATCTCTAGATCTCTCTCTCTCTCTATAAGTTGTATTCAAAATTCACAACCACCTTGACCTCACTGGGAGCACAGCTTTCCGAGCTTTCCGACACCTGCCCTGGCCCTTTTCAAAACGGCCACGGCAGGTCAAGATGTTCGAAAGGCAGGAGATTTCTCCGATACTCAAAGGAAACATATGTGGTGCTGATATGTATCGTAATCGTGATGTCAATTCTTTCCAATCATTTCAGATGAACATTTTCAAGGAAACAATTGGACATCACGATACATGATGATACATGAACATGTAATAACATGTATGTGTATATATATATATATATATTTGCAGATACACAATGATACACACGTGACATGATGATATACTTGTGAAAAAAAATGATATTTCATGTTTTTTTTAGAGGAGTGATGACTAAAAATGGCTAATACCAGCATTCACCGTCGCAGGCCTATGGTAGTCTTCCTGGCCCATTGAAGTCGGCCTCCAAAGGGGGGGCAAAAAAAATTGTGGCGACGGGAGACCTGCGAACTGGAAAATCACCGGCCGTTTAGTAGGTAAATCAAAGACTAAATGTCAATTTTCCATAGCTATATAACAGTTTACCAGAGGGTAATCATCTGATCGTGTTTTTTTTTTTTCCAGGGTTTTTTGATTCTTTATCGGATTGTTTTTTTCCGCATTTTTTTCAAAGAAAATCAATGTTAGTTGGTAGCACTGATTCCGCTGAAAATTACATCAGCGATGCCAGGACTGATGGGTTTTGGTTTTGGTATGTTACTCTATTTCAGCCCAATGTGAAGGGAATGGTTGGGCCAGTGAAATGGCTTGGCAATTGATCTTCGGCCACGACGCTGGATCAGAAACTGCTTTCCAGAAGAGATTTTGGTTGAACTTTGGGGATCCCGCTGATATTTTCACGTCTCAGGCAGAGGGAACCAAAGGTGACCTTGCCCTTCCAAGCAGTGCCAAGCTCAACGATCTACCGAGTCTACCGGGCAGCACAGCATAGCACAGCTGGGACCTGAAAAACCTGGAAGTTTTCGAGGTGTTCCTGAGCTGGTTCCTTCCCACGGTGGTCTTCACCGTGGTGCGCCGACCCCGCTGTGTCTCCCAGTTGTGTCTCCCAGAACTGGATGAATATGCAGGGAAACCCATGATTTGACGGTAAAAACTAGGGTTTTCCGGTGATTTTGCCTTCCATTCCAATGACACCTTATATATCCTGATATTCTATATCCCATGTAAAATCCAATTTTTGATGGTGAAATCCCATATGAACTATATTTTGATGTTGAGTTTGACTTCATCTCGTCGACAGGTCTCCGGTACAGCGCTGGATGCCCAGTCTGATTTTCTGGGAGACTTAGCGCTTCGAAAGTGGCAAAATTGAAGAAGGAAATTATGATAACAAGCTTACTGGTGCTTAGTAGGGAATGGATGGGAATGGGGGTTGCTGGGATGATTATTACTGGTGATTATGGATCATTCCCTCATTCCCTGCTAAGCACCAGTAAGCAAGAAACTCCGGCTCCAGGTGTTCAACGAAAAAACATGACATAACATAACCATGTGAAAAAAAAAGACACGTCAATTGAAAGACAGCAATGCCCAATTGATTTCCGTCACCCTGTCAAGGAAACCCTCCAGCAATTTGTTGCGAACTGGAAGCCATGGCTCGCCCATGAAATGTGGTGATTTTCCATAGCAAAAATTAAGCAAAGTGACAAATTACCAGAGGCAGGTAAGTTGATGTTCTAAGCCTTCCAAGCCATCTTAGATCCCAGCCTTTCTTGGCAAGATCCAACCAGCAAGGTCATCAAGCCTGTTGACATATTATCCGATTCTGATCTATGTCATCCTGGCTGGAAGTCCCCAGTTTTTGGGGCGGAGGATGTTGTTGAGTTGGGCCCTCGAATCAATCCACCAATCTGGTACAGTTGGATGGATGCCAACGGTGAAAACCATCCAAGCTGGGAGACACAGTGAGAGACACAGTGGGAGACACAGTGGGAGGCAAGGTGGGAGAGAATGCGGCAGAACAGGTTCCAAGGTTGCAGGTGGGAGAGACAAGGTTCGATGGTTCCTGGAACCCTGCGCATACATGCCAAAGCAGGGATACAACGTCGCGATAGCACCCCCTCCTAGAGATTGAAACCCAACAGTTTTTTGCTGTTGGGAATTGGTCGTGTTGTTTGTATGAAACCTAACTATCCTAACCTTATCCTCATACCACGTTCGTGCAACAGTTCTCGGGGTTACGCCCTTCATCAACCATGGCCATTGGGTCACAAAAAATTGGGGAGTTGGCTAATCCATATCATCCCTATGCAGATACCCATTATATCATATTATATCCCCAAATTATCTTGGTTGTTCACCAAACATGAACTTCGATATATCATGATATATCATATATCTACATATCTACAATCAGCATCAATAAGCGTTATATTTCGAGATATCCCCTAACCCCATGTCCATAATCTCGCCTCGGTTTTCCATGTCTTTTGGTCATCTCTCTCTCCTTGCGCCGGAGGCTCCTAAGGTAACAAAAGGCAAGAGACAAACGGAACGGGACGAAAAGAATCTTATATAATATTATCTTCTTGAGTGAAAGGAATGGTTATTATCGGTTATTCACCTATCATATTTATTCACACGCCACCTGAGTCGCGCGGGGAGCAAAGGCTAAGGCCCATACCATGGTGGCCATGTTTGGCGGCCATGGGGCAAAGACGAGAAGCGCCAGACTATGTAGACGTGGACGGGCTACCAGCCAATCCGCTGTGTAAAATATCAACTGACCACGAGAGGCCAACCAAAAGCCAAAGGCCGAGATAGTGCCTAGCAAGCCAGCGGCAAAGAGTGCGCCAGGCCATTTTGAACCAAAATCCCCTTCATGCTGCTGTAGCAAAGGGAATGGCCCACAGTCCAAAATTAAAACTTGGCAAAAGCTCAACGCCAGAATATGCCAGAATCCAAGAGGCATGAGAAGCCACTCACGAAGCCCAAATGCTAATGATATCCAGCGGACCAGGAAGCGTCAACATCTGAAGCGTTGATGGAGGTATCACGGCACCCGGACAAGCAATGAATACGTAGTGCCCTTCCATCAGCGCCAGCGCCACGACAAAGTAGATTTTCCAAGTCGAAGGCGCCAACTTAGGCAACACCCCTGACATAAATTCATGCTGCTAACCAGGTACGCAGCAATGCCATTTGAAAACCGAGAGCCACCGATGAAATTTTGACAATCACTGTGAAGACACAGGCCTGCATTGAAACGAGCCACACAAGGCAAAACTTTGGATCCACACCGCCAACCAAGACATGCACCCTGGAGTTGAATCAGTCGTTCTGCCAAGGCCATACTGCAAGTCAACTTGAAGTAGAGTACCGAACTGAATATGAGGTAAGAAAGAGACCATCATGAGCCAACAGCGAAAAAATCGCACTAGTCTCAAATCAAGTAAGTGGCCATGGCAAGGATGATCAATACGGGCTCTTAGTCGCAGAAGCTGAACCGCTGGTAGGTTGAGCCCCACAGCTTCTATTCACCTGTCATAACATAAGACTTAGACTCAGAAATGAAAGAGGATTGCAAGCGAATAAGCAGTCCTGACGCTATGCTGATATGTATACATATATATCTCTATTATGCTGATATAATATTAATATGAACCATTATTGATCCACCATAAACCCATAGATTTACCCATTTGCCAGGTATACATATCCCCAAATTATCTTGGTTGATCTTCGCGCGAAAAATGAACGACTTAGCTATCTCCACCATTTTTACCCATCGAATTCGCCGAGTGCTTTCAACCAACGCGATGCTATCGTAAGGAACTGCCCGGCGACTGGGACCAACGCACGGAATATGTCAGGACAATTGCATCATAGGAATAGCATGGGAAATATATCACAACACAATGAAGTATTTTAGTCCCATTCTAGAAACGTGATGATTCATCAATGGATTTAGGGAGACCTGATTTTCAGAGAAATTGATATTGGGATAGTTTATATATGTTTATTTATATATGTTTATATGGGTATGGATTAACCTCACCCAGAACAATGACTGGTCAGACTACGTGTCGTAAGATGACCGGTGAAACGATTTCTGGATTTCTTGGGTATGACTGTATGACCATAGCTGAGGCTGTTGTGACCATTGGTTGCATGTTGACCTTGCACATTGTCTCCTTGGTCCTTAGAAGGCTTGGAACCCCAGGGCTTTGAAGGCTAGGGACTATGTATGTCTACGCAAAATTCACCCGATGCAATGTTTGCATCCCCAAGTCGTCACGATCAATGGGTGGTATGTTCATATATGTTCATATGTTCACAGCCGAAAGGTAGTTTTTAGGACTTCCACCATACATTGAACAGGACTTCCACCAACTTCCACACGTTCATACACACTGATTTTAGTGGCATTGTCTTCCCAACATTGCCAGCACAGATCAGCACAGGACTTCAATTGATGACAATCTTCGATCTGCCGCCAGTTTGGCCTCAAGAAAATCCGTCCCAAAACACGGTTGAAACCGTGCAAAATGGAGGATTCGGAGGAGCTCTTGGACAATGTGCTTCAAAAGAAAGGTGCCTTGGCCATAGGAAACCGCCAGGTGGAAGAAACATGTCATAGCTTTTTACTGTTGTCTATTGGTTTCAATGCTACCAGCATCTGGGATGATCCCAATACATCCCAATGGGATGTTGAAACCACCGTGTTATTGCTGGTTGCATCAGATGTTCTGGTTGACATGCACTTGTTGTAATGGTCAAACCCCATATGTCCGAGTTAGTCATATTTTTTTTTGGGGATGTGCACACTATATTGTATATATATATATATTATAATATTATATAATTGTAGGATGTCATAGATACTCAATATGATTCATATTCCACTTCATGTGCCAAGTGTAGGAGAGCGTCTCCATTTTCAGGTTCAGGTGAGGAGACGGACTACAATACAGAGCTACTTGAGACCGACTCCGAACCGGACGTGCTCGGTGCGGGCTGGCAGATGAAGGGAGAGGCAGTCGGGTTCAAGTAGCAGTGGCTACTTGGGGGTGAAGTTAGGGCCACATATGGGTATCACTGGTATCACCATGGTAATAACTCCCCTAAGTTGGGATATTTTCCATGATTTTTTACCGCTATAGTTATGGTTGTGCTTGTAGAAAATCCACAGGAACTGCATCCCGAAGTACTCATTTTTCTTCAGACCCTGGGACCATTTTTCGATCGCTGGATTTTCCAGGCCTCCTTTGGCCAGTCCATGGAGCTGCTAAAGCTGACGAAAACCGAAGTGGTGGTCCTACGTCAAGCCTTTGACATGTTCCCTGGTGAAATACTGATTGGTTGATTGACCGTTTGGAAATCTACTGAGAATACATTTACTCTGTATACAGTATATATATACACAAAATATATGTATATATATATATATTATATAATGCACATAATTATATATACACATACACACACATATATATTATATATATAAATATACATATGTATATGTCTATGTCTATGTATATGTATATGTATATGTGTACGCGTATGTATATGTATAAGTATAAGTCTAAGTCTAAGTATAAGTAGAGGTCTAAGTATAAGTATAAGTATAAGTATAAGTGTAAGTATAAGTGTAAGTGTAAGTGTAAGTGTACGTATAAGTGTAAGTGTAAGTATAAGCATAAGTATAAGTGTAAGTATAAGTATAAGTATATATATGTATGTATATATATATGTCTATATATACCCCCAGGCCGGGGGTGCTGCCCAGAGGTTTATTATGTGACCAACTCTTAAGGGTTTTTATTTTTTGGATGGTGATCATATCAACATTTCAAAGTATGCCAAGGAAACCACATGGAACCGTTTTCATCCGTTTTCCAAAGATTTTGAATATCTTAATTTATCTTGGTCTTGGTATAGTCTTGGTAACTTTCTCTTTTGAGTCCAATTTTGGGTGCCCAGTTTTCCCATACCCAGACTGTGGGTCCCAGGTTCATGGCGGCCTTGGGCCACGATCGGGAAGCCGTTGGCGATGCGCTCTATGGAGCGTTGACCGGCGCCCTGTTGACGCTGAAGAGTAGCTTCGCGACACCACAGGCGGCGGGATGATTTGGATGGGTCAATCGCCACCTTTTTCTGATGATGATGAATAAAAAATAGGGTCTGATTTAAGTGAATATATTCACGTCGCTTTGCGACGGCAACCGCCCGCACCGCATCGTTCGTAACTGCCAATGATGTCGGCCATTGAGACCAAAAACATCCGAAAGTACTGATTGTCGGAAAAAAACACGCGAAGAATTTGATAGCCATGTAT
>Ga0126342_10013163_pt1 | contig 14687 bp, 16 predicted proteins | sample Cyp1metagenome_FD_92528 | JGI IMG/M metagenome (GOLD analysis project Ga0126342, IMG submission 92528) | Coral microbial communities from Lord Howe Island, Old Settlement Bay, Australia - Cyphastrea 1 metagenome | ecosystem: Host-associated > Invertebrates > Cnidaria > Coral ... | reverse complement strand
TATGGTTAATATCTATGGTTAATATCTATGGTTAATATCTATGGTTAATATCTATGGTGAATATCTATGGTTAATATCTATGGTTAATATCTATGGTTAATATCTATGGTTAATATCTATGGTTAATATCTATGGTGAATATCTATGGTTAATATCTATGGTGAATATCTATGGTTAATATCTATGGTTATCTATGGTTAATATCTATGGTGAATATCTATGGTTATCTATGGTGAATATCTATGGTTAATACCAAAGATCATGAATCTGTCTCCAAAGCGGTCCTTAAATCAGTCGCCCACCTGGATGGGATAAGACACCGATTTTAGCGCTTCGTTGCTTGCAAACTTGGCACCACACTGCGCACCTGGGTTACTTCGATCATGGGTCACATGGAGGCACGGGAAGCTGCACGGCAGGGCACGTGAAGCTGCACGGCAGGTCACCTTTTTTTTCTCATCCATTGAGCTTGGCCTGTTGCCGTAGCTCCTTGCGTGTGAGATCCACAAAGGTTCCACCTGTGAGAACACCAGACTTTCCTACCTTTCCCAACTCCTCCTCCAGATTTGAATCTGAGGCGATGATGATCATCCGGTCCTCCAGCCACGACACGGAATAGGGTCCTAAAAACTAATTCCAGTGGGCATTCAACTTGGAAATTCGAGTCAAGAGTCCTTACTGAAAATGCAAAATCAAAGGGCTCTAGTGACTTCCTACATCACTCTCATACCGTCCTTCTGTGGATCAGAACTCAAGGCAGCTGGGGACATGAAGGATGGGCTGAGCAAGCAAGAAATGGTGCGATCCACTCCACGCTTGTAGAGTCGTTCAATGCTCTCAGGGCTACAGAGGAGGCAATCTGAGGCATTCTCGAACCAGGTGGCATAGTAAAGTAGGAAGTTCCGCTGCCGCTCCGCGGCATTTTCTGGGCAAAGAAAGGAGTCAAAGGCAACTGGATGGCCCCCATCGCCTCACCAGTCGCTGTGTCGCTGGGATTTTAGGGTCAACACAGCAATAAACCGTGACTCAAAAATTAGGGGAATGAATTGAAATTGAATCATCATTTCAAAAATTAGGCCTGAAACATCCCAAAACATCAACAGCCAGCTAACCCTGAGCCCAGGTGACAGAAGCTGGATGGTAGCTTCACCCGCTGGCGGGCTGTTGAAGCCACCGGCACACTGGTCCCGTCATCCTGATTGATGGGATCCCAGGTCGCTTCAGCTGTGATGGGAATGCCACTTGCCTCAGCCACGCCAAGGGACAGATGGCTCAGGGAGATCATGGGATATATCATATTATATCATATTATATTATATCAAATTATAATACATTATGATATATTACATTATAATTATAATATATTATGATATATTATATTATATTATATTATATCATATTATATTATATTATATTGTTTTATTTTATTTTATTTTATTTATATTACATTACATTACATTACATTATATTATATTGTATTATATTATATATTATTATAATATAATATATATTATATTATATTATAATTATATATTATATTATATCATATTATATTATATTATAATTATATATTATATTATATCATATTATATTATATCATATTATATTATATTATATTATATTATATATAGTATTATATTATATTATATTATAGTGTATTATATTATATATATAGTAATATCTATATACTATAGTATTATATATATATTCATTATATATATTTATATTATATTATATTATTATATAAATATAAATATACATAATATATCATTATATGTTTGCCTATCATGGAATAAATCGGGCATTTGACAGCATCAAAGTTCTGTAGCACAAAAGCTCAATGATAGTGATTGCAGCTACCACATGATTCCAACGGAAGGAAGTGTGTGCCATACCAATGGCAAGCCACAAATCCCTTGATGGTAGCTTCACCGGTGGCCACAAAAGACTGAACGGCCTCATGGCGGTTCGAAAAGGAATGCATGATGTAGTTGTCCGTCTTGCAATGGAAGAGACTCTCCGACTCGCTTGGAGCGCCAAACAGGTTCTGCCGGATGGGCCGTGCTGAAACAGCACAAAAGGCACGATGCCGAACTGCAGTCCATGCCCTTTCATCTTGCAGAAGTTCTTCGTATCTCTTCTCCCAAAAGTTCGACACTCCGCTGAACACTTGTCGACATGCATTCCACGATCTTTGCCAGTTGCCTGTACCCTCTGATTCTCCATACATCAGATACGAGCGAAGGAGCTCTTCTGCATCAGGGCAAGGCCCTGTACCAGACATAGATCTCTGAGATCTCTCATTTGCCAGGATCAGAAAGAGACTACAAGCCCCACCACTGGCTCCTATAAATCGATCCACATGTACATGGTCTCCCATGAAATGCAAGACATCCGCAAGGCCACCAGCTGCCACCGAAAAATAGGCAGCCCCTGGTAAGGCCACATCTAATACCAGTGGTCCATTGGCAAAGTTCCCGGTATGTTGCGCCAAACTTTCCACCAGCTCAGCCCTCACGGAATGCACCGCATCCTGTGCATATCGACGCAGCTGGCTGATGAACTCGGCAGACATTGGCCGGGTTCAAGCGCCGGCACAAGTGGGGCACGAGTGGGGCACGAATGAGGCATAAATGGGTATGTCTGAAAATGGGGTATACCCCCAATTATAGCCATTTACTAGGGATAATGATCATTAACCATTGGGTTTAGGGGTACACTATTTTCAGACAAACCCAAATGCAAGGGTGATTGAAGTGACTGAAATTGTGGGAGTTGTGGGGGTGCAATGAACAGCAGTGTTGCACTTTTTGGGAGAATTCTTAACATCTGTTGCAAGTCCAAAAGTCTCACTGTTTCTACTTCGCAAATCCACCATCTTACAATCTGCCTGAGGCTCTGGGCTGAAATGTCGGCAAATGTCCAAAAACCCATAGAAGTGTCAGAAATTCAAGCACATTCTAAATACTTACTGGTGCTAAACGTACGGAATGGATGGGTTGCTGGGGGTTGCTGGGATTATTATTGATAGTGATGACTGGGATCATTCCCGAAAATTCCCTGCGTAAAACGCGCCAGTATGCACCAGTAAGAATATGGCAGGGGCTAAGAGTCTGTGCCTGCTGAGATCTCAAGCTGAACCAGCGAAAACTCGGCGCCCCGGCAGGCTACAATGCCCTGGGACTTCAGGTGTTGTCTCCTGGGATTGGCATAGCCTGATGTTAGACATTGGGGCACTCAATCCCCAGCAAATAGATACCATGAATTAATATGAATTAATCATGATTGTAGAATTACACTGAAGTAAGGTCTGAAGCATCCATGATCTTCAGAGTTATTGTAATAATTCAATCATACATGTCCACGCATGTCCACTGCAACAAACCTGAAATATACCAGGGCCCCAGCCAGTTGCTACTTGTTCCTGTGAAGAACTGCATGATCACCAAAGCGACGAGAGCAGACCTGAGATCCAGCCCTTGCAGCGAGGTGGCCATGACGGCCACGACTCAGCTAAGTCGGAGGCACTGTGTGCTCGACAATCAGGAGCATGGTGGTCTGCTTGAACCTCACGGTTGGGTGCTGGCCGATGCTGGCCGATTGTTCAACAGAAAATCCAGTGCGCAAATTCTCTTTGCCAGGAGTGAGGAGAAGTGTCTGAGCTTCTGACTTGTCACCCGTTGGCGTCTTGTATACAAAAATGCTCTCCTGTCAAAGGTACTGGGAATACCTCATACTCTGTGAATCTCTGTAAAGAGGCTAATCAAATCAAACTCATGTTAGTGTACCATCAGGAGTCAACCTTCTGGGATCCAAGTCTCTGACAGAAATCAGTCCAATGAGTCTAACGCAATGTCCTGGAGAATGCCATAGGCAAAGAAGCAACTCCAAATGCCTGCTACACCTGGGTGCTGACAAACTGAGAAAGCTCCAGAGCTTTGTGAGGGGTTAAAGCAGTTAAAGCTTTGAAAACTTCGCCACCTTCTGCAATCTTCTAGAATCTCGAAAGAACCGTTTACAATCTTTTACATCTTTTCCTGCAAGTTGACCGTAAAAATGCGAACCTCACTGGAACCTCACTGGAACTGCCACTGTGCTACCAACCCAGGTCAGCAGAAAATCTGGACACAAACTCAAAACCAACAAGCGCAAATCCCTTTGTTTCCCTAACTCTTGCTGGTGAAGCAAAGTTTTTTCACCTAAGAATTTGGCAGAAAGGATGTATAACTCATGATTCCTCTGGAATGGCATGAGAACAACGAAAGACATTCACATTGGAAGTTCTCTCGAATCTCTTTGCAGCAATAAGCGCCACTGCGGCTATGAGATACTCACAACCTGTGGACCTTTCTCCGCTCTCAGTACTTCAAGACGGTAAGTTTCATCGTGCTCTGTGTTTTCATTTGTTCCATGAGCTCACCGCCCGAATATGTCTGTCCATCAAACTCTACGATGCGGTCTCCAGGGCCTATAGCATCACTGACATTTTTGGAATTCCATGTGGCCAGCAAGCCAGAGGGGTCTAGGTCTGTCAAAACAGCTCCGACGGAATGGTTCTTGTAATCCAACTTCATCCCCATTGGACCTGTCTTTTCGAAGATCACCTGAACCTTTCTGGGTCGCTTCACGCCCAGAGTCATCTTCTCTGGCAGCTGCCCATTCAATCCATTCATCTTCTTCTCAATCTCTTCCCACTTCCTGGCTTCATCCAGTGTCACTAAAGCATCGTAGGGTCTCAAGCTTGAAGCTTCAAAGACCTGGTTGAACTTCTGAATGGCCCCTTCACGGATGTCGGAGATCATGGGTGTAGTGGGATCTGTCAAGTCCAGCTCCAAACCCAAGGTGGAGAAGCCTTCAGTAAATACCTGCACCTGAAAGGATCCAAAGGCTGCAGACTTTGGCAGTCCATGGACCTCACCAGGTGGAATCACTTCAATGGTTGGCTGAATCTTAGTCTCCACATTCTCGTCTCTCGCATCAGAAGGCTTCGCTCTCGCAGTCACTACGGCATCCTCTGTGGCATCTGCTGCGCAGCAGCAGGCCCACATGGTGCTGCCCGTTTGCTTGAGCTTCTGACTGCGGGCCACAAGAAGAGAAGAGAAGTCCCACAAAACATCACAAATCCTTCGACATGCACTCCGTGTCAAATCCATGCCACAACGAGTTCTAAGTTCTAAGGGTGTCCACTTTGAGAAAGAGGTGGATGTGAGCATATGTCAATCACAACTATCACTGAGGAATCCACAAAGGAGAAGCTTTAGTGCAGCCATGATCAAGGAAAACGGCTGCAAACTGGTCGCAGTGGAATCTCTCAGACAGATCGACAAGTTTGAAAGGTTGGAAAGGTTGGTTTGCAAATGACATTCTGACAGATCCCATACAAACCCTATGTTTTGATAAACATCATGATACATCTTCACAAGAAATCCATCCATTGCTGAAAAGACACAGAGGCTGATGTTTCTGTCAAGGCCAAGCCCTTGAGCCAGGAAAATCGCAGGTCGTTTTGGATGTTCTTTGCCCCAAAAACTGTATTCCAGTACCAGTATCAGAGTGATTCAGATTTGTTAAATTGATCCAAAACATCCAAAAAACCCTTAGATCAAACGATCTCAAATGCACAATAAAAAGAGATCCTGGTTGGTTTTGTCGTTTTGTCCTCCTTTTCCTTTTCTGCACCTGCTTCACTCGTTGCAGGGAGCTGTCGGAGCGGGATATGTTGGAATCGTGCAGGCTTATGTGCATCCGGTTGAATTCTTGGAGCAGCTCAAATGGGTATGGATCAATACCTATAGATACATTTTTAGTGGGATGAACATCCATTTACCAGCTATTTTGGGGTTCACTAGGTACCAGGGTTTTGACCCATCCCCAAATCAACAACAGCTTCTTCAGTAGGAAAGTTGTCAGCGCAGCATTGGATTGATTATAATTATAAAAATATTATAAATGCCTCTGAATCATGATAAGTTGCCCAACAATTTGCTGACAAACCAGCCGCATTCAGCCGCTTTGTGTGAACCATGTTTTGTTTGTCATGCAATATATAGTCTCAGTGCCGAATCACATCTTCATTGCAGACCTCATCTGGCGGGCTGACTTGTCAGTGTCAGTCAGTGAAGCACGGCTATATGTTTTTTGCCGAAGAAAAACTTGCCAATCGGCAAAGCAAGCAGAATAAAATGCTTTGAGCTTAATTTTCTGTAAGAAATGTTCCCTATCCCGAAGTTAGTCTTGAATGAGTTCGTGGCTAAAAATGTGCACCAGCTCAGCTTGTCGGTAGTCTCTTCTCAATTTTGCTGGGATGAGGAACTTTTCTGCATCACGAAGGGCTTCCTGTTCACCCGCCACGATCTTTGGAGGCCTTCGGGCTTTACATGTGACGTCCTCAACATGGAACCCGACGACTTGACATTTCATTTGAACAAGGCTGGTCATACTGATTCCAGCACAAGAGAGAGAGGGTCTACAAGCCCAAGGGCTACAGCTATTCTGGTGGCAAGGAATCTGTCTACAAGTAGCACAGTTTGATGACAACAAAACGAGACATAACGACTACGTAGGTTTTGTTTTGGGTGTCACATGGTGTCACTTCCTTGTGCTGCTCAGTACGATTTGAATCTTGTCTGGACATGTCTGGACTGGTGCTTGGGTCTCCAGGCTTTCTGTACGAAATGATGAGGGTGCTATGCCTCCAGCGCTTTCACACAGCTGGGAGGCGGGGCATCAGCAAGCAACCGGTCCATAGAAAGCTTATGAAATCCTAGAGTCCAGATCTTGCTGCCTTATGTATCATATCCAAGCCTTGGCAAAGCCTCGAAATTCCCTAGAAAACTCATCCCAAGCTAGTTCGTCCACATGGCTCGTCCACATGCGACGTACAGAGTTTTGTCCCAGCCACTGGTGCTTCCAGGAGAGGAGTTCATCCTTTCAGTCTGCTGAGTGTACTGAGTCTACCGGTACAGGGCACTCCCAAGCCATCAGCGGATTTTCAGCTACTATGCAATCTGAAAACCACATCACCAGTAGCACCGGTAGTAGCAACATGTAGCAACATGTAGCAACATGTAGCAACATGTAGCAACATGTAGCAACATGTAGCAACATGTAGCGGCAGTACTAATGGCACGCGTGGCACCCAGCAAAACAGTCAGTCCTGGAACTTCAAGTCATAGCGCAACAAGTCTGGGACTTGAATCCTCCAGCTAAAGGGAAATTCTAAGCGCAGGAGCAACAAACAGTGGCTGCTATTCAAGTGTCAGTCATATCTTCACCAAAGATACTTCCCTTATCGAAGCCTCTTTAAGCACCAAGATCACCAGAATTCCAATCCTCTTGTAGTACTTCTTGTTGGATGTTTTCACGACAATCTCCTGTTTCTCATGATCCACCTCGCTATCCATTGCCATCCATTGAAAAATCCATTGCGCATCAAAGCGGTGACAGCAATGCGAAAAAATCACGCTTGAGTCAAAGACCAACACACTGTACACGTCAGCTGGATATGGGAGATTTCGGATTCGCCACTGAAAATGTTCTGGCCTCAGGTGCAAAAATCTAAAGCATTGGATGCCATCGTTTAAAAACCCAGCGAAAGAAAAGAACTTAAGGGCAGTAAGGGTCACGCGTATCCTTTCGCAGGAAAATTGGATTGCTCCTGAGCAGCGGGAAAACCAAAACAAATACAGTATCTGCTTTTGGCCTTAAAATTAAAAGTTGGGGTACGTTTAACGTTTTCAGCAATGGCTTTTTATTACCATCTGGTTATTTAACATAGCCATGGAAAATCACCATGCTATTAATAGGTAAACTTTTTCTATGGGCCATCTATACCATGGCTATGGCGGCTATGTTAGTCATAACCAGAGGGTAACATTTCATTGTCTTCATTTCCAGTCTGAGTTCTTCTCGTCGAAGCGCGCATGACGTCCGAGTATGGGTCAAATGCAGCTTCTGTTGCCTACCGGCGGTGCACACAAGAGGGGTACGATACCAGGATACCGTATACACGGACACGAACAAGAAGAACAAAGGGCTGGCATTGGGAGGCGAAAACAAAAAGTGCGCGATAAAAAATAGAAAAAAATGCACGCTCGAATGAGAGATGGAACCTGAGCAAAGGAATTTGAACAGCATTGATCAGCTGTTGAACATTTGTGAGTCATTACATGGAATATGTGGACATCTACAGCCATCCAGTTTCGAAGAGAAATCCTGTGTCCGAGCACATTTTAGAAATCTCAATGGTGGCGTGCCCTTGTGCATTGGGCAAGTTCATTGGGCATCGGCTCTTGAGAGCATCCATGAAACTTTCCGGACACGCAAGCATGAGTGTCATGAGTGGCAGACTTGACTTGTATAATTACTGTATAATCTGCGAAAAAGTGAGATTTTGCAAGACAAAAAGGAGGAAGATGGAAGCACCAAAAGTCCTTATGGATCCTTATGGCACTTCCTGCTCCCTCTGTATCCTCTGTGGGCATCATAATGGTGGTCTAACCACGATTTCAAGAGACTGGAAAGGCTCTTTTCAGCCCCAGCCTGTCCAACTTCGAATACCCAATCGCCTTCCTGGCGCAGGCTGGGAAAATGGGATGGCCCGATGGCCCGATGGCCCGAAGGCCCAAAGGTCCCAGCCTTTCCCACCTTCGTTGGTTTTCGCACCCTCGAATGCTGCAAAGAGCCATAAAATAGGAACCGACTTCTCGAGACGACATCCAGAACGACTTTCAATGACGTTGAACGACTTTTGATTAAGGATGTTTGATGACGTCTAATTTACTGACTTTTACTGACTTTTACTGACTTTCGGCTTTAGGCATACAGCCACAGCAACACTCTAAATAAGACACATACTTACAGGTCCGATCCAAGGTGTGCTTTTCTTTCGAAAATGAACTCCACAGAAGGAGGTCTGTCTGAGGCAACGCTGTAATGCTATGATATGGTGATATCTCGTGATATCTCCTGATATATCGTGGCTTGATTCAACAATATTCAACATAAGTCCAAGACTTTCTGACCATCAAGACATCCGTCTTGTCGTCGTACTCCTCCACCATCTCCCCACCATCCTGGATGCACTGACCCGGGTGATGTAAATGAGAGTCGCTCTGGTCATTACCCATTTTACATAGCTATGGCAGCTCTGACAAAACAGCGTTACTGATGGCAATTCATCTATAAATGGGACGTTTGCTCATAGCTAAGTTAGACTATGTTGAATCGATCAGTATCCACAATCAGTATCAAACCGAGCTTTGCTTCATCGAATCAATCTCTTCTTGCATACCCCTCGAGTCGCGGGCTGGAAAGGTTGTATGGATCTTCTTCCTGCCATCGGACCTTGGGAAGCCACAGCCAAGAAAGCAGATAGGTAGAGCCCAGGAATTCGTTGACGGTGACCAGCGCTCCATGCACTCGGCTTCGAGGGCTCTGACTTCATGCAAACCCGCTGCGGTTCTCCTGGCTTGGGCGGCTCCTGGCTCTGGATGGCTCTGGATGGCTCTGAGGCGCTATGGGACACTGGGCACAATCACTTTGCGCATGGAATGCGTCCTGCGTAGCCATACCTTTGCCGCCAGGGCCGCCAGGCCTGTCAACGCTGTCACAGTGGCTAAAGGTCCTGTGCTGTCTGGGGTACTAAAATGTTCGAAATGTTGCAATACTGTGGCAACGCTCCAATGACCAAATCTCTGGGTACAACCATCCACAACCTCTCTACTTTTGACCGTTTGAAACACCCATATCCGCCATATCCCATCACATGTGAATCCTTTGACTCTCCAACTGGCATGAAGCCTGCTATGGCATCTCTATTTGCTGCTCTTCCCAAGCACCCGGCCCTGCCAATCGCTCCAGCTCAGCTGCCAGCGCTGTCATCTCAGGCCTCAAATCCGAATCAAAATGAACAGATTCGGGATGGATCTTTTATTTCTCAAAACTCCAGGTATCTCGAATCAACAATCAAGGTTTCAGAAAGTTTAATAAAGGATGGTAAGAATTGCAGCACCCATCAATGAACATCTGCTCCATTTCAAGACCGCTACGAGTCCCGATGGCCCGGATGGCCCGGATAGCCGGCTCCCGGAGCGTGGTTTCCTTCAGAAAATTCTCGGGTTCATCATCTCCCATCATGTCCAATGGGTATAATGATAAGATGATGATTTCACCATCGAAATCACCAGACATGTGGATTTTTGATACCTGGATTCCAATGGATTCGAAGAGATTCTAACAGCTGCAGATCAACGGATCCTGGAAGCATCGTGAACTTCTCTTCGAGGCCTACGTGAGAGATTCGATGCTCCCAGCCGCCACCCAGAAACTCGCCAGGAACCCTGGATCTATCATCATCTATACAGCAAATATTTGGCATCCAGAAACCATCCGGAAACCATCTGAAAACCATCTGGAAACCATCAACGATTCCGCAGCTGGAAATACGGTGTCCAGAAAACATCAATGTCAAATTCACAAGCTTACTATGTCAACTAGCATCTGGTTATTTAACATAGCCATGGAAAATCACCATGTTTAATAGGTAAACGATCTATTTCTATGGGCCATGGCTTCCATGGCAAACTGTTAGTCATAACCAGAGGGTATGTCTGACAACTATGTCTGCAGCGGCATGGCCTCCCGCTTCGAGCACTTCTCTTCCATTCCTGTGACTTTTTGTGTTTTTTTGATGCTCAGACTGCAAAATTTCCTGGGTCTGTCTGCAAATGGTGATTTTCTATAGTTTCAATGGCCATTTTCATGAGAAATACTTGTTTTCAGGAGAAACAAAAACGACACAAATAACTCAAGCTGCAAAGTTCCGCTCAGATTTCCCCACCTCCCAATTCTGTTTGCCGCTCCGACTCCAGCAACACCCGAGGGTTGCGGCCTGTGGGACAACTGGTCCAGACTTCGGAAATCGTTTTGTACCGGGTCTACAAAGTTGGATGTGTTTCGCATTCGCTGAGCCGCTGGCTCTTCATCTGAATCGCCAATATTGTCAAACTTTGAATAGTCGATCGGCATGGCTGTGCATTTAGCAGATTTTGTAAAGTTGAAGTGTCTGGTTGACTTTTTAACTCTTTGCCTTCGAGATGAAATTCTCAAATGCAGTAGGCGATTCAGCTGCGATGACGCTTTAGACACACAGTAACGTCAATGTTTCATCATGTTCTTCATCGTCTTCAATTCACCAATAAGATAAAAATAAAGTGACCAAGTTGCTGGGAAATTAAGATCTCAAGGTACGCAAGAAGTTCAAGCCCTCACCATGTCTCGTGCATGTGGCTAAGCTGAAGCTCTCAAGCCCACGGCTTTGACCGCAGCATTTTGGGGTTGCAGCTGATGACTCTTGAGTGGTAGGAATTGACAAGTGGCTCTGTCTGAAAATAAGGCACCTGAAAAATTGATGGTTGATGATCAATTTCTTCAAATGTCATTGCCATCTTGGCGGATACCCAATTTCCAAACAAATTTAAGTGCGCTGTTGCAACAAACACGATCCTGAAAAGAATGCCACTTTTTGTTCCGGAATCTGCCAGTCAAATGAGGAGTTCCTCAAACCATGGCTGCCAAATTTCACAGCTCTGACTGTCTCTGCCTGGTCTTCAAACAGAGGGTGAACCTTTTGTGGCTAGAGATCCAGGCTTCAATCTCTGCAGCAAATATAACTTCAATGCAAATCATCTTGAATGAAATCTCAGAGGAAAGGATAGCCAGGATAGCCAGGATGGCTGAGATATTGCTGCTTTAAACGAGCGAGAATTCCTGGTCAGGGCAGTGGCCAAGCCGTCCAAACAGGATGGCTGCCACTGCTGTGGCCACGTTTTGAAGGCTCCGAGACCTTGTCGAGCACATGGAGCCCATCTGCTTTAAGCCCACGTGCTCTTTTAGCTACGGGCAGTACTACTGGTACCATCCGATCCATATCTATCCATATGATATAGTATTATATATATACATATATATATAAATATATATTGGTTGGTGGTTTCAACCCCCCTGAAAAATATGAGTTCGTCAGATTGGATCATCATCCCAACTATTGGGGAAAATACAGTTTTAAAGTTCATGTTCCAAACCACCAACCAGTATATATATATATATTATTATATACTGATATATATATATATATATATTAATATATTAATATATACTGATATATACTTATGTATACTGATATATATATACACTATACTGATTTGAAAGCTGTGGATTCTCTGGATTGCTTGGATTCCCTAAAAACTGCTGCAGCTTTCGCTCGTGGTGGTGCTGACTCTACCGGCCGGCCACACCAAAAGGGTCTAACCTGGGCAGCAAAAAAAATGCTTGTCTGCAATTTTCGTTAGTTGCGGCTGACCTTCAAAAAAGGTAGGCCGATTTGTTCATACTGGAACATGAACCGCTCGACAAGTGCGCACCATTCTTGGACAGAACAGGCCAGCATCGGTGCTTTGGAAATAGTGAGCAACTGGTATTCACAAAAGAGCATGCTCTCATTGCTTAGGAAGCTAGGATCTTACTCTTGCTTTATCGTAAAACCAAAAAGTCGAAGAAGACCATAATATATATATACCTTTGATATACTTTTGCTACTTCATTCTTGTGTTGAATGAGATGCAGAGGACACAAGCAAAGTCCGGTGCTCCATGTTAGAATCAAAACGGGTAGGAAACATCCAGCCAAGGCTTCTACCGGGAACTCCACGGTATTTGGCTACCACGGCATGACCCTGAGGACCTTCTAGCCTTGGAAACAGCTTTCAGTGGAACCGTGCAAGATCAGCGCATGCGACGCATCGTGGAGGACTGTTGCTTGAGGTCTTGAAAAAACAGCAGCCCACCATAGCTTGCTTTGGACACTGAGTCTCCCCCACCACTGCTTAAAACTCAGCAGCCCAGGTGGCGGCTTCACAGGGTCTGCGATCGGTTCAGGTTTGGCACAGCACATAGTCAAAGACGGGATACTGTTTCAATATGTTTCAATGTTTGAATGTGAAGCAAAGCTTTGACTTTTCCATCTTTTCCTTGCATGTCAACAAGGATCTGGCACAGACATTTTCGAAGGTTCTGCATCAGTCTGAAGGGATAATCTCGAAGGGTATCCGGGTATCCGCCGGCACCAGGCTTTGAAGCAGGCCGCCATCAAGGACCCAGATTTTCCTCGCCAAAGGAGTCTCAAAAGACTTCTTCATGCCTCTTCCAAGCAGCATAACAAAATTCAGAGGTTAAAAGAACCAAAGCGACCCTTGTGGCTGGTCCAACTGACCATTACCAGAGGGCAAGGGTCACAAGGGTGTGAAACATCAACATAACCCAAAGGTATTCCCAGCTTTTGTTCTGGACCCTTCCATCAATTCGGGCAACAACTGGTTGGGTCCTTCGGAACCCCCGAAACTGGGACCAGAACGACTTTCTTCAGAGTTTCCTAACGTCGGCAGAACGGGCTCAGAATCCGGCTCAGGGGTTCATGAAATCTGCCAGCTCGTCGGGGAAGCGCACAGTAGTTCAAAGGTACCATGGCATGTTGAAGGTCAGGCAGTGGATACCTGACAGCAGAATCTTAAGGAAGCTCTTAGAAGATCATACCCTCTGGTAAACGTTGACAAAAAACTATGGAAAGATCCACCATGCTATGTAGCTGGGAAAACTCACTATTTCTATGGCCATTTTCCATAGCTATCTTAGTTTACCAGATTAATCATCCATTAATCAGCATGCTATTAATGGGAAAACTCACTATAAATCTATGGCCATTTTCCAGTTCGCTTTTTGTATTAGTTTACCAGGCCGGGTAGATATTGGAGATGTTTGCAGCGCTAGTTCGGTGGCCTCTTCAGGTTTTTTTTTTCACAGCGACCATGGGGCAATGGGGCGCCGCTTTTCAGTCACACAAAGAAATAAAGGTAAGCTTTTCCAAATATCAGTATATATATAATTATATATATATATATGATATATGTAAGCCATATTTATTATAAGTATAATTATGGAAAAGCTGATTACATATGAAAATGGTCACATTCAAAAAGTGCAGCCACAAGTTAGGTCTTATGGACTTGAGTATTCCAGATCTCTCAAGCCTTTAACAGCTCAACCAATTTTGCAACACTTGGAGGCCAAGCCACTTAATGTAGGTGTCCAAGAGCATCACCGCCAAATCCAAACGATGAATGCTGGTCGCTTGCTCCCTTGGGAAAGTGCCAATAGGGCTGAAGTCTCCTCATTCCCCCTGTTCACAAATGAAGTATACGGGTCTAAGGAATAGGATACCGATGGATACTGTACCCTCCTTCAACACATCCAAATAATTTCAAATGTAGTCCGCACGACTCAACAGTGACGCCCACTGTCAAGCCTGGAGAGCTTCCGCCGTGCAACCAAATCATTCGTGAGAGTCTCCAAAATGCCTTCTAAACCTCAGCTCTCGCAGTCAACAACAATTCCAAATATCTCTCACTGATCTTCAGCTGATCTTATCGATCTTATCAATGGAAATCAGAAAATTGGAAGGGCGAAGATTTTTTTTAGGAATTGTTTTTGTTTTTTTTAGGATTTTTTTTTGTTTCCTATTAGTTTTCTTCCATTTTCCATTAGTTTTCCTTCATTTTTTAATAGTTTTCCTTCATTTTCTATTAGTTTTCCTTCATTTTCTACTAGTTTGCATTCATTTTCTATTAGTTTCCC